>Ga0163162_10001872_pt1 | contig 19798 bp, 25 predicted proteins | sample S55metaG_FD_115310 | JGI IMG/M metagenome (GOLD analysis project Ga0163162, IMG submission 115310) | Switchgrass rhizosphere microbial communities from Kellogg Biological Station, Michigan, USA - S5-5 metaG | ecosystem: Host-associated > Plants > Roots > Rhizosphere > Soil | place: USA...
CAGGAACAGACCGAACTGACGCTCATACGGCGCCATGTCGCGGGAGACGAAACCAACGTTCTGTCCCCTGATCATGCGCTCAAAGAGGTCATGCGCCTCGCTGCCGATCTTGGCCCGCTCCGCTGTGTACCGGCGCGATGCCCCGCTGATGTACTGCACCGCAGCGTCACGGCCGGCGCGCTCTAGGATCTGCTCGATGAACTCCACCGAATCGACAGCGAGTTCAGCCGCCATCTTCGCAGCCCAGAAAGTGAGGAACGGCTTAGGCAGCATGCCCACAATGGACGTCACGCCTGGATACTTCACAGCGGGATTGTCGGTGTCGAAGTAGAAACGGGGGCCCTTGCCCTTGGTGGTCTCGATAGCCACTCGCTATCCCCTCTCGTCGGTGCTTACGAAAGGGATCTAGGGAGTCGGTTACGTGTGTAGTAGTGCAGTTGGTGCACCGGGTTTCGGGATCTCTTAGATGCCCCTAGTAGATGTTGGATATGGGTACACCAAATACACTTCTACATAAGGCCAGGTCAGAGGGGGTGTTCGCTGATGTGTTGGGCCGCCGCACCTACACTTGCGCTGTACGGCCGTCTGCGGGCACGCGAAACCCCGCCCGATCACAGGGACCAGACGGGGCTAGGGGGCGCTCAGGCGGGCAGCTAGGCGGTGTCCAGCCGCTCTACAGCCTCCACACAGTCAGCGCAGGTGGGGGCGCCGTCGCCCATCGGGAACATCACAGGGTGCCCGCAGTACGTCTCTTTCCCACCCTTAGGGGCAGCGTGCGCCTCGCTGTCAGGCTCCACCTCTGCCAGGAACCAATCCTCAGCCACGCTCATCCCCTGCCCTCCGTACGTCGTCGAGTAGTGCTGTGATCTCGGTGGGCGGCAGCACCCGGTAAGAGAACCCTTTGTGTTCAACCGGGGTGAACTCCGCCAGCGTGGTTGCTGTGGCGTCGTCGTCGCCGTCCCACCCATCTGCCCGCATGAGCATCAGGAGATGAGCCGCCGCAACCTCAGCGGATGGCATGGGGCGTTCACCGGCCACCGTCCCGGACTGGAGTCGGATGACGCGCGCTGTGTAGTCCATGGTCTCTCCCTGTCAGGCCAATGGCCCCCGGTTCACAGTGGAACCGGGGGCCAGGCGTCCAGCGGTTAAAGGCCAGCCTTGAGGGTGGCGAGTTCGGCGATCAGGGCATCAATCCGGCCCTTAACGCTTTCCTTGGTTGCGTCGTCGTCAACCTTCTTGAGCGCCTTTTCCGCCCGCTCGATGCTGTCAGCAGCCTTGGTGAAGAAAGCGCCGATCTGCTCTTCCGGCGTGGCAGGCTCGTCCGCCTCTTCGCTGTCGACCCCTTCCCCGGCAGCCTCCAACTCCGCGCGCTCGACGTCCAGTTCGTAGCGCGACTTGAGTTCAACGCCGTAGTGAGCGGCTACAACCTCTGAGACCGGCCTGTCGTCGTCAGCCTTGACTGTGATCTCAGCGAAGCGCGCGGCCTCTTCCTCATTGGTGTCCAGCTCACGCAGGTACTCAGCGCGAATGGTCGGCGTGAAGTTGTTGACACTCTTTTGCAGCTTGGCCACAGCCTGCTTAGCCTCAAGCGCGTTGTACTGGCCACTAGCGCGGAATGCCTCGCCCGCCTTGGCGTACATGTCCTTACTGGCTTGCTTGGCACCAGCGGACAAGGCCTTAACGTCGGGCTCACCAAACTTGTTGGTCATGCGGACACGCATCTGCAACAGCACGCGGGCGATGTCCTTAGCCAGGTCACTGGCCTTGAGATGGATACCGACACCCTCAGCGAAGAGGTCGGCACCCTTGGTGACCAGTTCCGGCACACCAGCGACGTCGTGATAGTCGCGGGTTTCCAGCACGACCACCTCAGCCTTAGGCGCAGGCTCGGGTTCCGGCTTTTCCGCCACCGTGACAGCCGCAGCGAACGCGTCCCGCATGGCTTTCTTTTCCTTGGTCCAGCTCTCGCCGCCGGGGCCCTTACCGCGAGTCGGAAGCGAACTGATCAGCGCCTCGGTTTCCTCGCTGAGCACCGCCAGACCGTCAAGGTTCTCAGCCTCAGCCAGCGAGCGGGCCCGTTCGATGTTCGCCGTTACCTGGTCGATGGTTGCCTGGTTGTCGTCGCTCACTGTGTCCCCTTCGGTACGCGGAAAGCTGTAGCTCTCCCCGGTGTCACGGTTGCTGATCGCGAGGGTTACGACGCTGCCTTTCATCCGGGCCATGTTCCCGATTTCCTCGGCCAGGTGCTCAGCCTCGCGCTGCGAACTGAATGGCCGGTTCTGCTGCGTCTGGCCCTCGTACTGGAATGTCAGACGCCACGGCAGGCGCTCGCCCTTTTTCGGCATGTCGTCCCCCCTCGCTTTCAGTTTCGATGATCCTAGCAGATGACGGTGCGTCAGCCCTGGTGTTCCGGCTGCCTGCAAGAACAAAGCTAGCGCCGCCCACCACCCCTCGCAACCCGCCTACTGAAATCAGTAGGTGCCCGGAAACGCAGAAAGCCCCTGACCAGCCACAACGGCCAGTCAGGGGCAAGAAATTTGTTACGTCAGCAGTGCGTCCACCTGCGCGTACAGGTGGTCCAGGGTCCCATCGTTGCGGATCACGTCATCGGCGGGGTAGTAGTCCATCGCCGTTTCGCTGCTGTGCTGTGACGCACCGTCAGTCATTAGGCCGGCGGACGGACGGAGGATGCGAACCAGGCGGAACCCGCGCTTACGCAGCGCATCAGCCTCATTGGGGTACCGGGTGTCCGAGACCACTACCGGCTGCCACTGGTCATCCAGAACGCGCATCGCTGCCCGCACCCAGAAACCACGGTCGATGTCCCGCACCGTCTGGCCCGTGTGCTGCAACAGCCGCCGCACCTCAGGATAGTTGTCCTTGGCGAACTCCCACCCCACATCAGCGATCAGCGACTGGAGCCGCACAGTCACGCCGTAGGTAGTCGGTACATATGGGTTGATGTTCAGCGCTGCCACCTTGAGCGGATCGGCGAACGCAACACGGGTGAATCCCTTGGCGATCAGGTGTGCAGCCACGGTGTCCTTGCCCGTGCGTGCCCGGCCGATCAGCGCAATATCCTGCATCCATGCTCCCCAGGTAGACAGCTCTCACTGACCACCTAGGGAGCCGGTTACTCACGCGCCAAGGAACAGCCGCACCACCCTGACAACCTCCTCGGTCGGGAACCCAGGGAAGTACCGGGCGACGAACGGCAGCGCGACCAGGGCGACCGAGGCGACCTTGCGCCGATGCGCCCAGACGAACACGGCAGCATCCCGTGCCAGGGCCTTAATGCCCGTAGTGCCTACGCTGTGCATTCCCATTTACGCTCCCAATGCTTTCGCGATAGTGATTCCGGCGCTGACAATGGCGCCTACCGTGGCCGTCGGTACGGCGTACTTCCAACGTTCAACGCTGCGCAACCGGGTCTCGTGATCGTCGAGAACCTTGCCCACCTCAGCGTTCGACTGAACGAGGGAGCGCACGTCATCCCGCAGACCAACGATTTGGTCATAGATCTCACGCGCGCTAATGGTGACTCCTAGCGGGTCTTGCTCTGACACAACGCCCCCGTTATGCGGTAACAGTGAACCCGTGCTTAGCAGCGAGCTTGGTCAGCGACGCCTTACCGGGAATGCCGTCAGCGTCACCGCCCGAGTAACCGCACTTGCGCTGCCACGCGGCGAACGCCTTAACGGTGACCGAGCCAAACGCACCATCCTTGGCGTAGGTGGCAGACAGCAGACCCTCAGCCTTTAGCGCTGCCTCCACAATCTTGGTGTCCGCCGGATACTTGCCCTTGCCCTGCGCGGCCTTAGGGTCAGCCTTGGCAGCAGCGATGATGTGGGCCAGGGAAACCTTGGGCTTAGCCGGCGCAGCCACTCCAGCAAGTGCCTTGGCCCGCTTCAGAATCTCCGGTAGCTGCGCCACAATCTTGGAGCCAGGGCAGGAGAGGTGACCGCCCCAACCCGAGCCGCCCAGCGCGTGATAGGCCAGACCCTTATCGCTGGTCGACTTGGCAAGCTGTAGCGGTACGCCATGAGTCTTGTGGGCCCATGCCAGGACAGCCGCACACTTGTCCATCTGAGCGGACGTCAGCGCCTCGCCGCCCTGGCCCTCGTTCTCGACGCTGATCCAGTCACGGTTACCGTTCGCCTGCGCCCAAGCTCGGTCCTTGGTGTCAACCCACTGATACAGCGCGCCGCCCTTGCCCGTACCAAAGTGGCTCGACGCCTGCGCCTTGGTGTTGCGGAACCAGGAATCGGTACCGGCCAGGGTGCCGGCCATGATGTGGATGACCACGCCGCGAACGGAATCCTGCCCGTCCTTGGTGAAGTTGACGGGGATGGGGCGCCAAGTAGCGCCGCTCATACGGGACATGTGAAGCCTTTCAAAGGGAAGGGCCAGGCAGCGTGATGCACTGCCTGGCCCAACTACTGATTTCAGTATGTGGTGTTGACTACGCGCCAGAGTCAAGCGGCGAAAGGTTCGGGGAGGTGGACGCGTCGGTCACGGTGCCCTGTCCTAGCCAGTCGTTGCCATATCGCCGGACGTTGGTGGCGCTTGTGGGGGAGATGTTCAGCGCAAACGGAGCCTGGGTGCCGCTCGCTGCCTTGACGTACGTATTGCCCGTGATCGTGATTCGGTCCCCGCTGGTCGACACCCGGTAGCCCGCTGAGGCAGAGTCCCCGGCATTGCCAGCGCCACGGACAAAGTTGTCCGCCCACTTCACGTAGGTACTGCTGATTGAGTAGAGACCGTTACCACCGATAGTCGTCAGGTTGTTACCTGTGACGACCATTTCGGTACACGTGTCCATCGTGATGCCGGAACCGACACAGTCATGAATCCGGTTACCCGTCACCGCTGCGCCCTGGACGTTGAATAGGCTGATGCCAGTTCCGGCGACACCATGCGTGACGTTTCCGGTGATCGTCACCCGGTATGCCCACATGACACGAATGCCGTTCTGCCCGCCAGACGAACCACGAATGACGTTGCCCGTGATCGAGACCAGGACAGCGCGGCCGGTCGTTTCGCCCTCAACGATGATCTGCTCATTCAGCGCACCACCGTCGCGCAGGTTGTTGTTCGCGATGACGTAGCCCCACGCCGTCTGAGACCCGTTGGTCTGTACGCCGGACGTGTCTAGGGTGTCGTTCGGGCGGGAGGTATCGAGCACCCGGACAGCGATACCGGCGCCGCATGCCCTCATGGTGTTACCCATGATTACGGCATCTTCCCAGGAGTAGGCCCGGATCGCGTGCGCTGACAGGTTCTCAAACATGTTGTCGACAACGTGAATCCGGCGATGCCAGCGGCCCACGGTGCCCGAGTGAGAACCCACACCGCGCGGCCAGGGAATCGTTCCGGGGGTGTCCGAGGCGCCGAAGTAGCAGTCACGGACAACCACGTCTTCACATGGCGTCTGGTCGTACGGGCCGAACCCGCCGAACGATGCAGAGTCCTTGGCAAGGTCCATCTGAATGGCCTCGGACGATGCCCGGCCACCGGGGTCAACGTACCCGCGAAACGTACAGTTAATGATCTGCGCATGCTTGGTCGAGTTCAGCTCGATACCGTGAAAGCCAGGGGTGTCCCGAACCTCAAGGTCTCGAATCGTGACGTGCGCAGCGTGACCAATCGAGATGCACATGGCGTTGCCAGTCATCCCCGGAACGGTCGCCTGCATGTTCCACAGGCCACCCTCAATGGTGATGTTTCCATTACCGGTGTACCCGCCTAGCGACTGGCCGGCGTCGCCGTTAAGCATCATCGTGCCGCCATGATTCCGGCGGAACTCAGCGCCAGCGGCCAGCGTGAGCCGAGTGTTTGCATAGATGCGCAGCGTGGCGCCGATCAGGTAAGTGCCGGGCGGGACCAGGACCCATGCGCCGCCCCGGTCCCGTGCGTCATTTAGTGCCAGCTGGATGGCCGCATCAGCGTTTGCAACGCCGGAACTGTCAGCGCCGTAATTCGTCACCATGAAGAATGACTTTTGGTTCATTGACTCCAGCCGACCGGCCGTAATATCCATACCGGGCAGCCATTGTTCGATCGGCTGAGCAACCATGTTTCTCCTTAGAGTGAAGCGATAGACGGACGCGAAAGGGCAATGGGTTCGCCTACCGCATGGGATTTGGCAACACCGTTTGCGCTACGCGTCACGTTGAATCGCTGAGCGTTCGTAATTTGGAAGTCGTCCCATGCGACAGCAACCGGGAGCGTGTTGGTGTTCGTTGTGCTGATGAACGTTCGGACACCAACACCACCAGCGCTAGTCAGATCGGTGTCAGTCGCCGTTACCTGCCATCCGGAAGGCTCGGCATCCTGGACACGCCAGGCACGCGCCATGATCTGACTGCCCTCGACCCGTAGCCGAATGTTGTACGACTGCCCAGGCACGTTCGTCATGGTGGTGGAAGCGGTGGCGAGAACTGCCTCAGCCGGCGTGCGCTTTCGCAGGGACAGCGTGGCGACATTGTTGGTGCCGACAAAGACCCGCGCGAAGTAGAAATTGGCAACCGTGGCATCGGTGCGGGCGAGTGAATACAGGTACACACCATCACCCGTCGGCGTCACCGGGCACGTGACCTTAACGAGCGTCTCAACGTCGCGCAGGCTGATGGCGTCCAGGGTTGTGATCCTGTACAGGTTCCGCGTGTTCATCAGATGGCGCCCCGCATTCGCCGTGACATCAAAGTCAGCGGCAGAACCACTCTTGATTACCCACGGCTGCCCCGTATCGGTCGTTCCCCATCCGTTCGTTGCGGTGCGTGTGAACGTGTCAGCGGCTGCGCTGGTAATGGAGTTCACCGTCACCCGCTCCCCCGCCAGTGTCACGTCAAACGGGAACTCAGCCGGGTTTGTGACCCACTGAGGTCCAGCCGTCACCTGCGTCACAAGGGACGTGGCCGTGGCATTCGCCGCCGTTGCCAGGACCGTGCCGTCAGTGTCCGCCTTGACGTTGCCAACCTGCGCCACATTCCAGGGCCCACCGGGCGAACAGTTGAACGTGATCTCCCAGCGGTACAGGTCGAGCGTTTCGCTGTAGCCTTCGACGATCAGGTCAACATCCTCGTGTGACAGCCACGCGGGGAGGTCCGTAAGCCGGATCATGTCTCCCACACGCAGCGCGAGAATCTGAGGAATCAGCACCTCAGCCCCAGGCTTGTGGAGCCTGACAGTCACGGTGGGATACCGGGCGCCGTCATACGTGCCCAGGTGCAACAGCCAATTGGCCATAGGCTCGGGCTGCGTGTCGTCGCCCAGCGACAGCGTCACCTGTTCGTCATAGACCCCGATGCCCAACGGTGGAGCCTGCACCGACAGCGGACCATCGGCCAGGTACGCGCGCCCGGCACTGCCTCCATCACGCTGAACAACAATGTCGTTCCTGACGCTGCTGTCGTCGTCGATGGGCTCCAAGTCAGGCGCCAGACCAGGCGAGTTGTAGGACAGCGTGAGCGCCGGCTCCTGCGTGTACATGCTCGCGCGGTCGCGGAATGCCAGACCCACACGGTCCTTGGTTTCGAGGATGAACCCGCCGTCAGCCTGTGCCGCAGCCTCCACCAGGTCGACGAGCGTTTCCGGCCGCTGAGGACCGACGCGCGCTGAGGTGATGTCCTGTCCGTGGATGCGCTCCACCGGCACGTTTTCCTCAGTGCCCAGGCGCATGATCCGGTTCCACGCGGTGTCGCCCACAAAGGCATCGTCGGAGTAGTCATAGATGGTGGACCCAGCGACAGGCAGCACCGACAGGTGACCGATGCCCCAACCCTCAGTGCCCGGTCCCCACTGTGCACCGATGTTGTTCAGCCGCCCGGCAGTACCCGTCAGCGTCTGCGTGTAGCCGTACCATTCGCCGCTCGTATCCTGCCAACCGATACGGAAGTTGAACGTACCGTCGCCGTTGTCCTTGGCCCAGAAACGCAGCCGCATCCACTCGTTCAGCACGTCGCCAGGGGTGAACGTGTGGAACACCAGGTCATTACCGCTGGCGTCGTAACCCCACACACGCCACATGGCATCGCCCTTATGCACACCCAGAATCCAGTTGCGCACAGTGCCGTTCGGCGACGAGAACCGGATTACCTCAGCGTGTGGCTCAGTGAACTCAGGCGCCTTGCCGTAGGCGTTGTAGACGAACTCCACATGCCATTCGCCAGAGGGTGCTACCGGCACAGGCGCTGACATAGCACCAGAGGCTTTCAGGCGGGGCAGAGCCTGCGAGGATGGGAGGTCATCAGCAGCCGCCCAATCAACGCCAGTGAGCGCCGCAGAATCCACACCAGCAGTCGGCGAGTAGGCGCGGGTGGCGTACTGCCCCTCCTCCATCGGCCAATACGCGATGGGGTTACCGGACGGGATGCGCCGACGCAGCGTGGAATCAAGCGCCTTGAGCCCCTGGCCTAGCCGGCGCAGGATGCCGTTCGCCTCCACAGGCACGTACACATCCGACTCATCCGACGTCCATTTCTGCGGCCAGGACGACACCTCACCGACGAACCTGTCTTCACGGTCTCGGATCTCAGCGCCACCGGCCATGGTCCACACGCAGCCTGCACCGTCAGTGAATGACGTGGTGCCCGCTGGCTGTGCGGTGAAATCAGGATTGGCCACGATGGTCCCGTTAATACCGGCCCGTACTTCGAACTTGTAGCCCCGGCCGATGAACGGCTTACGCGCTGGCTTGGCCGTGGTCAGATCAGACGGGCCGACCTTGAGCGGGGCAGACGTGTTGACCAGGACCACCGCACCAGCAATGACAGTGTCGGGGCCAAGTTGCTTCCAGGGACCAGCGATTGACGGGGCTGTGTACCAGCGGACCGTCCGGCCAAAGTTCCCGTTGTCAGCGTCGAGCGTCACGCGGATGGCTCCACGTTCCGGGATCTCTTGCAGCGAGCGGGTGTAGGACCAGACGTTCGTAGGCGAACCCGTCAGGCTGTGCTGAAAGTTGAGAACACCCTGATAGACCTTGAGGAACCATGAGCACTGATTACCCGCCGGCTCCCACTTGCCTATGATCATCTGGTTGTCCGGGCCAAACCAGTTGGGCCGGATCTCAGCCCGAATGTCGATGTCCCCCGGAATGTCCAGTGGCCCAGAATCAGGCGTCGACACGTAGCTACCGGGGTCCCCAACTAGGTTGAGGTACCTGTCAGTTGCAGGGACCGAAACCCGCATCTGCGTATTGCGGCCGATCTGCCCATACAGCGGACTCATGGCATTACGCGGCGAGTACTTCCCCGACTTGTTGTTCAGCGTCAGTGACAGGCGGGACGGGTCAGTGGTCTGCCCCTGGTCACGTCGACCGCGCGTAATCTGCTTAGCGTCGCGCACGTAGACGTCAGAGCTGATGTCGGACCATACGCCGTTCAGCAGTAGCTCAGTACGAATGTCCAGCGGAAAGACCACTGACCCACCCTCCTATCAGTAACCGAATGCAGTCTGGACGTTGCCACGTCCCTGCGTTTTCACAATGCGACGGATTAGCCGCTTCATGTCCTCATCCGACCCGGTGACGTCGAGCGCCAGGCGCTGATCGGTGCGGGTCGCGGAACGGAACACACCACGCGGGTTGACGTCCATGGCCATGCCCGGCAGATCCCCGGTTAGCCCCTGTAGCTGCGAGCGCAGGGCAGGGACCGACTTGTCAATACCGGCCATGAAACCGCCAATGACCAACTGACCAGCGGGAGTTAGGATCTTCTTGTCCAGGGACTCAGGCCCCTTCCAGCTAGTCAGGCTCGACGTAAGGTCGCCCAGCCTGGAGCGGACAGAACCGAACATCGAGCTGATGCCTCGAATGAACCCGCGAATCAGTTCAATGCCTGCGTTCTTAAGCGTGGTTCCCAGGTTGCCTAGCGCTGCCTTTGCCTTGCCCGGCAGTTCCCGAACCTTGGCAACGCCCTTAGCAACCATGTCCTGAATTCCCTCTTTCAGCTTGGCGCCGGCCTTTAGGGTCAGATCGCCGAGCTTTCCGAGTAGAGGCACCAGGGCATCCCAAACCTGCGCAGGGAACTTGGTAAAGAGATCAATCATGAACTGAATTGCGCCCGATACCGCAGTCTTAGCTAGCTCCCACGCGCCCGAGAAATCGCCACTCAACAGCGCAGCGATAGCCTGAATAGCGGGAACCACAACGGTCGTGATGAACCCGGCTAGTTCGTTCCCGAGGATCGTTGCTAGCTGCGCGATCAGGTCAATGATCGGGAGCAGGATCGGGACTAGTGCCGTGATCACCTGGCCCAGCGCATCGAACAGCGGAACTAGCGCCGTCAGGATGGGAGTTAGCGCAGGCAACAGCGCGATCACAAGTTGCATGATCGGCGGAATTAGCGGTATGACAGCCTGCAACAGTGACAGGACTGCATCCACCAGCGCGTCCAGGACGGGCGCCAGCGCCGCAATTACCGGCATCAGCGCGTCGCCAAGCTGCGCAATGATCGGCCCTAGTCCGTCGAGTAGCTTGGCCAGGATCGGACCAGCAAACTTGAGCATCTGCCCCAGTAGCTGCCCGAGCACCGGCAGGATGGAACCGATGGCGCCAAACAGCGAATCGAGCACGCCGCCCGCCTGGCCTAGCCCCGTTGCCAGTCCGCTGAACAGACCACCAACACCCTCACCCAGCTTGCCAAGACCCGAGGCTAGACCCTCAACTAGCGGCTGCGCACTCTTCATCACAGCCTGAAAACCAGGCATGACACCCTTGACCAGGTCGCCGATACCAGCAACCAACGGCTTAATCAGCGGCGCCGCTTGCTTGAACATGTCGCCTAGCGCGGGGGCGATGTCGTCGAAGATTCCCCGTATCTGCCCGGCAGCATCCTGCAAAGGCTTAACCAGCGGCTGCGCCAGGGACTGCATCGTCTTAGTGACGTGGTCCTTAAGGCCGCTGAACGCCGCCTGCACCTGCTTATTCTGTGCGGCAGCCGCGACACCAATTCCGACTATCGCAAGCGGGACAGCAGCGAGCGCACCAGCGGCAGCCGTGGCACCACCCGCTATACCCGCCATGCCCAACAGTGCAGGCTTAATACTCTTCTGCGCGCCGGTACCCAGCGACCGAAACGCACCGCCTAGCCGGTCACCAATACGGGCCGCTGAGTTCAGCGCATCGTTGCCCATTCGGCGAAAGGCTGTGCCGACCTGTCGCCCCACCCGATCCGCTTCAATTCCGAGAACCACCAGCCTGCGACCAGCGGACCGCACGCCGCGCTGTAGTCGGTCTGTGTCAATGCCCAGCGCGACCGTAAGTGATGCCAGCGTGGCCATTCCTCACCCCTCTCTACTCGTCCCGAACCACGCTGCCACCCAGCGCAGAATTTGCCTTCATGACCTCAGCCCAAATCTCATCAACCGTCTTCTTACGCTTGAACCACACCGGGATGAAGTCGCCAGGCTTTAGCTTTCGCTTAGCACCCTGCGAGTTCGCCACAGTGGCAGCGACGATGGATGCGCTGATGTCACCGCGTAGCCGAGTATCAAGGGGTCCGGTTAGCCGCTCGTACGCCGCCCACTCAGTGAGCTCATGGGACGACGTACGACGCAGCATCTCGGCGACAGGCATTCCGAGGAAACCGGCCAGGCGAAAGTAGAACTGTCGCTCTGGCCGGTCCGTCAGTTTCCCGTCAGTTCCTCAACATCGCCAGCGGAGAGACCAGCCAGGCGAGACGCAACGTCGACCACACGCGAGAGCGCATCAGCCGACTTCTCCCCCAGGCGCCGGACCTCAGCGTCAGAGCGGAACAGCCGCTTACCCTCTCCGTCAACCATGGTGAACGCAGCCAGGCGGGCACGGTAATTGTCTAGCGCCTTGTCCTTGGACACGCCCGAAAGGTTGTCCTTCATCAGCGAAGACTCGAACTTGTCTCGCGCGGCACCGGTCATACCCTGCACCCGGACCACGCCACCCCACTCCGGAACCTCGACGTCCTCACACTTGAGGTCGTCAGCGGCCAGAATCTGATCAGCGGAAAGGTACATCGACTAGCTCCCTGCGGTAATGGCCGGCTTGCCCGACACCTTGAAAGTGAGTTCGGCAGACAGCTTGTCGTCTACCGGCGCTTCCTGGCTAAAGCCGGTGAGCAGCATCTTTAGGGCCCACTGGCCCAGGGTGCCCGGAAACACCATCTTGTAATTCCTCGGCTGCGGGTCATCAAAGTCAGAGACGAGCGAGTCGTGGACGCGCGGGTCGTAATTGACCTCAATCGAAACCTCGCCGCCGTCCTTGAGACCACCGATGAACTCGCGCCACCCGTCAGCCGAATCGTGCGCAGTGACGTCATACGCCTCGCGCTCAATCTCCGGACCCTTGACGCTGTTGACGTTCGCGATAGTGGCGAACACCTCAGTAGGCGTACCGCCATCACCCCGCTTTAGAGCGATGCCAAACGCATCTAGTCCAGCCATGTGGACCCCTTCCTAAGTAGTGGGCACCTACTGATTTCAGTAGGTACGAGTGAGCCGCACCCGGTACTGTGCGTTGATATGCCGGATGTCCGGATCGGGGTCTGACACGACCTCGTGATTCTCGTGTTTGATCGTCACGTCCGTATAGCCGGCGACCGCAAGGGGCACCCGATCTAGGGCAGCGTCGACAGCGGCGAATATGTCCGCAGCCTGCGCGTTGCCCGGATAGTCAGACCACACGTGAATGACCATCACGGTGTCTAGCCCCTGCCGATCATGTGCATCGTCAACGACCTCAGTGATCGGACCGAACGAGACATACGGCAGCGCGGCACCCTCAGGCACCTCATCAAACACACCAGTGACCAGGGCCATAAGTGGCGCATGCGCGGTGAGCTTGGCGTACACAGCGGATTGGAGCGGGCGAATAGCAGTAGCCATCAGCCACGCCCCACATGCCGAGGAACAATGCGCTCTAGCGCGCGCTCACCCGTACGCCTGTGGATCTGCGCCGCAGGGCCTAGGAATGGCTGCGCGTCCATCTTGCTAGTTCCCTTCTCGACGTAATAGGCGTACTCAGTGGCCTTGCCTACAACGCGCACGAATGCAACGCCTGCGTTATGGCTGATGTCCGACTCAATGGAGCGCATCAGCTTGCCCGTACGCTTAGGGGCCAGATCCTTGGCTGTCTTTTCCAAGTCAGTGGCCCACTCGCGCAGCGCCTCGTTCCGGGCGTCGTTCACTTCACGGGGCAAGAGGCGGATACGGCGCAGCGCACGTTCCAGCCCGTGCAGGAACCTAGACATCAGCCAGCCTGTAGCACACCGACAGTGACCGAAGTGACAGCGCTGTACGTGATATCGGCGCGGCCGGTCGCAGGGTTGCGGTAGACGGAATCCAGCGGAATGAAACCCTCACCAGCCGCCGGAACGACCAGCGCAGTGTCAGCAATAGCCAGACCCTTGATGGTGCCGGGCGTGACGATGGTGACCGTTACAGGCGCGCCACCACCATTGCGAACGACTAGATAGAACTGACTGCCAATCGGGGCAGTGTCACCACCAGCGGACGCGGCAGCGAGAGTAGGGGCGAGACCGCTAGTCGGTAGGGGCTGAACGGCAAGTAGTGCCATGCGGAGAATCCTTAGTGTGCGGGTTGGTGCGCTTCACAGTCAGCGCGGAGATAGGTTCCGGGCGCTGATGGCTCGAACACTGCGAGCACATCGAATGAACGGCCAGACAAACGAAGCTGATCGCCACGCCGTACATCAGCGCCAGGACGTAGGTAAACCACATGCGTTAGCTTCGCTTCCGATTGATCAGCGGCGACACGCTCAGCGGCGGACGGCTGAGAGAACCTGGAACGTTCAGTGCCGACCCGTGCCCAGGATTCCGACCAGCCGCCCATACCGTCAGCCGTGCGGCTGTACCGCCACACCTCAGCCGACGTGTTCAGCAGACGCAGGACACGGCTCATAGGCTGCGCACCATCCCAACGCCACCACCGAAGCGAGCAGCCAGGCGGTTGCGCTGAAAATCAGTCAGCGACATGGTGCCGGTCTCAGCGTCGGAGTACGTCACCGCGTAATCGCCGATGCGCTCGCTGTCCACCTGGCGGGGAGCAACGTCACCACCACGGAACGACACCAGCGCCTGAGCTGCCATGCGACAGACCATGTCGACGATGTCAGCCGGCACAGCGGGTAGGCCATGCGTCATGGTCAGTTCAACGGCGGACGGCTCGACGCCAGTCCAGCCCTGAGAGCGCCACAGAGCGCCGTTTGTGAGTCGGTAGTCCGAGACTGCCACCCCATCAACGAACACGTCTGAGACGGCCGCCACGGGTTGCCCAGGCAGGTGCAGGCGAGTATCAGCGACACCCTCAAGCGTCACCGTGCTCACCGCCTCGCTGATCGGGCAGCCTGCCGCATCACGGACGATGGTCGACGCAACGTCTAGGTAGGTGTTAACCACCGTGACCTCTGACGGGTCGACAGCAACGCCACGGGACTCTAGATCAGCGACAGTCGCAAGGGGGGCCAGTGCCATACGGTGTTACCCCCCTGTCAGTAGTTGTGGAGGTTGGCCACCAGCTTGCTGACCATGGCAGCCTTGGCGTCAGCCTGGACGGAATACCCAACGCCCACAGGCATCGTCGAACCATCGGCGAACGTTGCCTGGATCATGTATCCGCCGTACTCCGCACCGCCCGGCACTACATCGAGCCTGGCAACATTCGCCAGATTCACTAGACCTAGACCGTCGGTTGTTCCCTTAATCCACATACTCAACCCGCCTTACGCGTGCGCGCTGCACTCTTCGGAGCGGCCTTAGGCGTCGCCACAACCGGGGTCCACTCGCCAGAGTCGACCATCTTTTGTACGTACTCCGCTTCAAATACAGCGCCGACAGTGACCACAAACGGGGCACCAGCCGGGCCAGTAAAGCGGAGAGTTTCACCGGTACTCAGGGTGATACTCCAATGGTTGGGCCAGGGGAGGGACATCAGCGCCCCTCCCCCAGCATCAGCGGTTATCAGGCAACAATGACGTCAGCCGCAGCAAGGCCGGTCGGCCGGACAACCTTGGAGCCGTACAGGTGCAGACCCTTGACGATGTCGGAGAATCCCTTCTCCTTACGCGCGGCCTCGGTCTTGTTGATCTGGTCGGCGTAGGTAACCGCACCGTCGTAACCGGCGATGATCAGCTTTCCGGCGCCGGCACCCGGACCATCAGGCGCGTTGTTGGACTTGCGAATGGTGAAACCAGCCGCCTCACCAACCTTGCCGTTCGCGCGAGTGGCAGCGCCCGCAGCGTCACCCGAGGCGACGAAACGGGAGTCCTTGAGCAGCAGCCCGTAGAAAGCCGGGGTGACAACCACCCAGCGCCCCTCTTCCTGGACGTTCGACTGGTCGAGCTTCACACCTAGGTCAACTAGGACGTCGTACGCCTTGTTGGACGCGACGCTTACCGTCTGCTCAGCGATCAGGTTGCCCGCAGAAACGCCAGCAGCCATGAGACCAGCAACGAACGCATCGGTCGTGTCGCGCAGCCTGTACGCAGCCTTACGGGCCTGCTCAGTCAGGAGCGCGCCGCCATTCTGAGACTGACGCTTCTCAACGTCATCAACCTCGAAAGCGAAATACTTTGCCTGGTCGATGAGCAGCGTAATCTGCGCGTCAGTCAGCGCCTCAACCGTGATGTCGGTGTGCGGGGCGTAGGTGCCAATAGTCGGGTCAGCGAGGCTAGTGATCCGAACGGTGTCACCAGCGTTCGAGATCTCGCCCTCATAGTCGCGGTTAACGACACCAGGCGCAGCGTAGACAGTCGCCTTTTCCAGGGCAACTAGTAGCTCAGCGGACCAAATCTCGGGCTGAAACAGGGTGATTGCCATGCGTAATCCTTAGTGTGTAGTGCGTTCTCAGCCGATGCCGAGAATGCCGTTTAGGCGTCCATCCGCCTTAGCCTTGACAATCTGCGCAGGAGTCATCCCGCGCAGGTCATCACTTGTGAGCTGAGAGGGGCCAGACGCCTTGCGCGCTGCACCACCATCACCGGACCCCTGGAAGCGCTTAGCCTTTGCGGCAGCAAGATGGGGCTTACGGGTTAGAAGATCCTGGATCTGTTCAGCAATTTCGTCGGCGTCAACGTCTCCGTTTTCGTCAACCTCAAATGCGGTGAGATCCAGGTTTAGAAGTGCGTCAGAGACGTCAGCGAACTTGCCAGCGGCAGCCGCCTTAATCTCCGATCGCAGGATGCGGGCATTAGCCTTAGCCGTCGCCTCGGTCGCAGCCTGACGCTTAATCGCATCAACGTCAGGCGCCTCGCTGTCGTCCTTGGGTGCGGTGCTCGCAGCGTTCGCTAGCTGAGTCTCCAGCTCACGACGCCTGTCGCGCTCCACCTTCCACTTAGACTTCATCGAATCAAGAGCACGCTTACCAGCGTCGCCTAGGGAGTCGGCACCCTCCGGAGTGGTGTCGTCATCAGTGTCAGTCGACGTTGCGTCGTTGACATCCTCAGCGGTGACGTCGGTCTCGGTCTCAGTCTCGATGTTTTCGGGCATGCGAAAGTTCCTCCGTTGCGGGGGTCAGGGTGGTGCGTTGCGCACCGGGGCACCTACTGAAATCAGTAGGTGGGGTCAGCGCAGGTAGCCGTTTTTGTACAGCAGCCGGATGGCGTGCGTACGGTCGTCGCCTGCGATTCGGTAGATCTCTTCGGGCATCAGACGCGGGGGGCGAGGGTTCTTACGGCTGCCGGTGCCGACATGCGTCACCTGCACCGTCTTACCGAACATCTCAACCTTGTCCATGGACTTTCGCGCGTTGACCACGCTGGAAATCCGTGCGCCATCCTCGATCGCCTTACTGCCCGCCTCGCCAAAGACCTTGCGTCGCTGTGCGGCTGACATGCTCTCGAATAGTTCGGCCGGCCTAAGGGGCGTAGGCATGTGCTTACGCGTGACAGGCTCCATCGTGCAATCGCAGCGAGGATGCCGCAGAAAGCCGTTTGAGACGCCGTACTCACGACCAGCCAGGATGATGCAGCGCGAACACGCGGGCAGCTCCACAACGCGCACATAGCCAGTCACACCACGGTTGCCCACCATCGCAGCCTGATCAGCCTGGCGGCCGGTATCAGCGACCACGGTACGAACCACCATGTCTAGGAATCCAGCGGCACGGGCCATTGCGGCACGCGGACTGAATCCCTTGCGCTGGGCTCGAATGGCCTCGGGCACTGCCCGTGCAAGCAACCCCATGGCGTCTCGACCATCAGGCGTCTGCGAGGCGAACTGTTCAGGTACCACCTGCGGGCCCAAGTCAGCATCAGCGCCCAGCAGTTCGCGCATGAATGTGTGCGTACCCTCAGCCGCGTGAAGCTGTCCAGCCCATACGTAGGCAGTCACCTTAGGCAGTAGCCGCGCCCAATCGCGCGCCACGTCGTCAGGGTTCACCTTGGCCCACTCAGCAAGGACAGCGCGAGCGGTTGTATCTGCCAGCGCTGCCCTGTCCTCTTGATGCTTACGCGCTCGCGGGGACCACGCCATCTGCGGCATCCTCCGGGGCTATCGCACCCTGTGCGGGGTCATGGGCCATGAGCGCTGTCATAGCGCCCACAGGGTCTAGCTGCGCCTCCTTCTCCCGCATCAGGAGGATGTCGGCTAGCTCAGTCGGCGTGATGCCGAAACGCAGCGCCAGGAACTCAAACGGAAAACCGATCTGCTTCAACTTCAGCAGTGCGTCAGCCTGTTGCGCCTGGCTACGCGACTCGGCGTCAGCCCACAGGACACGACCGCCGGCTATCTGCTTAGCCTTACCCTCGTTGCCCTGCGCCAGCGCGATCAGTCGGAACATCTCGCGGAGCGCCTGGCCGAACCAAATCTGTTTCTCTTCAACCCGCTTGACTAGACCAGTCTCGGCAGCCAGTAGGGCGTCACCGGACAGATTGGCCATCTTGCCAATTAGGTAGTGCTGTGGCGTACGCGTCTGCGCGGCAATGTGACCGACGGCCACTTCCATGACGTTGGTGTACGCCTCAAGATTCGCGGCAGTCCACTCAGTGACCTTGACGTCATCACCGGTAAAGAACATCACGCGGTCGACCGCGAAGCGCTCCATATCCACCGGGCGCGAACCAACAATCTGGCCGGTCTCGTCCAGGATCGGAATTTCCGGCACCTCAGCGCCAAGGACAATGCGCTGCGGGAACGACGCGTAGTCAGCGGCGGTGAACAACTGCGCCCACAGTAGGTTTACCGCATCCTGCATGGCGATCACACCCGAGATATCACTCACGGGCTCATCAGCCAGCATCGGCCGGTTGGGCAGCTCCACAATCGGAACCACGCCCATGGGATTGGGCTGCGGGTTCGGCTCGTCCCCCATGTCACGCGGTAGCCACTGGTCTAGTTCGTCGTCAATATCCTGCATCTGCGGCGTCTTGGCGCTAACACCCAGGCGGGGACGCTCGAACTTCCACACCTCATCAGCCAGGTACAGCGTGGCGAAATCGCTGCCACCATCCTCCCAGCGCTTCAGAGCTGCGCGACGCTTCCGACGGGACCCAGGCACATACGCGACGATGCACTGTGAGGCATCTTCAAAGGTGACCTCTGGCGTCTCAGGGTCGTCAGGGTTGCCCCACACCAGGACGAAAGATCGCCCGCTGTTGACGGCACCCAGGAACCCTAGCTGCGAGTCAGCGTCAAGCGCGTTCATCTGCCAGACACGCCACGACTCCTTGTCAGCCTCGGTCATGTCAGCGGGCAGGATGCCGTTAACCGTCAGCCGCTCAACCGGACTGTCGGACGTAACCTGTACCCAGTTGTCAGCAAAGTTGCGGTACCGGTCCCCGTGGAACTTCCGAAACTGGTCAGACGCAAACGCAAGCTTTTGCTTGCCCTGGTAATAGTCAGAATGCCGCTGGATGAGCGGACGGCGGCTAAGTAGCTCATTTTCGAGCAACTGGACGAGCGTTAGTGCTTCACCGTAAGTAGCCATCCGCGCTCCTTTCTATGCAGACATGTACAGGGGCTTTCGCTTGAGCAGACCAGCCGCAATGGCATCGCAGGCAGCTTCATGCGTGAGCACGCTGACCACGGCCATATCGATCTTTCGCCGATGCTCAGGCTTAGCCAGGACATAGCGGTCAGACGGGCGGGCGGCCATACGTGCGTTGAAAACATGGCGCTCCGTCAGCGGGCAGCCATCGTGCGTGAAATTCGAGTCTTTCTTGATTACGTCAGTCTTGATTCGCTCAGCGGCAGCGTGCATCTGCACCGGCCGGCGAGTGAGCCAGCGAATAACGCGCCGATCTCCATAGCGCTCCGCCCACTGGTCGACCTCGGTTTCCCAATACGGCGGGTCGCAATACATCAGCTTGACGTCATACTTGGCGAACAGCTCAGACACGGCAGCGTCGACCTCAAGGCGCGGAACCTGGCCACCCCACTCGGATGGGTCCCACACCGTCGGACGGTTGCTAGGCCCGTATGTGGGGGTGAACTGGAAACCATCCAGCGTCTCGGCGCGAATGCCGGTCCAGTCGTCGCTATCCGAGCCGTCGAACCCAAGGACGATCGGCGCTTTCAACAGCTTGTATGCCGACGGTGCAGGCTTGGCCTGGTCACTCGCGCGCGATATCCACTGTGCCGCCTCAAGCCAGGACCCATGACCGGCCATAATCCGGTTACCGAAGAACCGCTCAGCCTGGCCCGGATCGGACTCAAGTAGCTCAGCGGCCTCAGCTTCGATGGCGTCCAGGTCGATATGCGGGCAGTCCACATAGACAGCCTTGTGAATGCGCCGGCGTTCGACCTTATTTCGGTAGCTCAGCGTGGCAGGCGCCTGCGGGAAGTACCGGTAAACGTCCTCGGCCTTACCC
>Ga0163162_10001873_pt1 | contig 19795 bp, 13 predicted proteins | sample S55metaG_FD_115310 | JGI IMG/M metagenome (GOLD analysis project Ga0163162, IMG submission 115310) | Switchgrass rhizosphere microbial communities from Kellogg Biological Station, Michigan, USA - S5-5 metaG | ecosystem: Host-associated > Plants > Roots > Rhizosphere > Soil | place: USA...
ATCAATGTTCAACAGAGCGTGGACACCAGCGTTATCCCCAGCAAGGCGAACGCGCAGAGTGGTGCGATGTGGCTGTGCAGCTCCGCCGGCTCATCCAGCGCATATACCTGCGGCCTCTCGCCGACTCTGCAAGCTTATACCACCGGGATGGTGCTGGCCTGGAAGCCCAATGTGAACGGAGCGGGCGGCGCCACGACGCTGAATGTGGACACGCTGGGAGCCGTCACCGTGAAGCAAGCCGACGGAGTAACCGACCCCGTCAGCGCAGATATCGTGGCGGGACGTTTATACACCGTCTGGCACGACGGCACAGTGTTCCGGCTGATGACACCCGCAGTCAACGTTGCCAGCGCGGCCGCTCAGCCGGCGTGCAACGTTTCGCAGCGCGGGCGTTTCTGGCAAACACTGGGTGCGGCGGGTGTGAAAGACGCGGTCACGGTATGCGCCAAGGACGCAGCCGACGCTTACGCATGGAGGTCCATCTACTAATGCCACGCCATCACAAACTGAACCTTCTGGTGCTGTTGTTGGGAAGCTTGGCTCAGGCGTCGCAGTCGCTGAGCGCCGGGTCGGGCTCCGGAAATATTCCCAATAGTGCGCCATTCACCAATCTGTCGAGCTTCCGCATCGAATTTCGAGTCCATGGGCCTTGGACCCTATCCACCGCTCAGTTGATCTACGGCAGCGCCTCGTTCTCGGTGCGAACGCTCTATGGCGGATTTACGCTGACGTCGTGGCAAGACGGTTCTGCCATTTGCACGGTCAGTCCTGCCCCGGGGACGGACGTGACCATTCGATTGCAACGGCTGAACAGCGCGCAAATGACGGCAGAAGCGTTCGACAACCACACCGGGGCGAACCTGGGTTCCAACCACTGCGGTATCTCCTCGCCAGGTACTCCGAACGACGGCGGGTCGGGCTTCGGGGTGGGCGCCTTCGACGGTGATATTTCGTACTTGCGCGCGTTTCAGGCCACGGTTGCGTTGGGCACCCCGCCGGGAAACACCACGTGCGCCGGGGACCTGCTGGATTTCGAGTTCGAAGCCAATGGAAACGACTGTTCGGGCCGCAGCTTGAATATGACAATGGCGGGCGCCGGCTACACCGCCACGCCTGTCCTATTGCCGGCGGCGCGCTTCAACGTTTGGCCGATGCTCAACACGACTCGAGCCGGAGCCGGTTCGCTGCAGTTAGCCGGCTCCTCTTTCAGCTCGAATGACAACGCATCCATTTCTTACTTCTGGCAGCAGCTAGGCGGTCCGATAACCGGTGCGTTTTCGAGCCGCGTGGCGGCTAGCCCGACCTTCACGGCTCCGCTGGCAGGGACCTACACCATCCAGCTTTCGACATGCGATTCCACCGGCCAGTGCGCTACTCCGTCATCGGTACCGGTGGGCGCGGTTTCGACCGACTCCAAGGCCGTCGTGGTCACGGGGTTATCTTCCACAATGGACAATCTGCTGGGTCCGCTGCTGATCGCCGATGCCAGGGCGAATCCATGGCCGTATGGTGACTTGGCCGAAATCGGTGTTGGTACTAACATTGCCACAACAGCACTCGCTTCGCCGCCTCAACTCGGAGCTTCGCTACCTGGGACGGTGTCGTGGACGTCAGGTAATGTCATCGCGACCACGGCCGATCTGCGAATCCCGCTCGCTGGACGGGTCTGGGTTGCATTCACCTGGAACAGTGTAGATGGAGCGGCCACCGGGCGTACACTCTGTCCGATTGCGAGTGTGACAGCGACCACCATCGTATGCTCCGAAAACAAGTTTGAGCCGGCATCGTCTGGCATGACAGCTTACTTGCTTCCAGCGCTGGACTCCAACGGCTGCGATTTCCAATGCTGGACCGCCGAAAATCCAAATACGGTGTGGAACTACTACGATGTAGCAATCGCCCTTTACCGGCTTTACTACCGGACTGGCAACACCGCCTACCAGACGCAAGCCAGGGCCTACGCTGACATTCAGTGGCAATGGACGCTAGATCATGGCTATCGTTTGTTGTCTCCCCGTGCCGGGGCCATGGTCAGCCAGTTCTTTCGAGCGTTAGAAGGCCACAGCGAACGCTTTCCCGGCCTCTACAACTGGATCAGCTTGGAAGTGCCGCTGTGGGCCACCAACACCGATCTCAGGGAATCGGGATATATCCTGTGGGACATTGCGCTAGGGGCCAAGACCGATCCGGATGCCACGCGGCATGCCCAGTACTGCACATGGTTGGGAACCTATGTCCCGAACTGGAACTCCAACCAGAACGCGGATGGCAGTTGGGGTGAGAACGAGTACGGCCTGAATCCCGGCTACGTCTCCGCTCCCAAGTCCTTCGTCGCGCCATTCCAATACCAAGGAGCACCGTGGCGTCAGGCAATCAACCTCAAGGCCATGGAGGCAGCTTACGAGTCTCTGAACGATACCAGTTCGCAGGGATGTAACAACACGAGTCTTGCCTCTTCGACCATAGCGGCGATCAAGAAGGCCGAGGCGTGGGTTGTGAACTATGGCAGAGACTCGATCAACCGTGGCGTCTACTACGAAGTGAACAGCCAATCCAGCGATCAGCAGACCATCGTTAATCCAGCCGGAACCGTGGCAATCAATGTGGGATCGCCGACGCTGGGCGGGACCGGCACCGACTGGAAGACGGCTGGATATTGCGACGGAGCCCATTTCATCGGTATCCAAACAACTCGAACGGTTTATAAGATCACGTCCTGCTCTAACGATACCTCGGCAACTCTCTCCCTGGCCTTTGGCCTCTACGGCGAGGCTGCGAACGTAAGCGGCAGCGCGTACTCCGTAGCGCCATCCGCCTTTACCGGGTGCAATTCCCTGGCTACCTATTGCTTCGACAGTGCCGGGGATCGCAATCTGACGCGCACGGGATGCGGATCAATGGGCTGGCTATACTATACGACCGGCATATCGATGTACAAGGATTGGGGGGACGAGTGCTACTCCGCGACGTTGGGGGGACCCGCCACGGGCCCCGACAGCAGTAGCTTCATAGGGACGAACGTCACACCTTGTGCCGGCCCCTTGTGCGACGGTTTGATTACGGATGTGGTAGCCGGGGCGCGAGACTGCAGCACGGGTGCCGCGCCTTGCATCCCTGGCGGTTACGTGTTTTCCAATCTGGGCAAGAACTTCGGAGAAGCGTTTGGAGCGCCGGGGATCGACAACCACTTGGGATGGCGTCTGGGTGGGCTGGCTCCCGCCGTGAACCGGGCCTTGTGGGTGAGCTTCAGCACGGCCGGCGTGCCTCAGGCGACCCAGGCAAGGATCACGCTTACCCAGCCATCCGGCGTCACCATTACGCAGACTTGCTCCGCCTCGCCGTGCGCGGTGCAAGCCGACGCGCGGCAGGGCAATCACGTCGCACAACTGGTGTATCTGTCGGCTGGCGGCCAACCTCTGGCTAGCGCCGATCCCATGGTGCTGATCGTGCAGTGAGCGTGCCTCAGATTGCTATACTTGGTTCTTCCGCAAAAGTGAGCGACGCCCCGCAGGAAGCGCAGTTCGAGCATTACAGCCGCAAGCAACGCGCGGTGGCCTGGGTGAGCCGCAACCTTTTCGATGGGATCACCTACACGGTTCGCCACGGACTATTGCGCGGCATGAAGCGCAAGGGCGGACTGGGTTGGATCCCGGATTGGCTCGCGAAAGAGGAGCCCACTCCCGAATCTAAATTTTGGGAAAGCGCGCCTTTGCGCGGCGCGGTGGTTTACGATATCGGCGCCTTTCACGGGATGCTCACGCTGTGGTTCGCCCCGCAAGCGAAGCAAGTGGTCAGCTATGAGCCAGTGGCCCAGAATCGAGCGCGGCTGCTGGAGAATATCTCGTTGAATGGGATTAAGAACGTAACTGTGCGGGACGTGGCCCTTAGCAGCGGCGGGGGTACCGCAACCATGCGCTTCGATCCGCTGATGCCCGGAGGCTCCAAGGTGGTGGTCGAGGAGGACGCAGCGGGCACCGGGCAGCAGCTGGCGAAGGGGCGCGTGCGCGTCACCACGCTGGATCAGGATATCGCGGAGCGCAAGCTACCGGTGCCTACCCTTATTAAGATCGACGTGGAAGGCTTCGAACTGGATGTGTTGCGCGGTGCAGCGCAGACGCTGGCGCGCGAGCGGCCTTCCGTGTTCGTCGAAATCCACGGCGAAACCCTCGCGGGTAAACGGAGCAACGCGGCGGCGGTAGTACAGTTTTTGCACGAAGCCGGGTACAGCCCGATTCAGCATATTGAGTCCGGAACCGAAGTGCAGCCCGGTAACAGCGACGCCGCCGCTCAAGGGCATCTGTATTGTGAAGGAACCCCTTCGCGAGACGGCTCGAGCCGTTAGGATGCGTGGTGTTGGCGCGCTCGTTCGATCGCGGCGCAATGGATGCGGTACAGATGCTCAGTAAGAGCGTGCCAGTCGTAGGATCGCGACACCACCTCCCGTCCGGACCTCGACAGGCGCAGCCACAATTCCGGCGAAGCCGCTAATCGGTTGACCGCGGCGATCATTTCACCTTCGGAATCGGCGAGCAGGAGGTGGGTGCCGTCTTCGATGTCGAGTCCCTCCGCCCCGAGCCGGGTTGAGATCACCGGAATACCCGCAGCCATGGCTTCGAGAATCTTGAGCCTGGTTCCGCTGCCGATTCGCAGCGGCACAACGGCGGCGAGGGCGCCGGAATAATACGGCCGGACATCCGGAACGGTTCCAGTAACAGTCACATGATCGGCGGCCAGCGCTCGAACCTCAGGAGTGGGGTCGCGCCCCACGATCGCGAATGACAGCGCTGGATGGTCTCGGCTTAGCTCCTGCCAGATGCTGTTCACGAACCAGACTACGGCATCGACGTTGGCGCTGTAATCCATGGAGCCGGCGAACACCAGTCTGGTGCGCGCGGAGCCGGAGTCCATCTCTCGATCGCCAAAATATTGCACATCAACGCCGTTGGGGATCACGTGAATTTGCGTAGCGGGGTTGCGGGCCTGCAGCCGGACGCGCTCGCGCTCGCTGGTGACCGTGTGGACATCGCAGGCAGCCAGAAACCGTGTCTCGGCCCGTTCCAGCAGGTTCGCTGTGCGCCGGGCATAGACGCGACGCATGGGGTTAGGATTCACCCGGCTGTAGCGATGCAGAATTTCCGACTCAATGTTGTGCCAATCCGAAAGAATCACCGGGCGGCTCGCAGCGGCGCGGATTACCGGCAAATAAGCGCTCAAGTGCACGCCTTCGATTTGCACCGCGTCGAAGGAACCGGCCTGCAGAATTTCCGCCAGAATGCGGGACACGCGCGCTGACGAATAGTTCAAGACGCTGAGCGGAGCGGGACCAATCAAGCCGCGGACAAGCTTTGAAACAGTGTATGCAGATTCGCGCGCCACGCTGTGATAAGCCGCGAATCCGGATTCTGCCGGCGGAGGTTCGGAGGACGCTTCAGAGGGATCGCGAAGTCCGAGATACGTAACCGGGCAGTGGGCAGCCAGTTGGCTCGCGAGGTAATAGTCGCGCAACTTCGCGCCGGTGTCCCGGGGCCAACACGCGCGCGGAGAAAAATAGAGGATACGCATTTGCGAGTCGAGGCTCTACGCGCTCTCCTGAACAGCCCGGTAGACTTGGAGCAGCGCCTGGTAGCGCGACTCCGGCGAGAAACGGGTCACTAAGCGCTCCGCTGCATTGGATGCAAGGCGCGCGGCCAGCGCGGGGTCTTCCAAGACCCGAGCCAGTGCGCTCGCCATCGCGGCAGGATTCGCTGGCGGGACCAGTAACGCGCTAGAGCCGTCTTCCACGGTTTCCGGCACGCCTCCAACCTTGCAGGCCACGATTGGCACGCCCGCCGCCATCGCCTCAAGGAGCGAATTGGGAGAACCCTCGCTGTGCGAAGGAAGAACAAAAACGTCCGCCAGCGAATAATACGGCCATACATTCGAGCAGTGGCCCGCGAAAATCACGGAAGAAGCCAGATCCGGCGCGGCGGCGGCGCGTTCGAGCGTGGGTCGCTCGATGCCGTCCCCCACCAGGATCAGTTTGATCGCGAGCTGAGGGTGATCGCGCAGCAGGAGCCGCAGTGCGGCCAGCAAATCGGCGTGTCCTTTTTCAGACGACAGGCGCCCGACCGAGAGAATGACGCGCACGGCCGGCGGAAGAGCAAGCCGATCGCGTAAGGCGCTGACATCCTTCTGCGCGACCAAAGGGGCAGCAGCCATAGCGTTGGGCACGATCTGGATGCGCTCGCGCCGCACGCCTCGGGCAACCAATAGATCCGCGAAAGGCTCGCAAACAGTGACGGAACGATGCGCCGCGCGTAGCGACCAGCGGTCCAGTTGAGTGCACAAGCGCATCTTCAGATCCTCCGCGGTATCGCCGTGATGGAAGGCGATCCAGCCGCGGCCACGCTGGAGCCCTGCCCAGCGGACCAGGAAATGCGACTTCGGAGCATGCGTCTGAATGACGTCCACGCGCCGGCGCGCAGCGACTTCACGGAGCACCGGCAGTACCGAGGAATCAAATCGGCCGCGCTCGGGAATTACGTCCAGCTCAATTCCAGCGGCGCGCACCGCGTCCAAGAAAGCATTCGAGTCCGAACCCGCGGGAGCCCGCCGGTGAAACGCCGCAATCGAGATCGAAAGGCCAGCCGTCGGGTCGGCCTGAACCATCTGGCAGAAGCGAATCAGATTCTTTGCGGGCCCGGTGACGGTCGTGGCTTCCACCAGGGCTAGGACTCGCAGCGGATTCACTGGATGAGCCGCGGTTTGGTTTCCGGACGGGGCCCGAACGCCCTCCCCACCCCACTGAATCCCCTTCGCCGCGCTCCGCAGACCGGCGGCGGGCTGAATGTAGCAGCGAAGTACGTCCGCGTCATACGAACCTTTGCCAGAGCCGCCAAAAGACCTCCCCTCAGTATACCCAGTACTACTGCGTTCGACCATCACGCCCGAGCCTGATAGTATTAGGACCAGCATGCCTTCGCTGGTTGCGAATACCGTTTCCTCGGCCCTCGCAGCGTTAGGGGCGGAAGCGCGTGTCGGCAACAGTTCGTGGAGGAGACAGCGCCTATTAGTGCTATGCTGGCATGGCATCTCAAGTGACGACGAACACTTATGGCGGCCGGGGCTTTACATACCCCCCCAGTTGTTTCGCCGGCGTCTAGAAGTCCTGGCAGAACTCGGCTGCTCGGTGCTGTCTTTGGATGACGCTCTTGTCAGATTGTGGGCCGGGGATCTTCCTCCGCGGAGCGTGGTCATCACCTTTGATGACGGCTTCAACGACTTCGCCACTCAAGCCATGCCGATCTTGAAAGAATTTGGATTTCCGGCAACCTTGTATTTAACTACCTACCACGTAGACGATCAGCATCCCCTCTATAACCTGACAGTGTCCTATCTGTTATGGAAATCACAAGGTCCCGGGCGGCGTCTCTCTGATGGCACTCCCATTGGGAATCAGGTGGAAGCCGAATTGGCGGGTCAAGCGATGGTCCGCGATGCGATCGCGGAGGGCCTTACGACCGCGGAAAAAGACAATCGAGCGCGCGAACTAGCGGGGTTCCTGGGCCATGATTACAACGAGTTCCGCAGACGGCGGACGCTGTGCCTGGTGACTGCGGATCAGGTGAGGGATGCAGCCACCTCCAGTATCACCATCGAAGCTCATACCCACCGTCACCGGACACCCGATGATCTTGATTTGATGACTCGAGAGTTGCGGGACAATATCAAGCGCATCCATGAAATTACCGGCCGCCGGCCCGTGCATTTCTGTTACCCGAGCGGAGTCTTCAACGCGAACTACTTTCCGCTCCTGGAGCAAGAAGGCTTTCGCTCGGCGACGACCTGCGAGCGTGCCCTCGCTACGCGCACGGGCCACCGCTATACAATTCCGCGTTGGCTGGATAGGCAAGAGGAGACAGAAAGTCAATATCGAGGGTGGCTTTCGGGATTGCGTCCGTTGGTGGAGCGTTCTCCTGTCGCATTGAGTATGCGCTACTGGGCATCGCCCCGGCCGGCGCCTGCCCCGGTGAGCACCGAGATCCGTTCTCTGCAGAAGAACTATCGCGAGTAGGGCAGCTTTGTTCGATAGCGCCAGGTTGTCTGCCCGATGGTCGCGTAGGATCTAAATTATTTTATGATCGGCTGCGGGCTAAACCAACGCATTCCGTTTAGGCAACCTGCCTGAATGACAGCTCGAACGAAAAAGCTTGCGACCGGCCGAAGTGATGAGTTCAGAGCCGCCTTGGGTTAAACAGACGGAGCGGTGAGTAGCTGAACTCTCAAGTGTGCTGAGGGATATGGCAGGTGCTCTCGGGCACTCCCTCCTGATTGATTTGGTCAAGGCCCGGAGATAGTACGAGGACGCGACGAGATATCGACCGATGAGAGGCGGCCCTCTGGTCCAGCCCCGATTCGCGAGGCGAAGTATCCCTCGATGTTAGAATCGGATTACACAAGATGAACAAGTGGCCGGTTTTACTACTGGTAGAGTCGCTTGGCCACGGCGGATGCGAACGGGACGCGAGCATGTCGTCGCTTGCCGCACATACCGTTTTTTCCACTCTCGCGGCGGTCCGATGTGGCACGCCTCACCGACGAGCGCCGATGCCTTGGGTTCCTCCCAGTCGAGATTTCACCGCTCTCAGAAAACTCGGAAAGAGGTCGGCTAGGTGATGCCGAAAATACCTCTGCGGAGGGATGGTGTCTAGCGCGACAGGCCTACCGAAGTTGCCATCAATTAGTTCTCCGCGCTTCCGGCGATCAGCGAATTCCTGCAATACATGGACCAACGTCCCTGCGACCCCTGAATCCGAAAACCGCTCTTGGATGGCCTCCACTATTCCTGATCTGGAAATTGCGCGAGAATCGTTTTCGGGGTCCAAGCTGCCGAGAATCTGGTTTAGCGCTGCCGGGGAATCGAACAAAAATCGACTAAGTCCGAACTCCTCGAGCAAAATCCGATAATTCGGTGTGTCTGACGCGATGGGAATCAGGCCAGCCATCAATGAAGTTACCAGCTTGTTTGGAGACTTTATGTAGGTGTTAAGGCCAAGGTCAAGTGGGAGGTGGCTCAGGATGCAGTAATCAAATCCAGTAGTGGCAAACCGAAAGGTGCTATTCGAATACGGGATGATCGGAAATCCGATATTGTAGGTGCATAATTCATCGCCCGAAATGAGGCTGACAGATGTAACTGATCCCTTTGTTAGGTTGCCTTGCAAGATTGGAAGAAGGGACACCATGCTAATCAGAAAGCTTCCGGGGTACCCAAACCAGAGCAATCGCCGGGAACTTTTGATAGGAAACTCAAATCGGGTAGAAGAGCGCCAGCCTGTGATTGGGTCGATACACTCAGGAACCGAAAGAACTGGTTTATACACTTGTGCAGCCAATATGCGTCGGTGTAAATCAGTTGGCATGATGTATACGTCTACGAAATCATGGAGACGAACATACTTGTTGAAATCGTATATGTCGCTTCCAAGGCAGGCGATGGTAAGATCCGTTCTCGTTCTTGCAAGCTGGCGCGCACGTGTGCATGCCGGTTCATCGCCAAAATGAATAAGGACGCAGGAGTCTTCGGGTATTGGAGCGCGCGAATCTGGAGAGATCAGCGAAGACGAGAATCCATCTCTGTCGTGGAGACCTCGCAGGATGGCATCCGAATGCAGGCGAACAGGCGCCTCATGATCGGTCATGCTGCGAAGAACAATAAAGGAAGTGCACATACGGTCGCTTGCTCCTTAACTTTCGTGGCTGCGCTCTTGGCGATTCTCCAAGCGTTCTGATTAAGTATCCCATTTCATTACATGGAGATTGCCGGGAACGCCGTTGAAAGTTAGTGACCCTCGATCCTCAATAAGTTACGCGGCCGCGACCTGTTTGGCAACCGGTTTCCTGGACGAGGAAACTTTTCGGCCCATTCCATCGCCGGGGGCTTGATAGTAATCCCCAAACAAGCCGGTTCGGATCTGTACCCGACGGTCGGGAAGCCGCTGTTGAAGATACGCTGCCAGGAATTGCGACAGCGGTTCGGGCGTGTTGCCGCTGGCCAGCGAGACCGGATACTCGCGTAAGAGCCCCCTTACCTGCTGCACGCGGGCAGTGGTGCGGGTACTTCATTCCACCGTGGCTCGCGGACTAATCTTCCGGCACATTGAACCGATAATAGGCGTGTTGAGCCGTGCCCGGCAGCGTGAACATGGCTCGATTCCGGGATATGGGGGTTCTGCTAGAATCGGATTACACAAGATGAGCAAGTGGCCAGTTTTGCTGCTGATAGAGTCGCTTGGCCACGGCGGATGCGAACGTGACGCGACCAAAATTGCGGTGGGTTTGGATCGCAACCGCTTTGAGCCGCACATTGCGGCGTTCCACACCGGAGGATTTCTGACAGCTCAGTTGGAGGCGGCGGGAGTACCCATCCTTTCCCTGCCGCTGCGCTCTTTTGTGAATTCATCCGCAGTCTTGGCGGCCCGGAAAATGGGCGCTTACATTCGGCGCCATGGCATCCAACTGGTACACGCGTTCGATGTGCCATCCGACATTTTTTCCGCTCCCGTGGCGCGATGGTACGGAGTCCCGGCCGTAGTCACCAGCCAACTCTCCTACCGCTCGATGTATGTGGCTTCGCGCCGGGCGGCATTGCGAGTTACCGACTGGCTTTCCCATCGCATCGTAACCAACTCGCAAGCTGTCGCCGCGTCGCTGCGGAAGAGCGCCGGGTTTCCCAGTAGTAAGTTGTACCTTTGCTATAACGGTGTAGATCCATCAGACTTCTATCCCGGCCCCGGCACTCGCGTGCCCGAATTCGAAGGAGCTTCACTGATTGTAGGGTCGGTCTGCGTGATGCGGCCGGAGAAACGCATGGACTGGTTGCTGGAAGCTTTTGCGAAGATCTCGCGCACTGAACCGGGACTCCGCTTGCTGCTGGTGGGCAGCGGCCCGGAGACGCCGCGTCTTGTGGAACTCCGGGATCGCCTTGGATTGCGTGAGATTTGTCATTTCGAGCCAACGCGACCCAACGCCGCGGACTGGATGCGAGGCATGGATATCTTTGTCAACGCCTCGTCGATTGAAAGTTTTCCGAATGCGGTGCTGGAGGCCATGGCCAGCGGCTGCTGTGTCATCGGGTCCAACGTGGGCGGTATTCCGGAATTGATCACGCATGATCGGGACGGACTCGTTTTTGAATCTACTAGCCTGCCCGGCCTTACGGCCGCGATTCGCCGGGCGGCCGGCGAACCGGAGTTGCGTCAGCGGTTGCGGCAGCAAGCCGTCGTCACGGCACACCAGCGGTTTTCGATGAAGGTTACTCTGGAGCGAACCGAGGCGCTGTACGAGTCGTTGCTCGATCCGCGCGCGGCAGTCTGCCTGGAACCATCTGCTGCGCCGCCACAAGACGGAGAAAGGGTCCATGGACCATAGACGCCCCACACCGGCTGTAAGCGTCATCGTCCCCGCCTACAAAGTGACGCCTTTTATCGCGGATGCGCTGGATTCCTTGCGCGCCCAGACCTTTCGTGACTTCGAGACGATTGTGGTTAACGATGGTTGCCCGGATAGTGCCAATCTGGAACGGGTCCTCGAACCGTACCGCGGCGAGATCGTCTACATCCGGCAGGAAAACCGGGGCCTGGCCGGCGCCCGGAATACCGCCATCCAGGCCGCACGAGCTCCGCTGGTGGCGCTGCTCGACTCCGACGACGCCTGGGAACCGGACTATTTGCAGGTCCAAACTGCATTTCTCGCGGAGCATCCGCAAACCGACGTGGTGTCTCCCAATGCCTACTTCGTCGGGGAGACGGTTTTTCCGGGTAAGACCTTCACGGATCTGTTCCCTTCCCGCGGTGAGGTCAGCTTTCGCAGCCTCCTGACTCGCGAGAATTACATCTTCGGCGGAGTCACGGCGCGGCGCGAAGCCATCCTGCGCGCGGGATTGTACGATCCAGCGCTGCGCTCCGCCGAGGATCACGATCTATGGCTCCGCATGGCGCATGGCGGCGCCCGCTTTTCATATCACGACCGGCCCTTGGTCCGCTACCGGGCCCGCCCTGATAGTCTCAGTAACGATCCCATCTGGATCAGCAACCACGTCTTGCACGTTTATCGAAAACTGTCCGAGACCCTCGACTTGAATGCTGAGGACCGGGCCTCCTTGGACGCTGGGATCCGCCGCGTAGAGGCGAATCTCGACTTCTCTCTAGGCAAGAAGGCGCTATACGCCGGCCGGAATCAGGAAGCGCAGGAACGGCTCGGCCGGGCCAATCACGTGCTGGGCAGCCGCAAAGTCACCTATGCGCTGATCGCCTTACGGATAGCGCCTGGCCTGGTTCACAAGCTGGTGCGTTGGCGCAATCCAACCGAATATCAGTTCTTACATTGAGCCGGCGCCGGAGGTGTTCCGCTCCATAGTTATGTTAGACTGAGACTTCGAGACCGGCTCGCTTTGAGTACATCAGCGTCCGAGGACCATGCGGGCTTTACCAGCTGAAGAAGCTTTATCTACAACGTTTTCTGGTCAGCCGACCAAGAACATACGGCCTCCATCCTTCGAGCCATGGAGATTATGGAGCGCCGGCCGCGAGCTTCTGAGATACCGGGACCTGGTGCTCACTCTGAGCCTGCACCGGATCAACGTCCGCTACAAGCAATCCATCCTCGGTTGGGCATGGGCTGTGGTTCAGCCGCTTGCGCTCATGCTGATCTACACCATTATTTTTTCGGTGGTGACCAAGATGCCCGACGAAGGCGTCCCCTATGCGGTGTTCGTGTACGCGGCTCTGCTTCCTTGGACCTACTTTGCCACCATCATGACCAACTCGGCCACCTGCCTGGTTAACCATAGCCAACTCATAACCAAGGTCTATTTTCCACGCGAGATTCTTCCGTTGACTTACGTGGTGGCGGCGTTTGTCGATTTTCTAGTCGGCGCGCTCGTGCTGGCTGGCATGATGGTTTACTACCACCTTCCGGTGACGGCTTATGTACTGTATTTGGTCCCCATCATGGCGGTGTTGACTGCATTCGGCCTCGCCTTGGCGTTGTTTCTCTCGGTTCTGCAAGTGCGCGTGCGGGACATCGGTCTGGCGATGCCGCTCGTCATCCAGATCTGGATGTTCGCCACCCCCGTGGTCTATCCGCTTTCGGCAGTGCCTTTGCGCCTGCGCTTCTACTACGATATGAATCCGCTGGCCGGCACCATCGAAAGTTTCCGCCGAGTGCTGTTGCAAAGCAAGCCGCCCGAGTATTCGTCCTTCGGAGAAGCCGCGGTGATCGCGTTGGCGCTCCTGCCTCTGGCCTACCTGTTTTTCAAATACCGGGAGGCTTCGATGGCGGATTTCATCTGAGCGAGTCCGGCGCGATGTATTCTCTACGCCTCGATCACATTTCCAAACGTTACCTGATCCGCCAGGCCCACGTTGACGCCGCGCCGGAAGGCTTTGTGGCGCGGTTACGGCAGCGTTTCGCGCCGGCGCACGTCTTTTGGGCGCTTCGCGACGTCAGCTTCGAGGTGGCGCCCGGAGAAGCTTTGGGTATCATCGGGCCCAATGGCGCGGGGAAGAGCACGCTGCTGAAACTGTTGGCCGGCATCACCGCGCCCACGGCCGGTGAAATCTCGATTTCCGGAAAACTCTCAGCGCTGCTCGAAGTCGGCTCTGGATTTCATCCCGAGCTGACGGGCATCGAAAACATTTATTTAAGCGGTTCCATCCTGGGGATGCAGCGCAAGGAGATCACCGCCAAGCTCGACGGTATCATCGATTTCGCGGGCGTCCGGCAGTTCATCGACATACCGGTGAAACGCTTTTCCTCGGGCATGGTAGTGCGGCTGGGCTTCTCGGTCGCGGCGCATCTCGATCCCGACATCCTGCTGCTTGACGAGGTGCTGGCGGTGGGCGATGCCGCTTTCCAGAAAAAGTGTATTGATCGCGTGCTGGAGCTCAAGCGGCGCTCAACCGTGGTGTTTATTTCTCACGATCTGGCCGCCGTACAACAGTTGTGCGACCGGGTAATCGTCATGAACCAAGGAGAAATCGTTTACGACGGAGAGACCGCTGGCGCAATGACGGCTTATAACGCGCTGGCCCGCTTCCGTTCTTCTCCCCCCCGCCCGACGTCTAACTCGGTCGCCAAGACCGCCGAAGTGGTTTCGCTGGAATTTCTAGACGGCGCGGGCGAGCCCGTCCAGGTTGTCAAAACGGGCGATGCCCTCCGCATCCGTATCGAGTATCAGGCGCGGATCGCTGTACCAGGCGCCAGCTTTGCCCTGGCCTTTTATGGAGCCGATGGCACCCTGCATTGCCAGTTCATCACGTGGCTTTCGGGCGAGACAGCGAATCTTGCGCCTGGCAACGGCATCGTCGAATTCTCCTGCGAGGAACTGGGCTTGCAGCCGGGATCCTACCATATCGACACCATGATCGAGCAGCACGGAAAGAACCTGGATTGGCAGTACCGCTGCTCGACAATCCAAGTTAATCCGGGGAGGCCCGTAACGGGGTTGTTCTATCACCCGCACACCTGGCGCGAAGCCTCCGCAAGCGGCATCCTTTCGGGGGAAAACGTGACGGCCGATCCCGGGAAACAAGTTTAATCGGTATGCCAGCCGTTGCAGCGATCACGGCCTGTCTGTTAATGATCTATGTGCTGGCCGGTTATCCGCTTGTGCTCCGATGGGTGGCGCGGCACCGCCCCCGGCCAGTGCGACGGCAGCCGATTGAGCCTACCGTTTCGTTGATTATCGCGGTTTACAACGGGGAACGATTCCTGGAGGCCAAGTTGCAGTCGGTGCTGGCGCTGGAATATCCGGCCGGCCAACTCGAGATTATCGTTGCCTCGGACGGATCCACCGACCGCACCGAAGAAATCGCCGAGAGATTCGCCGCCCAAAGAGTGAGTCTGCTGCGCCTGCCGCGCGGAGGCAAGCCGGCGGCACTCAACGAGGCCATCGCCACAGCGCGGGGCGAGATTCTGGTCTTGACCGACGTGCGGCAGCCCCTTGAACCGCACAGCGTCGCCCGCTTAGTCGAAAACTTTGCCGATCCTGCAGTCGGCGTCGCCAGCGGCGAACTCCTGATTCGCGCCGGGGCGAGCCAGGAGGAGGCCGACATCGGCCTATACTGGCGTTTCGAGACGTGGATGCGCGAGAGCCTAAGCTCCGTCGACTCGATGTTCGGCGCCACCGGACCTTTTTACGCGATCCGCCGCACCCTTGCGGTGCCGATCCCGGATGACGCACTGCTCGACGACGTCTACTTGCCTTTGGCGGCCTATTTTCAGGGCTATCGCTTGGTGATGGATTCGCGGGCGCGCGCCTACGATATTCCTACATCCCTCGAAACCGAGTTCCGCCGGAAGATCCGGACGCTCGCCGGGAATTACCAGATCCTGCGCGCGTACCCTGCGCTCCTGGGGTCCGGCAACCGGATGTGGTTCCATTTTGTCTCGTATAAGTTCGGCCGGCTCCTTCTGCCCTGGCTCCTGCTCATTTTGGCGGCAGCGTCGTTTGGACTGTCGGCTCCGTGGCGCGGCGCCGTACTGGCTGGGCAGGCCTTATTTTACGGGCTCGCAGTAGCGGACGCCTGGATTCTAAAGCCCCGGCTCCTCAAGAGGCTCTCCTCGAGCGCACATACCTTCCTGGTGATGATGATCGCCACCTTGGGAGGCCTTTCCGTCTTCTTCATCCCGCCGAGAACGCTGTGGAAAGTCACCTCCGCGGGCCCTCTGCCGGATGAAGCGAGCCGGACGCATTGAAACTCTCCTTCTCTAGTTGGTGGCGCATCCTTGTACGAGCGTGCGCGGTGCTGGGACTGACGGTAGTGCTGGTTACCTTCACTCCTTTGGTGGGGTGGTGGGCGGTCCAGCTCGCCGGGCCTTGGACGGATGCGCGCGGAGACGTGTTGCTCGTGCTGACCGGAGATATCTTGAGTAATGGAATTATAGGAGAGACGTCCTACTGGCGCAGCGCCTATACGGTCATGGCATGGCGCGAGGGTGGATGGCGCCAGGTGATCGTGAGCGGTGGTGGCGGCGGAGCGCCGCTTCCGGTCGGCGAGGCGATGAAGATCTTCTTGGAGAGCGGCGGAATTCCGGCGCCAGCGATCCTGGCCGAATCCCAGTCGCTGAGCACGCACGAAAGCGCCTTGAACCTTGCACGCATCCTTGCGCAGACGCCGGGCCGGAAGATTTTATTGACCAGCGATTATCATATGTTCCGGGCGGCTCGAGCACTGCGCAAAGCAGGCGTGATGGTGATCCCGCGTCCTATCCCGGATGCTGCCAAGCGCGCAGGAAGTTGGAATCTGCGATGGGGAGTGTTTCAGGATTTGTTGATCGAAACGTCGAAGATCATCTACTACTGGGGACGCGGCTGGATTTAAGGTCGCGGCTGGAATTTAAGACTGTCCCGCCAGCTCACGCTCCAGCGACCAGCTGAACGCCATAGCCAGCCCGCTCATGGTCGGCAGGTACATGGTGTAAGCCAGTGAGAGAAACGCAGTAGCCGTGCAGAATCCCACCATGGAAAGCTGGCAGCAAAGGCAAGCCATCGCCATGGACCGCAGCTCTGGGCGAGAGCGCGCGGTCCGATAGACTCTCCCAAAAGTCCGAAAGGTCATTACAATGGCCGCCAAAAAGAACAGAAGGGCTGGAATGCCAGCCTCGCTCGATACCTGCGTGTATGCGTTGTGGGTTACCGCCCAGGCCCCTCTTCTGCCCTCGCTCTTGGCATTAGCGGCTTCATAGTCCGAAAATTCCCCAGGCCCCACACCAAATGCCGGATGCTGGATTGTGAACTGAATACTCTCCTTTAATAAACGAGTCCGGGTTGCGGTGGATTGAACCGCTTCCAGATCGTCAGTGTCATTCGTGAACAAGGTGCTGTACCGCTGCAGCAAAGATTGCGGGAGCAACGCCAGCACCAATAGAAACATCGCGGCGCCCGCTGTCAAGGCTCCTATGCGCATCCGGCCCGGCGCCCGAATCAGAATAAATAAGCTTGCGGCCGCGAACGCAACGAGCCCTCCCCGCGATCCCGTGGCTGCGCAGTAGTAGACGCCGTAGCCCAAAACTCCTAGGCACAAGACTCTGAGGAGCCAGTTGCGGTTTGAGATGAGAAGGACAAAAAGGACCATTGGAAGCACGTAAAGCAGGTGTGCCGTAAAATCGTTGGCATTCCCAATCGTGCCGAGTTCCAGGCTGAGCCGGCTCTCGGTGTCCGGATTTAACGTGAAGAACTTGCCACTCAGCACGTTGACCGTGCAAGCCAAGGCAATCGTCATGAGAACCAGCTTGCATTCTCCCCACGTCAACGCCAGGCCCCCAACAATCAATATCATGGGTAACTGGACTTTTACATAATTGAAAACCAGAGAGGTGGAGCCACCGGGCCAATAGCTTAGCGGCGAGCTCAGAAACATCCAGACCACGAGGCCGAGCCAAGGAAAAGCAAGCCTGGACCGAAGAACCGGCCACAGGCCGCCGGTGAGCACTGCCAGCACAACCGTCGGTATTCCGAGAATTCGTACCACGTGCGGGTCGAAGTTCAGCCTCGCCGACACCAGCTCGCCGAACAAGGTGAAGCGGCAGAAAATAAATGCGATCGCCAGGTAGAATCCCAGTTTTCGTGCGGGGTTGTCCACGTCGGCTTGGCGGAGACCGGCACGGATGCGCTGCGGCGGAGTTTGGACCTGAGAAAGCCGTGGCGCCGGGATCGTACCAGTTGAACTCAGCGCCGGTTTGGGCCCGGGAGACAGCACTCCGACTGCGGGCTGCGAGCCCTCCCCGCGCGGGACGGGTGGGCTACCCTTAAAACGGCTCATAGGAGAGAGCTCATCAACAACTATTGTGAGTGAAACTGGAAGGGCCCGTCAATTGAACTATTTAAGGGGTTCGCTCCAGTACTATTCGCCCAGGTGTCTCCAGATGTGCTCTGCGATAATGACCTAAGATGTGCGGAATTGCGGGATGTGTAGCGCTCGGTGAGCCAGACTTCGCTGAAAGCATCACGCGCGTGATGACGGATGCGCTGGCGCGCCGGGGGCCGGATGGCGAGGGGATGGCAACCTGGCCCGGCGCGGCGTTAGGTCACCGCCGGTTGGCCATCATCGATTTGAGCGACGCCGGCCGGCAACCGATGCTCTCCGAGGATGGCAGCGTCGGTCTAGTTTTCAACGGTTGCATCTACAATTTCCTGGAGTTGCGCCCCGAACTGGAGCGGCTTGGCTATCGCTTCCGCTCGCGCTGCGACACCGAAGTTCTGCTCGCCGGGTATCAACATTGGGGCATCGACAAATTGGTGGCGCGGCTGCGCGGTATGTTCGCTTTCGCCGTATGGGATCAGAACCGCCGCAAGCTGTTTTTGGTGCGCGACCGTCTCGGAATCAAACCATTAGTTTATTCCGCCGCTGGCGGCCGCCTGATTTTTGCCTCTACCATTGGTGCGCTGCGCTCGACCGGCGCTGTTGACACCCAAATAGATTCCCAGGCGGTGCTCGAATATCTGGAATTCGGTTTTGTCACCGATGTCCACAGTATTTACAGCGAGGTTTCGAAAGTCCCGCCCGCCACGATCGTGGAGTGGAGTGCCGCGGGCGGCATCACCGAGCGCTGTTATTGGGATCTGCCGAAAATCGGTGAAGGGCCCAAGATCTCTTTCGAAGAGGCGCTGGAAGAAACCGAAAAGCGCATTATCGACTGCACGCGATTGCGGTTGGTTGCCGACGTCCCCATTGCCGCCTTGCTGAGCGGCGGAATCGATTCCGCGCTGGTGTGCTGGGCACTGTCCAAGCTGAATGCCAACGTGCGAACCTTCACCATGAGTGCGCCTGGTGATCCTTCCGATGAAACCGATGCCGCGCGTGCGACCGCCCAGGCCTTAGGTGTCCCGCATGAAGCTTTGGTGATCGACCGGAACGAAAGCGATCCCGTCGGCGAGCTCGTCGACGCCTTCAGTGAACCCTTCGGGTGCCAGTCCGCGCTAGGCATGCTTCGCCTGTCGGCCGCCATCAAGCCCGTGGCGACGGTGTTGCTGACCGGGGATGGGGGCGACGATGTGTTCCTTGGCTACCCGTTCTTCCTCTATGCGTGGCGGGCCCAGCAAGTGGCCGCGCGAACGCCCCGATTTGCTCCCGAGATCTGGCGCCGGCTGCGCGGGATGGTGCCGGACAGCGGATTTTTGAAGCGCGTGCATAGCTTTGCGAATTACACCTTAGGTGGCTTGGGCTCCTACAACCGGGTGCGCGCCGGGCTACCGTACTTCGAGGAGCGGAGTCTATTGGGTGAGCGCCTGCAGGGTCTGCGACTGCCGCAGCGCGACCTGCCGGAGTCGCTCGATTCCGCGCGCCATCTCTTGGACGAGGTTTTTCAATATCATCGCCGAACCCATTTCACGAGCGAATACATGCCCAAAGTGGACTCCAGTACGATGTATTACGGACTCGAGTCACGGGCTCCGTTTCTGGATCACACGTTATGGGAGTTCGCCGCGGGCCTCTCCCCCGAAATCCGTTTTCAGGGCGGACGGCTCAAGGCGGTCCTGCGCGAAATCGTGCGGCGGCGTGTCGGGCTGCCTACGGCATCGCGCCCTAAGCAAGGCTTCCGGGTGCCGGCGGAAAAATGGCTGGCGGGACCATGGCGCAAGGACCTCGACCTGTTGCAATCCGGCACGCTGGTGGAACGCGACGGATACATCCAGGGTCCGGCACTACGCGCGGAAATCGATCGCGCGATCGCCGGTGGCGGCGCATCGGAACAGCTGTGGTACGTCGCGGTCCTGGAGCGATGGCTGCAGAGCCAACAGTCGTCAGTGCCA
>Ga0163162_10001875_pt1 | contig 19790 bp, 11 predicted proteins | sample S55metaG_FD_115310 | JGI IMG/M metagenome (GOLD analysis project Ga0163162, IMG submission 115310) | Switchgrass rhizosphere microbial communities from Kellogg Biological Station, Michigan, USA - S5-5 metaG | ecosystem: Host-associated > Plants > Roots > Rhizosphere > Soil | place: USA...
CAATTCGGGCCTGAAGAAGCCAAGGCCTTCATGATGTCGGTTGCTTCCACAGCGTTGCAAAGAAATCCAACCGTTATCGAAATGGTTGAACGAATCAGAACGGGCGAATTCGAAAGCCATTACCCTGTTTGGGAAATCAGCGACGTTTTCTTTTCGCACGGTTTCCTGACCTACCACGACGTTGCTCCCCTCACCGATGATAAGCTTAAAGTACTGCAGCGGTTTGCCGTTGTATTTGAACAAACTTATATCCGGTTTCTCGATCTCCAAAAAGCTGAGGCGCAGGCATTGGAAGCCACGAAGCGCGCGTCAATAGACAGGGTCCGCGCAGAAATCGCATCCATGCGGACCACGACTGACCTTGAAAAAATAACGCCGTTAATCTGGAATGAATTAACAACACTTGGTGTGCTTTTCATCCGCTGTGGTGTATTTATTATGGATGAAAAGGAGGAACAGATCCAAACTTTTTTGTCGAACTACGAAGGCAAGGCAATCGCCACATTCAGGTTGCCCTATACGGCAAAGGGAAACATTCCGCAGGTGGTGGCGCATTGGCGTCGCAGGCAAATTTTCAAGGACCATTGGGATGAAGCCGAATTTAGGGAGCGGAGTAAGGAATTATTGGAGCAGGGCAATTTCACTTCAAATGAAAGATACCAGGCGGAAAAAATCCCAACCAATCTTCACCTACATTTTCTCCCCTTCCTGCAGGGCATGTTATATGTTGGAACCGAGACACCACTGAATGAAGAAGAACTGCAGCTGGCTCAAAATCTGGCCGACGCATTCGCGACCGCATACGCGCGGTATGAAGATTTTAACCGGCTGGAATCGGCCAAAAAACAGATTGAAAAAACGCTAACAGACCTGAAGCAGGCACAAACGCAATTGGTGCAGGCCGAAAAAATGGCGTCGTTGGGACAACTAACAGCAGGCATTGCGCATGAAATTCAGAATCCATTGAATTTCGTAAATAATTTTTCGGAGCTCAATACTGAATTGATCCATGAGTTGAAAATAAATCACGGGAAAGTAAAAAGCGAAAACGGGGAGGGAGTAGACCTGGACTTGTTGGATGATATTGAAAAAAATCTCGAAAAAATAAGACATCATGGAAAGCGTGCCGAAGAGATTGTGAAAGGTATGCTGATGCATTCCAGAACAAGTGCGGGCCAGAAGGAACCGACCGATATTAACGCGCTCTGTGACGAATATTTGCGGCTGGCCTTTCACGGGTTAAGGGCCAAGGACAAAGAATTCAATGCGGAAATCAAAACAGATTTCGATCCCTCCATAGGAAGGATCAATTTGGTTCCGCAGGATATGGGGCGCGTATTGCTGAACCTGTTGAACAACGCGTTTTATGCGGTAAATGAAAGAAAGAAGAAAAATGAACCGGGTTATCAACCCAGGGTGGAAATGGCTACTAAGGCGGAGCACGGTAACCTAAGGATTGAAGTGAAAGACAATGGACCTGGAATTCCGGAAAAAATCAGGGATAAGATTTTTCAACCCTTCTTTACAACTAAGCCCAGCGGCCAGGGAACAGGGCTGGGGCTGAGCTTGACCTATGACATCATAGACGCACTGGGCGGAAACATAACAGTTGAAAGCAATCCGGGCGGAGGTGCAAGGTTCACCATTGAATTGGGGGTTTAGTTTCTTTGGTTGCAAAAAAGGATTCATTTATATTGTTACATCGTTGAGAGATGATATGATCAAAACTGCCTATTCCATATTGCTTTGTTTCATCTCCACTGTGTCGTTTTCGCAACAGTATTTCGTCGATAGTCTGTTGCAATCCTTCCTGAATACCCGCAACGACACCGCGAAAATGCAATCGGCCGGGAGCCTTGCTGATCACTACACCGAACTTAAGCCAGACAGTGCCTATTATTTTGCCGAACAGGAACTCGCCATAGCACAAAAACTGGGTTACAAACTGAATGAAGTGTATGCCCTGCAACAAATGGGGTATGCACAAATGAACTTGGGCAATTTTACACATTCCCTCAAGAACCTGCTTTCGGGTATTGCCATCGCAAACGATCCGGCGAGCGAAAACAAAATCCTGCCCGATAAATATGCCTATGGTGAAGACATTTACGTAAATGCACACACGCCGCACTTGAAACGCTTGGATAAGATAGGCCGGATGCATCTCTACGTGGGCATACTTTATGGTAACGCAGGAAATTTTGAGAAGGAGAAAATGCACTACCTGGAATCGAGAGCAATTGCGCAAGTCACCGGTAATTTGTTGCTGCAAAGTTATTGCAATGGTACCCTGGGCAGATCCTACCTGTATTTGAAAATGCCCGATTCGGCCCTGAGTATCATTCAAACGGCATATGAACAGTCGAACCAGGTAGGTTATCGAAAATACCAGGGTAGCATTGTGCTAAACCTCGCACGTGTTTACGATACATTAAAGAAAGAGACCGAAGCCATCGCCTATTTTAGAAAGGCCCTTTCTATTAGCCAGGAAAATGGATACCTGCGGGGAGTTGTCGCCGCCAATATTTCTCTGGCTGAGCATTCGTTGAGAGCCGGAAATAAAGATTCGGCGCTCTATTTCATTAACCAGGCCACCAACACGGCGCTCCTCATGAATGCGCCATCACTGGAACTGCGATCCTATACGGCGAAGGCCGATTATTATCGCAACCCCTACAACAGTGACAGCATTGCGAAATACCAGGACCTGATCATACCCATAAAGAATAAACTTTTCGACACCCGGCAGTCGCAGCTGTTTCAAAGTATTGATTTCGATGAGCAGCAACGGCAACAACAGAAAGACGACGACGAAAAAGCCTATCGAAATAAGCTAAAGGTCTATGGACTGCTGGCAGGACTGGCAGTGTTCTCCATAGTCCTTGGCTTCATGTGGAGAAACAACCAGCAGAAACAAAAGACGCTTAGCGAACTGAAGAAACAAAAAGAAGAAACCGATTATCAGCGGGCCCAGGCCGAACGAGCTTTGTCTGAATTGAAATCAACCCAGGCCCAGTTGGTGCAACGCGAAAAAATGGCTTCGCTTGGGGAACTCACAGCCGGTATCGCCCACGAAATTCAGAACCCGCTGAATTTCGTGAATAATTTCTCGGAAGTGAACAAGGAACTGGTGGCCGAACTGCATACCGAATTGGAACAGGGGAATATTTCCGGTGCAAAAAACATACTTAGAGACATCGTTTCAAACGAGGATAAGATCAATGAGCATGGCAAACGCGCAGACAGCATTGTAAAAGGCATGCTGCAACATTCCAGGCAAGGCACGGGTCAGAAGGTATTGGTTGATATCAATACGCTTTGTGATGAATATCTGCGATTGGCCTTTCACGGTATTCGCGCGAAGGATAAATCATTTAACGCATTGTTGAAGACCGACTTTGACACCAGTTTATCAAAGAGCAGCCTCAATCCGCAGGACATTGGACGTGTATTACTGAATATCTACAACAATGCCCTATACGCCGTGAGCGAAAAAATAAAGTTGGGTTCAAAGGGATATGAACCCGTAGTTACTGTTCGTACGCGCGCAACGGAAAATCTACTGCAGATAACGGTGACGGATAACGGCACCGGCATCGCCGACAGGATTGCAGACAAAATATTTCAGCCCTTCTTTACCACCAAACCCGCCGGGCATGGAACCGGACTGGGGTTAAGCGTGAGCTACGATATCATCAAAGCGCATGGCGGTCAGATCAGGGTAGAACCTCATGGCGCAAATGGCGCCTCATTCGTGATTGAATTGCCACTGACTTAGCGTGACAAACAAATTTTGTAAAACGCTTTTTAACCCGAAAAAACAGCCATGCTTCATTTGATTGGTTACGCGTTGGCGGTAGTCATTGGATTCGCATTGGGAATGGTGGGTGGTGGGGGCTCCATTCTCGTCATTCCGGTGTTGGTATTCTTTTTTAAAATTGATCCCACACTTGCTACCACCTATTCCCTGTTTATCGTTGGTCTTTCGGCGCTTTGTGGCAGTTCTACGCAGTGGAAGGAAGGGAATATCAGCTTCCGCGCGGTCGCCCAATTCGGTATTCCTTCAGTGATCGTTTTATTTATTGTAAGGCGCTGGCTGCTGCCGGCCGTTCCCGCCGTAGTGTTTAACGGGGGAGGAATGGTGATTTCGAAATCACTGCTGGTGATGGTTCTATTTACCACATTAATGCTGGCCGTTGGCTATACCATGGTGAGGCAGAAGAAGTATACACCCGGAGTATCTGTGCAAAGACCGCGGCTAATTTTGCAAGGCGCACTAACGGGCGCGGTTACCGGTTTTATCGGCATAGGTGGCGGATTCATCATAGTACCCTCCCTCGTTTTGTTTGCCGGGCTGCCTATGCGCAAAGCCATCGGCACAAGTCTGGTCATCATCTCCATCAATTGCGCAGTAGGGATCCTGAGTAATTTAACCACAACGGGATCACTGAATTATCCATTCCTGTTGCGCTTTGCCTTCCTGGCCGCGATCGGTATATTGTTGGGCACCTGGTTTATCAGGCTCATTCCCGATCGTAACCTGAAACCGGTATTCGGCTGGATCATTTTGGGCATGAGCTTTTTCATGATCGCGAGGCTATTCCTTCGCTATTAATAATTCTGAGTATATTAATGGGCAGATTTCTGCCAGAAATCGGGTTGCATGATACTTATGAACAAAATACTTGCATGTATTTGTTTTTTCCTGATTGGAATCCCGGCACTCGCACAAATGCGAACTCCCGATCATCTCGTCAAAGCCTTCGAAAAGGCCAGCGGTGTTGACAGGGGCAAAACAGCTATTCGCATTTCCCAATATTATTGGGAAACGGGCATGCCAAACGATGAAAAGAATTTCGGATCGGCACTGTTTTGGGCAAGAACAGCCTTGAATTTGCCCAGTGATCAATTGAATGATACCACCCGCGGAAATGCATTGTATCAAATCGGCACCATTCAATTTAATTCTTACATGTACGGCGGCAATTTTGTATCGGCGCTGGATACACTCAAATTGGCGCTTGATTACCTCCATCGAACTTCTCCCCGCACCTATTATCAATGTTTGGGGCTGGCAGGTAATATTTATCATTTGCTGGGATATATACCAAAGGCAATTATCTTTCTCGACAATTCGACGAAGGGTGCTGAAAAATTGGGCGATACTGCAACTGCCGCATATAGTTTGGCAACACTTGGCCACTGTTATTTCGATATTAGCGATTATAAACTGGCCTATAGCATTGGAATGGATGCCGTGAATCTGTCGGAACGGGTGTCCGACACGCTTACAAAAATTTATGCGCTGTTGCACCTGCTAAATCTGTACCAGGCCTCCGACCTGCCACAATTGGGATTGCAGTTCATGTATCGCATCAATGCACTTCATCCGCCCGCGAAGGAAAGAGCCGGCGGCATAGAAAATGTGATCATGCGATGGGCCCATGACCTTTCCTGCGAAACTTACATTAAACTGGGAGAAAGGGATTCCGCGCGATGGATCGCGCAGTTCGTGCCTTACGACACCACTGACTTTTATTCCATGCAGATGTACGGAAGATTTTACGCGTATGAAAACAAGGATGAACAAGCCCTGGTATGCTTCGAAAAATCTTACAGGCAGGGGGTTGCGCTTGGACATACCATTGGAATTGGACAAAGGGCGGTGGAAATCGGCAGACTTTACCTAAAATCAAATAACCTTGGCGCCGCTGAAAAATTTGGCAAAATCGGTTTGGAAAAAGCACAAAGTATTCACGCGCTGGTGGAAGAACAAAGTGCTGCCGCCTTGCTTTCGGAAGTCAGTGAAAAGCAAGGCCATTATGCAGACGCGCTTCGGTTCGACAAACTTTATAAACTGATGAATGATTCTGTGGCACCTGAGCAATTTAAGCGAAGCATGTTTCTTTCGCAGGTACAAGGCGAACTGGAAAAACAAAAGCAATCGGCTTTGATATTGTCGCAGGAGAACAAGATCAGGGAGCAACAGTTGCGACAGTCTGCGATCTGGCGGAATGTATTGATAGGAGGTTTGATAGGCCTGTTATTTTTAGCGGGCTTGTTCTACCGAAATAACATCCAACGCAGGCGCTCAAATGAATTGTTGCAAACTGAGAAAGAAAAGGTAGAACAGGCGCTGAAGGAACTAAAGGCCATGCAATCCCAACTCATTCAGCGGGAGAAAATGGCCTCACTCGGAGAACTTACGGCTGGCGTAGCACACGAAATTCAAAATCCCCTCAACTTTGTCAATAACTTTTCGGATCTCAACAAAGAACTGGTTGCAGATTTATACAAGGAACTAGACGCGGGTAACTACGACGTGGTAAGAGAAATTGCGGCCGATATTGCCAATAACGAGTCTAAAATCCTTGCACATGGCCGAAGGGCCGATGGCATTGTGAAAGGCATGTTGGAACACTCACGAAGTAACCCTGGTGCCAAAACCTTGACCGATATCAACGAACTCGCTGATGAATACCTGCGTTTGAGTTACCATGGGCTGCGGGCCAAGGACAAGGATTTCAATGGCGGCTTCGAAACGCATTTTGATCCACAGCTGCCCAAAATGAAAATCATACCGCAGGATTTCGGGCGGGTATTACTGAATATCTTCAACAATGCTTTTTACGCTGTGAATGAAAGGAGAAATCGTGGTGAGCAGGGATACCTGCCCATGGTTACCGTGTCTACAATAAACACAGGAAAGGGAGTGGAAATCATAATTTACGACAATGGCGGCGGTATTGCCGCAAACATCCGGGATAAGATCTTTCAACCTTTCTTCACCACCAAGCCAACCGGGCAGGGAACCGGGCTGGGCCTGAGTTTGAGTTATGATATCGTAACCAAGGGGCATGGTGGAAACCTTACCATGGAATCAGATCCGCAGCAGGGAACTATATTTCGCATTGAATTGCCGCGGGAAGTGTAACAAGAGGGATTTTCGAAATGAAAATTAAAAAAACAGCCGGCCATCCATTCTTTGGCAGGAGATCGGTCATCGTCCTGGTGTTGCTGCTACAGGTATGCCTTACCGTTGGGCAATCGCATGTGAGAGACAGCCTGCTGGCCCTGATTCCGGTTACAAAGGGCAGCGGCAAGGTGGACGCCTTAAATGCGCTGGGAAAATATTATTGGGAACGGAAATCAGACACGGCCATTCAATTGGCGGGCGAAAGTCTTAGGCTTTCGCAGCAATTGAATTATCAAAAGGGCGAAGCAGAAGCCAATCGCGTAATCGGTGTGGCATTTGTTTATTCGGGAAATGCCAGGGCCGGTGCCCATCTACATACCGCCAGGTTGCAATTCGATGCGATGCACGATTCCCGCGGACTCGCGAATGTTTGCAACAATTTGGGATTGATGTTCATGTTCATTTCTGACCTTGATTCCTCCATTTATATGTTTAGTCAGGCCCTCACCCTTTTCCGGGAACTAAAAGACCAGGCGGGTATCGGCGCCACCTTGAACTACATTGGAATCGATTACCAATACAGGGGTGAATTTCAAAAGGCGGTGGAATACGCAATAGAGGGATTGCGCGTTCGACGTGAGACCACCGATTACAGGGGCACCATGTATTCAATCATCAACGTGGGCAACATGTATTTAGAAGCCGGACAGTATGAGCAGGCGCGCGCGTATTATTTGGAAAGTATTGATTTTGCAAAGCAACATGGCCTGCCGGTGGAGTACAGTTCGTATGTTGACCTTGCCGATTTATCCGTACGCACGGGAAATTATAAAGAGGCGGAAAACTGGTTAAAGCAATCACCGCGTGGTTATGATTTGGTGAGCGCCCAATTGTTTTACCACACCGGTCAGGCAGATAGCGCCACTGTATATTTTGAAAAGGCATTGGTCACCGCTCCCCATGTTCAGGTAAAGTATGTTCGCGCCAATGCGCTGAACGGCCTGGCGCGGATATGGCTTGAAAAAAAGAAATACCCGGAAGCCTTTTTGCGTGCAAACCAGGGATTCCAGCTTGCAGATTCCCTTCACAACCGGAAATTGAAAAGTGAATCGGCGGGATTGCTTTCACGACTCTATGAGTTGAAAGGGGCTTATGAAGAAGCGCTGCATTTTGAAAAGATATCGAGGACGTTAAATGACTCAATTACCGGCACCGATTTTAAAAACCGCCTGGCTTTTTTTGAGTCAAGGGCAAATATCGAGAAGGAACAGGCACAGGTAAAAGTGTTATCGGCAGAAAAGGAACTGGCCGATCAACGCACGGCTTCACAGCGGCGCACCAAATTGATGATTCTTTGGATTTCGCTGGCGGCACTGGCCGCGGCCGCTCTGGTGATTGTGAATATCAACCGCCAAAAAAGAAGGATTGAAAGTCAGAGCCTGATCATCGATGAACAAAGAAAAGAAGTACAAGCTACACTGGAAGACCTGAGAACGACCCAAACCCAACTTATTCAAAAAGAAAAAATGGCCAGTTTGGGTGAACTCACCGCCGGCATCGCGCATGAAATTCAAAACCCTTTGAATTTTGTAAATAATTTCTCCGATCTGAACAGCGACCTGCTGAAGGAAATGCAGGTAGCCATTAATGCCGGTAACAAGGCAGAAGCAATTCAATTGTCGGCAGACCTTGAACAGAATATGGAAAAGATCAATCAGCACGGTCGCCGCGCCGATGCGATCGTTAAGAATATGCTGCAGCATTCAACGGCAAGGTCCGGACAAATGGAATTAACCGACCTGAATGAAATGGCTGAAGAAATGCTGCGGGTGGCCTACCATGGATTTAAAGCGAATGGCAAAAACCGGCTCCCCAATAAGGAAGAATTTAATGTGGTGATGGATACGCAATTCGACAACAATTTATCCCGTGTGCAGATCCTTCCACAGGAATTTGGCCGGGTGCTGTTCAACATTTACAACAATGCTTTGGATGCATTGTTCCAGGCCGCCAGTAGCAACAGGCTTGATTTTCAACCACGCATCACCGTTAGGACGGGGAAAAATAGCCGGGGGCAAACCCAAATCAGCATCCGTGACAATGGTGGCGGTATTGCCGCAAACATCCGGGATAAGATCTTTCAACCCTTCTTTACCACCAAACCCACAGGCCAGGGAACCGGACTGGGCCTGAGTTTGAGCTACGACATCGTTACCAAGGCCCACAATGGGAGACTGGAACTGGTAAACACTGAAGGAAAGGGCGCTGAATTTATCATCTCTTTACCATGATGTCAGGGTTTTGTTGCGGACATTTGTCCTTGTCTCTCTCCCTTTGCGCCTTCGCGTGAAGCCCCTGACTTTTTACCTCGCCTTTCAAAAAGATTTCATAAATTTTGTAATATGAAGTCCTTCCTGCTGGCGGCTTTTTTGTTTCTCACTATACCCCAACTAAAGGCGCATCCCTATTTAGATAGTTTGCACGGCGCACTCGCCGCCGCGAAGAACGACAGCATGAAAGTAGAAGCACTCCTGGGGCTCTCTACCTACTATGAATACATGCTGCCCGACAGCAATATCTATTACGCAACGAGCGCCATTAACCTGTCGCAGAAATCAAATAATGCCATCGGCCAGTTCATGGCATTTCGCAGTATGTTCTTCGGCGTGAACCTGAGTGGTAATTATCCCAAGGCCATGGACATCGCGCTGAATAATCTTCGCATTGCAGAAAAGTTGCCTACTAAGAGCCACTATTTCCAGGCCCTCGCACACAACGACATCAGCCTGGTAAAAAGAGAAATGGGTGATATGGCGAGTGCAATGCGCGAAATTAACCTGGCCACCGAAGAACAACAGCAGTCGGGCATTATGGATGGAAACCAGTTTAGCATTTACATGATTCGTGCACAGATTTTTCTGGCCGGAAAGCAACTGGATTCTGCGCTGGTTTATGCTGAGAAAGGATACTATTGGGGAATCAGGGTCACCTTCCGGCAACCCTATATTCCTTTGGCCATTGCAGTGAAAGGAAATGTACTGGCCGCTATGGGCCGGTACGCAGAAGCCAGGCATTATGCCTGGCTGGCCATTGGCGAATGCGAACGCTATAACAACCTGTACATCGAAGCGCGAACCTATCGCGACCTGGCAACGATTTGCAATTTAGAAGGCAAGGCGGATTCCTGCATCTATTTTGGTCATATCGCCTTGGGCATTTGTCAGCGAAACAATTTTGGCGACTATGCGTCGAACGTGGGTCAAATCATGGCCAGGGTTTTTGAAAGTCAGCAAATGCCAGACAGCGCGCTGAAATACCTGAAAGTGATGCTGGCGGCCAAAGACACGCTATTCAGCCAGGCCCGCATGCAGCAATATTTATTGTTGAATTTTGATGAAGCCCAGCGGCAAAAAGAAATAACCGCCGCCAAAGAACGGTTCAATAACCAGATCAAATTATATGGACTGTTAACAGCAGCCGCCGGCTTTTTACTGCTTTCGTTTATACTTTACCGTAACAATAAACAGAAACAGCGTTCTTTCGATTTACTGAACCAGCAGAAAAAAGAAACCGACAAACAAAAAGATATTGCAGAGCATGCCCTGAAAGATTTGCAGGCCACCCAGGCCCAATTGATTCAGTCCGAAAAAATGGCGTCGCTGGGAGAACTCACCGCAGGCATCGCACACGAAATTCAAAACCCCCTGAATTTTGTAAATAATTTTTCGGAGGTGAACCTGGAACTAATCCAGGAATTGAAAAGCCAACATGCAAAAATTAATAATCAACATGGCGACGGGTTGGATTTGGACTTGTTGAACGACATAGAAAAAAATCTGGAAAAAATCGGACTGCACGGCAAGCGCGCCGATTCAATTGTGAAAGGCATGCTGCAACACTCCCACAGCGCGTCGGGGCAAATGGAGCCGACAGACATAAATGCCATGGCAGATGAATATATGCGGATCGCTTACCATGGATTCAGGGCCAAGGAAAAAGATTTCGACGTTAAAATGGAAACGCAGTTTGATAAACGGCTCGGAAAGATCCTTGTAGTTCCCCAGGAAATTGGAAGGGTGTTGCTGAATATTTTCAACAATGCATTTTACGCCATGTACGAAACGAAGAAAAAGCAAGGCGATGGCTATGAACCCTGCCTAAATGTTCGCACCGAATTTGTTTCAATTGCTGGTCGTGGCAATGATGCTTCCTGCCTTATTCATATCAAAGACAATGGTCCCGGCATCCCTTCCCGAATCGCGGAAAAAATCTGGCAGCCATTTTATACAACCAAGCCCACCGGTCAGGGAACGGGACTGGGTCTGAGTTTGAGCTACGACGTCATTACCAATGTGCACGGTGGTAAAATCAATTTGGAATCGCGCGAAGGCGAATATGCTGAGTTTATTATTCAGCTTCCAATTCGACAGAATGATTAATTTTAAGCATGCTCATGCGTCGTCGTCTCTTTGCCATCAAAACATATTTATTCTTTTTCGTATTGTTTGTCCTTTTTTCCTGTAACAGGGAGCCTGCAAGGATTTCCTTTCCCAACCAGGAGACAGCATTTACAGCGCCCAAAACACAGCCCCTTTTTTTTACTGATTCGAAGCCCCTGAAATGGAAAACAAAACCTTTTGACAGTCTGCCCGTCCGGGAGAGAAAATCTTTCAGCCTGGATACCATCGCGAACCATCCAATAGATTACGGCAACTTTAAAAACCTTCCTGCTGCACCAAAGGAATTCAAAATTGATTTCGCGCATCTCCCCGACACCAGTTTTGACCTGGAATCAATTCCTAAAAAGAAGTACCAATATCAAGTATCCATTCTACCGGAACCTAAAAAGATCAAGGCCGGCCTTCCACGGTTAAAAGACAGCGCGGCCCGATCGGTATTTATCTATTCTGAAGAGCAGGGTATCATTGGTAACCAGATGCAGGCCTTGTTGCTGGATAGAACCGGCATGTTATGGATCGCGACCAATATGGGCATTACCCGTTTTGATGGGGAATATTTTGAAAACTACGATGCATTAGGCCTTGACAATACCGGTCGCAGGAATGTGGTGGTGAAAATGTACCAGGACGATAAGGATAGAATTTGGATCACAACAGTAGGCGGCGGGTTGGTGATTATTGATTTGAAAAATAACCAGCTCCTGAATTTGTCTGTCGGCCAGGGACTTTCGGGATTTATCAGCATTGGCCTCGCACCTGACCGCAAAGGAAGGCTCTGGGTATGCAATATCAGGGGCGCAGTAGATATCATCGATTATACCAACCAAACCATCCAAACCCTCAACCGGTCCAATGGTTTGAGATCGGATGAACCCATTATTCCGATGCTGGATAGTTCCGGGCGGATGTGGATTGGCACCAATACAGGTTGCCTCGGCATTTACTCTGAGCAGGAAAAAAAGATAAAGTATTTGTGTTCCGAAGGCCAACTTAAGGATGTCGTGGGATTGGCGCCGATAGGCATTGACCGCAATGGCCATGTATGGGCTTCCAGTCAAAAAAGCCTGTGTCAGATTGCAGAAAAAGAAGGGCTGCTTTCTGAATACAATTATTCCGGACAATTCTTCGACGACGGCATATATGACATGGCGCAAAGGGATGGCTGGCTTTGGTTTGCCGAAAATGGAAGAGGATTAACCATTTTGAATCCCGCCACGAATCAGGTAAAGCGATTGACCGCTTCATTGGGATTGGGATCCAATTTTGTCTCTTCGGTTATCAAGGACAAAAAGGAAAATATTTGGGCCGCCTCTTCAGGGGGATTGCTGAATATTCCATCGAATACCGGGATCATGTCAAACCTGACTACGACTGAAGGGCTTTCTTCAAACGCCGTGTGGAGCATAGCAGAAGACCATTCTGGCAGAATTTGGTTGGGCACAAACGGAGGCCTGGACCTGGTGGACAATAAGACCAACACGGTGAAGCATTTGGGAAAATTGCTCAATCACCCCAGAACGGCAGACAAGATTGTTATCCAGGGCCCCGATTCGATTTGGGTCGGCGGCAATGGACTGGCACTGATGGATCTGAAAAATCACCAGCTCACAGAGTATGATGGCTTCCACGCTGCAGTTCGCACAAACGTATTGGGTATGTATAAAGATTCCCGCAACCGCATTTGGGCCAGCACCATCGGCAAGGGTGTCGCCATACTTGATATGAGCAATCGTACAGTCAGCATGCTGGATAGCAGCAACGGTTTAATGAGCAACCGGGTTTGGAATGTATCAGAGGATAAGGCAGGCAGAATGTGGGTGCCAACTGACAAGGGACTCAATATGATCTCTGCCGACGGAAAAACGGTATCAACACTCCTGTTTGGCAAAGCAGCAGGCGACAAACCCGTTTTTTTTGCAGCTGTGGATAGCGATGGAATGATTTGGATTGCCGGACTCTATGGTTTGTATATGATAAATATGGACAGCTCGCATTTCAAAACTTTCGCAACTGCCGAGGGACTGGATGCGCCTGATGTTTATACCATCCTGCCCTACCGCGGGCTGATATATATTGGAACCGGCAAAGGATTGAGTGTGATTCGCAAGCCTGATCAGGCCAACTCAAACTGGAAAATTGACAGTTATGGCAAAGGCCAGGGTTTGGGCGGACTCAATTTTAATAGTGGCGCCGTATTGGCCAGCTCAACAGGACAGTTATGGTGGGGAATCGATCAAATTCTGACCATCATGGATCCTCCCCGCGAGGATTCGAACCTGGCCAGTCCCAATGTGAGCTCCATCGATATCATGGATGAAGCAGTTTCATTCAGGGATCCCGGAAAATCTTTCACCGGTTTGAACAAGGGCGATACTTTGTGGACCATGAACGGGGATAGCTTTTTCATTGCAGGCAATAGCAAACTGGGAGAGTTCAAAAAGAAATGGGATTGGGACAGCACTTCCGGGCCCTACGAGATGCCCAACAAGCTTACGCTTCAACACGACCAAAACTTTTTAAAATTCTATTTCACCTCCAACGAGTACAGTCATCCCGATCAAAAACGGTATCGCTATATATTGGAGGGCATCGATAGAAACTGGAGTGCCATCACACCAAATCCATTCACCGAAAATTATCGCGACCTGGCGCCAGGGAATTACAGGTTCAGGGTTGCCAGCAAAGGACTGAATGGAAGCTGGTCAAATCCTGCTGAATTCAACCTCACCATTCTTCCACCCTGGTGGAGAACATGGTGGGCCTACGCTTTGTATGCGGTGGTAATTGGTGCGATAGCACGGGCTATTCTTTTAATGAGGTCCAAAGCCCTCTTGCGCGAAAACACCATACTGGAAAGCAAAGTCACCCAGCGTACTGAACAACTTCGCAAATCGCTCGAGAATTTGAAAGAAGCCCAATCGCAATTAATTCAGCGCGAAAAAATGGCATCGTTGGGTGAACTCACAGCGGGCGTGGCCCATGAAATTCAAAACCCGCTGAATTTTGTGAACAATTTTACTGAACTCAACAATGAATTACTTGCCGATTTAAAACACGAAATAGAAGTTGGCAACCTGAATGAGGTGCAAAAAATCGCCGGTACCATTATCGCGAATGGTGAGAAAATCACGCAGCATGGCAAGCGCGCGGACGGTATTGTAAAAGGCATGCTGCAGCACTCAAGGACATCCTCCGGCCAAAAAGAAATGACTGATGTCAATGCACTTGCGGACGAATACCTTCGATTGAGTTACCATGGCCTGCGTGCAAAAGACAAAAGTTTCAATGCCGCGATCGAAACCCATTTTGATCCGCGCATACCTGCCATCAAAGCCATACCCCAGGACCTCGGGCGGGTGTTGCTGAATATTTATAACAATGCATTTTACAGTGTTTCGGAGAAATTGAAACAAGCCGGTCACGAAGAAACCGGCACGAATCTTAACAAGTACCAGCCCCGTGTGATCGTTTCCACAAACCTGGAAGACAATATGGTGGCCATTCGAATAAGGGATAATGGACCCGGCGTGCCGCCTGGTGTGAAAGAGAAAATTTTTCAACCCTTCTTCACCACCAAACCGGCGGGACAGGGAACAGGCCTTGGACTGAGCCTGAGTTACGATATCATTACCAAGGCGCATGGTGGTACGATCGCATTGAATGATGGATTGGAAGAAGGCGCAGAATTTGTGATACGGCTGCCGATTCGTGAGAATGTTTAAATACATCAATAGTCAGTTGTGGTAGATTTGACCCTGCCACGGGACTAAAAAACCGGCCAAGTTCGTTTACCCACGGTCCGTGGATTTCGACTAATCTTATTTTGAAGTGTTTTGAGAATCAGTGATATGAAAAAATAAGGCAGAAAAAGGGGGCCGATTCGGGCTTCCAAAGATGAAATAATTAAATTTACCGCTGACTAACTGCCTGTCCGGCCAAGTCGGTTAAAATGCATACATTCAACGCAAACAAAAATGGACATGAAAATTCTGGTCGTTGATGACGAAAGGGATATTCAAACCTTATTCGAACAAAGATTCAGACGTGAAATCCGTGATGGCTCCATGAATTTTGCCTTTGCTTATTCAGGAGAGGAGGCGCTTTCATATTTGAGCGGCCATGTACATGAGGCCGTGCTCATACTGTCCGACATCAACATGCCGGGTATGAGCGGTCTTGACCTGTTAAAAGAAATCAAAAGGAAATACGAAAATCCTCCACCCATCGTGATGATGATTACGGCTTATGGAGACGCCGAGAATTACAATTCGGCCATGAGTCTCGGGGCGGATGATTTTCTGACCAAGCCACTCGACTTCAGTATACTGAAGGAGAAATTGAAAAATCTAAATTGATGGCGAAGATCCTGGTAGCGGATGACGAAACGGATCTGGAGATACTCATCAAGCAAAAATTCCGTCGGCAGATCAGGGAACACCAATACGAATTTGTGTTCGCAATCAACGGAGTAGACGCTTTGGAGAAGATCAGCCAGCATCCGGATATTGATATTGTGCTCAGCGATATCAACATGCCAGAGATGGATGGATTAACGCTATTGGCAAGAATCGCCGAAACTACGCCGTTAATTAAAGCCGTGATTGTATCGGCTTACGGCGATATGGACAATATCAGGCAGGCCATGAATCATGGCGCCTTTGATTTTTTGACCAAGCCCCTCAATTTCGAAGACCTTGAACTGACGATGGCAAAAACCATTCAGCACGTTACCCAAACCCGGGAAACGCTGCGGGCCATCCGGGAGAACAATATACTAAGGATGTATGTGGACGAATCGGTGCTGCAATTCATGAATCACCGCGAATTCGAATCTTCCCTCACCGTCAATGAAACCATCGAAGCCAGCGTTGCCTTTATCGATATCTGCGGTTTTACTGCCATCACAGAAAAAGAACCGGCCGACGAAGTGGTGAAATTACTGAACAGTTATTTTGATGTGATGGTGAAGGAGATCATTGCGCAGCGGGGACACATCGACAAATTCATGGGCGATGCGGTGATGGCGGTTTTCAGGGGAGACTACCACCTTGACCGTGCCATTGATACGGCACTGAATGTACGCAGCCAGATTGCGGCCATGGCCACTGCAGAAACGCCCCTGGGATTTGCACCCAAAGTTTCAATTGGCATTCACAGCGGTGAATTAATTTCCGGCAACATCGGCTCGGCCACGCTTCGGCGGTTAGACTACACCGTTATCGGCGATGTGGTGAACACGGCGCAGCGATTGCAGAGTGTAGGCAAGGATGGTCAAATTATTATCAACCACAGTTCCTACGAAAAAGTGAAAGAGTCTTTCAACTGCCAAAAAATCGGGGAAGTTCTTCTCAAGAACAAAGTAAACCCGGTTGTTGTTTACGAGGTCCTTGACTAGGGCGAGAATTTCACGCAAAGATGCCAAGTCTTTGCGTGAAACATATTCAATTATCGTCATCGAGCCCCTTAATCGCTACATTCTTTCCGCCATTCCTGCAGGGGTAACCGAATTCCGTTTTAAAACCTTTCTCGCTATTGATGGTATTGTAAAAATCATCGAAGTACCTGGTGGTTTCTTTAATGTATTTCGGCTCCAGCAATTTGTTATTGGCGTACAACGCGTAAATATCAGGCTTCAACTTGTTGAACAGTTCGAAAACTTTGGCAAAGGATTTCATGTCAGACATACAAACACCGCGGTATCTTCTTTCGCGAATGGAGGCCATGTCTAACTGTTCGGGCGGCATGGCGTAAGGGGCATCAACCAGTCCGGCATGATCAAAATCGTAAGCGATGGGATAGGGTATGCTGGCCGAATCGTGGGCGATCAGTTTAATATTGTGCAGGTACGGCAGCGACCAGTCTACATTGCCGATCAGGTATTCAAATACCATGGTAGTGAGGTAGGCGTCGGGGTCCGTATTTGAAGCGTTGAGGCCTTTGTTTTCTACAACCACAGCTTCATTTCTTTTGGCCACCTGTTTTTCTTCTTCCAAAAAGAAACCCCACATGGCCGAGCTTTTTTTACCTTTCTTTTGATCTTCCAACACCACTTTTACCAACCTGGCGCGAAAGCTTTTTGGTGTAACCAGGTTATGCAGTTTATACACCATGTATTCCCTGATCACGTAGTCGTCGGAACGGCATGGCATCACAAGCTTTAATTTGTCCTGCGCAAAGAAAACGGTCGAGTCGAGCGATTTGCCCTTTTCGAAATTTAATAACAGTGGCGGGTAACCGCAGTTAGCCCTTTGCAGGCGGAAGTGACCCCTTGTTTTTGCTTTGACGGGAATGGCGTATTCAATGCTGTCAGATCCCCGGTACACCACGGTCATGGGATGGTACACGGGCTTTTCGCCGCGATCATTCATCAATTCACTCAACTCTCCCCGGATGGTTATTTGCAGGGGTTCCTCCTTGTCAAACAATCCTTCTTTTGTTTGCGCGAAAGCGCCGGAGGTGAAAAAAAGAAAAACAATGGCTAAGGTTGGGGCAAGGTTTCTCACGACTGATAGTTTCCATTAATATACAACATTAGTTCTGGAACTTGCCGCCTTTTGCCGCCACTCACTGCCGGGTAAACCGCATAACGGCAAGGTCTCCCACCAAAAACTGCAGGGTATTCTTGTCGGTTACACTGTACCCGTTCACTTTGTTCAGTGTTTCCAGGAAAACCTTTTCGCCATCGCCCGGACAAGCCATGCGAGTCATGGCGAAGGGTTCAGCAAAACTGATGGTATTGTCCGAAACTTTGAGTGGACCATTGAAGCTGTTGCAGCTGGTGTTGCCGGAAAATTTGCCCGCTGCCAAGTTGAAGCTGATGGTTGGTTTCTTTGTTTTGTAGAGGGAGTCTGCCTGTTGCCCCGGAGCTGTAAGCTGGTTTAACACCCAGTCGCCGTCCAATTGTGTGGAGTCGGACATGGTTTTGGCTCCTTTGGTTGTATGATTTTGAGATTTACATGACCATATGGTAAGGCATGCTACTACGGTGATTAACGCTATTGCTTTCATGGAAAAAGGTTTGGTCTAAAAAGACACCCTGCAAATGTGAAGCCGATTTAAAGGTAAAAGGCTAAAGGTGAAAGGTATAAGGTTTGGGTAGAGGGCGGCTACCAATAGAAATATTTTGAATAACTCCTACTGAAATTACCCTTAACCTTTAGCCTTTCAGCTTTTACCTTCCCTTTCATTCTTCCCCAAGTGCTTCATTCCCAATTCCGGATACTTTCCCCTAATCCTGCTAAAGAAGGAAATGATCTTTGCAAAATCCGCCGCTTCATTTTCAGACGGATAGAAAGGATCAGAAAATATCAGGGTCTTACTGGCAAAATCAAGACCGGCCAAAATGAGTGGTACATGAGCTTTTTTAGCGATATAATAAAATCCGGTCCGGATGCGGTCTACCTTCTTCCGTGTTCCTTCTGGCGACATGGCCAGGATAAAGTCAGGCCTGGTTTTGAAAAGATCAGCCACCTGGTCAACCATATGCAGCTGGCCGCTACGGTCAACCGGCACACCGCCCGTCCATTTAAAGAACCAGCCCATTGGGCCGCTGAACAACTCTTTCTTCCCCAAAAAATGGGCTTCCCGAATAGGTACGACGGCCCTGACGGCCATTCCAATGACTACGTCCCAAGCGCTGGTATGGGGACCGACCACGATGATGCCCTGTTTAATTTCCGTGGGAAACGATCCCTGGATTTTCCATCCACTCAGTTTCCAGTATAGTTTCCAAAGCAATCGGGTCATATGCGGTAAAAATTAAAGCCACCCGGGTAGGGTGGCTTTAAAGGATTTTTAAGTTCGGTTATAGGTGCCCGTAACATTACTATTTTTTCTCCAGTAATTGGAAGAATTGATCCAATTGCGGTTGAATTACGATGCGGGTGCGGCGGTTAGCGGCTTTGCCATCGGGGGTATCGTTAGAAGCCACGTCAACAAATTCGCTGCGGCCACCGGCGGTGATGCGTTTGGGGTCGATCTTATAAGTATTCTGCAAAATGCGGGTAACAGCCGTTGCGCGAAGTACGCTCAGGTCCCAGTTGTCCTTAATGCAGGAATTCTTAATAGGAACATTGTCGGTATGACCCTCTACCATGAATTCAATATTGGGTTGGCCATTCAATACCTGCGCAACTTTGGCCAGTACGGTGTTGGCTTGTTCGGTTACTACATAGCTGCCGCTTTTGAACAGCATTTTGTCGGAGATGGAGATGAACACCACGCCTTTTTCAACTTTTATTTCAATGTCTTTGTCATTTACGTCATTTAATGCGCCTTTCAGGTTCATAACAAGTGCCATATTCAGGGAATCTTTCCTGGCCATGGCCGTTTGCAGGTCCTGGATATAAGCGTCTTTCGCGCCGAGGTTGTCGAGCGACTTCTTCACACTTTCAGCCTGTGTTCCACTGATTACA
>Ga0163162_10001876_pt1 | contig 19789 bp, 16 predicted proteins | sample S55metaG_FD_115310 | JGI IMG/M metagenome (GOLD analysis project Ga0163162, IMG submission 115310) | Switchgrass rhizosphere microbial communities from Kellogg Biological Station, Michigan, USA - S5-5 metaG | ecosystem: Host-associated > Plants > Roots > Rhizosphere > Soil | place: USA...
CCCCAGCGAACTTTACGCCAATATTCAGGGCGATGATGCTTGAAGTAAGCCCATAACCCCATAGATTCAGTTTGATTTTGTCTACAACTGCTCCCGCTGTCAGTTTACATTCTATTGATTGATTAAGGTCAATGATCCCGTTTAACTTAGTTGGAGTTACGGAGACCTCACCAATTATAATATAATTCCCTGGAGGTAGTGCTAAGCGCCCTATCACCTGGTCTATCTTGTCAATGGTTTGCTTGTCCGACCGTTTGTAATAAAATGCTCTGCTCATAATTTTTGTTTAGGGTTGAAAAAATACCGGTGAATTGACTGTAATCATAAAGACGATATCTACGGTTAGACTCCGTCGAATTAATTAGTCGGGATTTTTAGGAAAACAGAAACAGGAGGAAGAAGAAAGTAATCATGAAGAATCGACGTATCAATGTAAACCAGGATATGAATGGGTTCTCACTTCTGTGCAACAACGACGTTATATAAAAGAAGGAGATCTCGAGCAAAACAAGGTTATAGCTCTCGGAGTCATGGTGTAATTCGAGTAAATCGTGTCAATTCGCGGAAGCTCCCTTTCTCACACGATCAAAAAACTCTTTCTGTAACATTAATGTTTTATCGTCGGCTTTAATGGCCTTGATTGCATCAATTAGCTGATTGATGGTATGATCCGCTACCAGTTTGCCAAGGGCAGTTGTGGCTTTATCGCCTTCTCCTGCATAATGATTTGGATAATCGGCGTACCACCAGATCCCTGTGTATACATTCGGGATCGATAACCGGTTCTGGTTTTTGCCGGATTCATTTTTGGCGCTGTCTAATTGCACGAGTTCGGGGCGAAAATATAATACTTCGGATGTTTCTCTTTCGCCGGCATGCTGATCACCTTGCGGATCCGAATGGCGCAACGCAGCTACCTGTTTGTTGAACGCAGAATCTGAAGATGGCTGGAAAAAATAAACGGCATAGTTTCTTTCTTTTTCAAGTCTAGTTTGAATAAAATATTTTATCAGCTCAGGATTTCCGCCGTGTCCATTTACAATAATGATCTTAGTAAATCCATTTCTCGCAATTTCGTCGCATGTATTTTCCAATAGATCCCATACCACTCTTTCGGGTAATGCAAATACTCCCGGCTGGTGTTTAGCTTCGTTTATCTGCCCATAGAAATAATCAGGAAAAACCACAGCGTATTCTTTTTGAGTTGCACGCAGAGCATATTCACGTACACGTATCAGGTCACTGCCGATGGGGACGTGTGGGCCGTGTTTTTCCAATATACCAATAGGGAGAATACAGGTTTTATTGCTTTTGGTTAAAGCATTATGCCAATCACTTGCCGTTATTTCATCCCAACGTGTCGGTAATTTTTGAGCGATTGCTTGCAAGCAAATTAAATTGGTGAACCACAAGACGGTTAAGAGAGAAGTAATTCTTTTCATTTAGAATCGTTTTGACAAATATACCAAGGGGATAGGAATGATGCAGCTGCCGAAAATTTTTCCCTTTATAGATCAATTATCGGGGTTTGTTTTTTGCGAAGTCGTTAGCTAGTTCATTTACTTGTTTTGCGGAAATAGTTTCTTTGTCATCATGAATAATGATCCTGTAGTAAAACCGGACAGATTCTCCTGTTTTCAATCGTAGATTTTTTTCGCTTTTGCCATTGGTGAATATTTTTTCTCCGAGAGGGTTGGCAGCAAACAAACCATACCCCCGCGCATGCCAGAAAGTCGGATAGTTTGGATTAGCCGGGTGATCTATGATGACAATGCTTATCGAATCATTTCCCATTTTGCCATACATTTTACACCAGATAGCTCTCGTACTCCATGCATCATCCCCTTGTCTCCCTTCGCTCGTAAGATAGTTGCCACTTGCAACGCTGTCTGCACTTTTTTTGACAATCGTGACATTTCCTTTATTGTCTGTAAATTTTTGATCCGTCATCGATGGGATTTGCAATTCGTGCGCTACCCTTAGTCCCAGCATCCCGTCCTTTGCATCTGTAAATAGAATGTCGGTATTCGCTTTTAAAGTAGTTGATCGGTCAATAATGCGCCGGTGTGCAGTGCCGGTAAATTCGAACGTTGTGGTTTCTTCCAGCAAAACCTCATTTTTTTGATTGACCCAGTTGGCATGATACGACAATACCCCTTTGTCACCGTTTGATGTTTTGATGATTTTATCTGTCTTTATCCATCCGTACAAATGCTTTTTGTCGGCAGGGATGGCGTATGAATTATTCCAAAAGTCGAGTCCATTGACATTTTCGAAATTGAACCAAAGGCCGACATGATGGGGGTGATCGGTTGGATCGCCTGGTAATGGCTGCAGGGGAAATCCTCTTGTGACCATAGTTCCGCCGGATGCATTGATTGGCCAGAGGACAGGTTTTTCCAGGGTATCGGGATATAAGAAGCTGGTGAATAATCTTTGTCCTATGAAAACATTGATCTTGTTTTCATTTTGTTCTTTGACGATAGTCACCATTTTTTTTTGTCCAGTTGAAACAAAGAATAAAAGGATGCTTATTGTTACTGACGAAAAATATTTTCTCCGCTTAGCCATGGGTGATAATATTAGTCAATGTCCTTTATACCTCTGCGTTTTTAATGTGTTCGATGAGTAAAAATTTACCACATAAGGAGTATAAGGCACAGGGGCTCACATGGATTTTATGTGTTGACACTCCTGCTCGGGGTTGGCTTAGTATTTAAAAACTTTTCCGCCCGCCATCACTTCCTGCGTCTTTGAATCAAACGTTACTTTCAAGCCCGTATGAACGGCTGCGTTTGTCATGATCGTTGCGATCGAATGGCTATATCCCGCTTCAACAGGAGCATTTGGTTGTTTACGGCTTCGAACGCATTCCATCCAATTGCGTATATGATTTGACGTGAGTTGGTCGCCACCGGTATTTGCTGATGCAATCACTTGCTCGGTTTGTGTAAGACTTACTTCAGGTAATAAATTTGGCTGCATGTTCATTTCGTCGGCAAATCTTTTTGTAAGGCCCCCGGTCGGTGAAACTTTATTGGTGATAAGATTTAATTCACCGCCGTTGGAGTAATAAATTTCCGCCGGATGTTCATCTCCATTGTGCATTCGCGATGAAAATGTAACCTGGAATCCTGTTGTCAAATCATCTTCAGGACCATAATCAAATACTGCCGTGATCGTATCCCAGTTCTTTCTTCCATCCTTCCACATATAAATCCCGCCGTTTGCCACAACACTGCGTGGATGCTGCAATCCACTAAACCAATGTACTGTGTCTATCTGGTGACTCATCCATTGACCAGGTTGGCCGGATGAATAAGGCCAAAATAAACGGAACTCTAAATATTTCCTTGGATCAAAAGACTCAAAAGGCCTGTTCAAAAGAAATCTTTTCCAGTCTGTATCCTCTTCTTTCAGCAGTGGCACTAATGCCGGTCTTCTCCAGCGACCAGGCTGATTGACATTCCACGTTAATTCAACCATTGTTATTGGTCCAAACTTTCCTGACTTGATAAAATTTTCTGCCGATTTGTAATTAGCTCCGCTTCTCCTTTGTGATCCGATCTGTACTATCTTACCCGAATCCTTTATTGCCTTCAACGCGGCGCGATTGTCTTCCATTGTTTCTGCAAATGGTTTTTCGCAATAGGCGTCGCAGCCTGCCTTCACTGCTTCAATTGCATGTAAGGCATGTTGAAAATCGGCGGTGCTGACAAACACCGCATCCACTAACTTTTTATCATACATTTCCTCGTTGTTACGGCAGGCCGTGATATCGTGCTGCATCTTGTCCTTCCAAACAACGGCACCTTCCTCCCTCCGTTTTTTCCAAATATCAGAAACGGCTACGATGTCAAAGTTCAATTCCTTGTAATGATTCATGAAACATGGAAGATGTGAGCTGCGATGACGATCAGAAAAACCAACTATACCTACTCTTACCCGGTCATTTGATCCCAGGATTCGATTATAGCTTTGAGTGGTCCATGCAAGTTTTGAGGCGACAATGCCAGCCCCCGCAAATGCTGTTTGTCTGATAAAATGACGACGTGATTTTTTCATAATGCAACCTGGATTGAGTGTTTGTCGTAAGTGCAAGCAAATTTTTTTTTGAAATATGATGTGAGAAGTTAAGAAGAAGTTTCCTGACGGCAAGCAATGTTAATTTTTCTGTCGTAGCGAACGGTTTAAACCGTCTGCTCACTTATATTTTCCAATCTACGATCTCATTTTCCCATTCTGTTCTGTAGGGTGTCGTAACCTTAATATAGTTGTCAGTAAATCCTTCCATCATTCCCTGTCCGGCTGAGTCGTTCAGGCGGGCGTTCTTATCGTTGGTCTCAAACAAAACCCTTCGAACCTGGCCAGTGTGCTGGCCGGTAAAATATTGCATCTTCATATATGAGAGATTACGAAGACTTTTGTTTCTTTCATGGCGGACATTCATGGGAACGATCGGCCTGATCGAGAGGGCTTGGGTATTATCTCTTTCTGAATAAGTAAAAACATGTAGGTATGAAATATCCAGCGAATGAAGAAAGTCGAAAGTCTCTTTAAAATCTTCATCAGTTTCGGACGGAAATCCAACGATCACATCGACACCGATACAACAGTGAGGCATCAAGGTCTTAATAAGATTTACACGATCGGCATACAACTCGCGCCTGTATCTCCTCCTCATCAATCCTAATATTTTATTGCTGCCGCTTTGCAGTGGGATATGAAAATGCGGCATAAACTTATCGCTATTGGCGACAAACTCAATGATCTCGTTTGTCAACAAGTTCGGTTCAATGGAAGAGATGCGGTAGCGCTGAATGCCAGTCACCTTTTCCAGTTCTTTTACCAATGAATAAAAGTTCTTTCTTTCTGAGTCCCGGAAATCTCCAAGATTGACTCCCGTTAAGACGATCTCTTTCACGCCTTGCGAAGCCAGGTGTTCAGCATTCTTTATCACATGATCAATAGAATCACTGCGGCTTTTGCCTCTTGCCAGCGGAATGGTACAAAAAGAACAACTGTAATCACAGCCATCCTGAACCTTTAAAAACGTTCTTGTCCGGTCATGTATAGAATAGGAAGAATGGAAATCCAAAATTTCATCAATGTCGCAACTGCAAATTCTGGTGGAATCACCTTTGCTTAATTCTTTGATATGCCTGGCAAGGTTGAATTTTTCGGCAGCTCCCAGTACAAGGTCAACGCCGGGAATCTCTGAGATCTCTTTTGGCTTTAGTTGAGCATAGCACCCGGTGATAACAACAAGGCTCTCGGGAGCTTTTCGCTGGATACGCCGCACGAGCTGGCGGCATTCTTTGTCGGCATTTTCAGTGACAGAACACGTATTGATGACATACACATCAGCCAATTCGTCAAATTCCCTTTTTTTGAAGCCTTCACCCTCAAGCATTCTTGACAGGGTGGATGTTTCGGAAAAATTGAGTTTGCACCCGAGTGTATGAAAAGCTACCGTTCTTGCTTCCGCCATAGCGGGCAAAGATAGGGATTAGAGGGTAGTCAAAGGTCGTTTGAGTCATTTGGAGTCGAGTGGGCGTAATAGTGACTTAATGACCAGAATTTATTTCGGCACCATTTATGATTTTCCAGCATTTACGCATCTTAGTAATTTGCATAAAACTTTTATCATGAAGAAATGGAGTGTTGGGTTGATGATGGTCATGACCTCATTGATGACATTGGGCCAGGAAAAAAACAAGAAGGATTTCAATACGTTATTGTGGCAAATAAGTGGGAATGGGCTTTCCAGGCCGTCTTACCTCTTTGGCACGATACACATGATCTGTTCTGAAGAAGCTTTGTTGAGTGATAGTTTGAAAACTGCGATTGTAAATAGTGACGCGGTTTATTTTGAAGTGGATATGGACAACTTGTTTGAAATGCTGGGTGTAATGAGAAAAATGAAAATGCGCAACGACACAACACTGGCAGATCTTCTTACGAAGGAGGATTATAGTAAGGTGAAAGATTATTTTGAGAAAAATGAGACTTTGCTTCCTTTTTCGGTTTTGGAAACCTGTAAACCACTATTGGCAGCCTCTATGCTTATGGAAGGCAACACAGGTTGCGAAACCCCGGAAGCGATGGAGGAAGTGATCATGAAAGAAGCCAAACAACATAACAAAAATGTGAGAGGATTGGAATCAATGTCCTTTCAAATGAGCATTTTTGACACTATTCCGTACAAGATGCAGGCAATGCAATTAGTAAAATATGTCGACGATGCGGATAAGGGAACAAGTGATGACGCACAGGACTACGACAAGCTGATGCAAGCCTACAGGGACCAGGATCTTTCAAAACTAGAGGAGCTGACCAAGACGACTGACATGGGCATGGCCAATTTTACCGACATTTTGTTATATAATAGGAATAAGAATTGGGTAGAGAAACTGAAAACCATCCTGCCCGATCATTCTGTTGTAGTGGCTGTAGGCGCGGGCCACTTACCTGGCGACAAGGGTGTGATCAACCTATTGCGTAAAGCCGGTTACACTGTGAAGCCAGTGCCAAACAAGGTCAAGAGGTCTAACCAGATCTAAACTTTTTAAAAAGCCCTCTCAAGGCCGCTGAAAAAGAAATTTCCTTCGATGATGGCGTTCGCATCACTGTCGCTTCCATGGACAGCATTTTCGCCTAACGAAGTTGCAAACAGTTTCCTGATTGTTCCTTCCGCTGCCTGCGCCGGATTTGTTGCTCCGATCAGATCGCGAAAAGATGTTACTGCATTTTTCTTTTCCAATATAGCCGCAATGATCGGACCGCTGCTCATAAATTCCACAAGCTCCCCGTAAAACGGTCTTTCTTTATGAACCGCATAAAATTCTCCCGCTTTTTCAGCGGAGAGTTGGGTTTGTTTCAATGCTACAATTCTGAATCCTTCTTTAATGATCCGGTCAATGATAGCGCCTGCGTGGCCATTTTTCATGGCGTCAGGCTTTATCATTGTAAACGTTTGGTTGCTCATACACATTTTCTTTTTTGCCGCGCAAATGTATAAGAAAGTTGGGAGTGAAAATGAAATTGTTTTTGTTGAAACAGATTTTCCGGCAAATTCTTTTGTGGTTACATTTGCCGTCCTGACTCCGTAGCTCAGTTGGTAGAGCAACAGACTCTTAATCTGTGGGTCCAGAGTTCGAGCCTCTGCGGGGTCACAAAGTCCTGATTTATCAGGGCTTTTTTTATGCGTCCTCGTGACTCAACCTGGGCTAGCAGCAAGGAGAAATCGTGGCCAGATTTCGCTGGTATTTGGCAATTAAACCTCGAAAAAAACGTTACAATAAGAGCGTCAAACCCGTGCCCTGTATGCTCAAAGCCACCCTATTACTCTTTGCCATCATCTTTGTTACTGCAACGTACTCGCAGGCGGTTAAACTTATTCCCCACAGCAATTTGGCAAAAATCATTGGAAGAATGCACGGCGAAGAGGAAGACTATGCTATAACGATCGGAAGAACCATCTTTCTTAGCTGCAGCAAACAGGATTTTTTATCCGACACGCCATGGGTGCGACATGAATTGACCCATGTACAGCAGTATAAAAAGTATGGTGTCTTAGAATTTGCAAAGAGATATCTGTTCTCTGCAATATTTTATCACTCTTACACTAAGATCCCGTTTGAAAAGGAAGCTATTTCTGCCGAAGGCCCGAGACCAATTTACAGGAGACCCTCAGTAAGCATGAGCTCTTATTAACCTATGTAATATGATTCGTCATGATGCGATCAGCTTAAGGAACTCATCCTTTTTTCTTCGCGCCACATCGATTACGTCTCCATTTTGTAATACGACTTGTCCTCCTTCGCCACGGATGTATTTTTCAATATAAGCGAGGTTAATGACATGGGAGTGGTGAATCCTATAGAATCGGTAGGGCAGGAGCATCTCCTCAAAATCTTTCAGTAGCCGCGTAACGAGTATTGTTTGGCCATTAAGCAAATACAGCTTCGAATAGTTGGAACTTGATTCGATGCGTATAATATTTTTTATATTAATGAACTCCATTCCCTCGCCTGTGGGAATCGCGATCCGGTCTTCCTGGGATCTGGTTTCCTGCAAGCTCTTTCTTAGGACACTTAATTTTTCCTGTGTCTGCCTTTTATGCTTTATCATTAGCCGGGTTACAGCATTTTGCAGATCTTCCACCGAAATTGGTTTCATCAGGTAATCAAAAGCACTTATCCGAATGGCATCAATGGCGTAATGATTATATGCGGTCGTAAAGATTATTTCCGAGTCAACATTCAGAAGTTCCTCGAGCATCCTGAATCCGTTCATCCGCGGCATTTCAATGTCAAGAAATATGACATCGGGCTTATGGTGCCGGATCAGGAATATTGCTTCCTCCGGCTTATTCGGAGTAGCAACAACTTTTATTTCAGGACAAAACTCTGCAAGTTTCTGCTGTAGGTTTTGCAAACTGCTTAATTCATCATCTACTAATATAGCCTTCAGCAATTCCATACTCAAATTGCTTTTATTAAGATGTCGACCTTGGTTCCTACTGACTCATTATTCTCATCGAACAAGTCAGTAATCGTCACCCGGCCCTTCGCATTTTGCCTGCTGTTAAAAATATTTATGCGCTCTTCAGTGATAGCAAGCCCAACACTTTTATGATGAGGTCGATTTTGCCTGTTATAACGCGACGATAATTGTCGCCCAATTCCGTTGTCCTCGATACCATAACGGATATATTCGCCCTCTAACCTTGCTGAAACAGTTAAACTGAGATTATCTTTTTCACTGTGTGCGAGCCCGTGTACAATTGCGTTTTCGACATAAGGCTGAATAAGCAAAGCTGGAACTTTGTAATCGCCATTAACCAGAGCGGGTTCGACATGGAGGTTGAAGCAAAATTTGTGGTTAAAACGTAATTGCTCCAGGTCAACATACAACTGTAATGCTTCCAGATCGCGGGTAAGCGGCACCAGTTCATTGCGGCTACTGTCGAGGATCATTCGGATCAGTCTTGCAAATTTGTTGAGGTAACTGCTGGCGAGGCGCTTTTCGTTTTGCATCATAAAATTTTCAATGCTGTTCAGGCTGTTGAAAATAAAATGCGGATTCATCTGCGATCTTAGTGCCATCATCTCTGTTTCTGCAATTTTTTGTTTGAAAGAAGCTTCGTGCCGGATTTGTAAGATACGTCGGCGTATCATGAAAGTGGACAGAGCAATTGTAAAGGCCACGCATAAAAGTTTGAACCAATTGGTTTGCCACCAGTAGGGCTGTACAACGATCATCACACTCTCTTCGTTGCTTAAAAGATCGCTGTATTCATTTCCACCTTTCACCAGCAAAGTATATTTACCGGGTGACAGGTTATAAAAAGCCAGGTGCCCGTTTTCGTTTTGTTGCCAGTTGTCCATTGCCCCATCTAACTTATAATAGTACCGGTTCTCACCGTCGTAATTCATGACAGAAAAATCCAACGTGAGTCTCTTTTCCCCTGGCCTGGTGATCATTTCCTTTTCTCCCGACGAAGTAAAATGAAAAAAGTACGGAGAGTCCATTATCGTTGCGTCACTGAAATGCACAGGGATTTTTGTGTCGCTGCGGGTGAGTAATTCGGATGGATGAATATGGATAACGTATCCTTGTACACAACTGTAAATCGAGTAATCTTTTCCGATTCGAAATGTACCGTTAGAATTATTTTTTAATCCCTCAGTAATTGTTAGTTGACGTACCTGCCCGGTGCGGTGTATGATATAAAAGATTCCACGTTCAGTGTCCAACCAGGCATTTTGTTGTTCATCAAAACCAATTCCTGCAATATCTACTCCGCCGAGCAGTTCATTCCCCGTATAGTCGCGAACCACTTTCTTTGTGATTGGATCTAAAACAATAACGCCCGTATAGGTTGCTAGCCATAGCAGCCCGGTTTGGTCTTCTGCTACTGCCTGGAAACTGTTGCTGTGTTCTTCCAAATCTTTTCCCTGGAACTTGAATAAAGAGATGAAACGATCGGCTTGCGGATCATAGCTGAGAAGTCCTTCGCCAACTGCTGTGACATACAGATCTTTCTTGCCGCTAAGATATATGCTAAGCAAATCAGCCGGAACGCAACCAGTACATTGGGGTGAATTGGTGAAATGTTTCAAAAATTTGCGGGCAAGGGGGTCAAAAACATAGATGCCATTCGGTCCATTGTTCCTCGTTCGTATCCACCAGGTGTGATCATTGACCATCGTAATCGTTCGCAAGCCGGTAGTTGATGTTGCATCCGGAGGTTTATAGAGTAAGGCTTCTTTTGATCTGAGGTCGTAATGAACAAGGAATTGATTTGTCGTGAACCATAAAATACTATCTCCAGCATTGGTTATATAATAAGGTTTTAGAGAATCGGCCACGGGAAGATTTCTATGACCGGTTTTTACGTAATTGACCGTCTCTGTTAGCACACCTCCTTTATCGAAGTGAAAAAGACCCGGTCCGATCCATCGCGTCATCCAGTATCCGTTTGAGACATCGCACAACGAGTAGATCCAGTCCGAGCCGGAGAAACGTGTTGCATCTGCATCGGAGATATTCCAAAGATCAAAGAGTTGGTGCGAGGGCCGCACAAAACAAAGACCTGCTTCGGTGGCTATCCATAAAATGTTTTGCCGGTCAACGAAAACAGATTGCACTACGTTGTTAAATGAAGTTTGACCCGGGAAGTAAGAAAGGTGAAATGTGTATTCCTTACTCGTCAATGTAATTGGATCGACCATAATAATACCATTGTCAGTGCCCAGCACCAACCAGCGGTTATGATGGCGGTCTCTCCACTCTGTAATAGAATGTATAACCAGGCTTAAACTTTCCAGTTTAATGGTGCAGGCTTTACCGCTTTTTGGATCAAAACTCATAAGCCCTCCACCAAAAGAACCAAACCAAAATTGAAGATTCGAATCCTGGTAGATGGCTTCGATATTGCCATTAAAGGGGCCGAAAACTTTCGCGGCAGTCATCGTTTTCCTGTCCACGAGGAAAACAAATCCTTCTTTAAATGCCCAGAGATTCCCTTGCCGATCGCACATTAAACCATGGTATGCTTCTATTTTTCTTTGCTCAGGATCTACAAGGTTGATACCGGTAGAAATTCTATTATAATGGAGTAAGCTGTCGAAATGATAGACGGATGATGATGTGGTGAGCCACGCCGCGGTATCTTTTTCAATATAAACAGTTGTGTACTGGTCGTCATCTAAAGTGGCAGCGTCCGCCGGGTTATGACGAAAATTCCGAAAACTGCCGTTCTTCTTGTTATAAACTGTGATGCCCTCACGCGTGGTGATCCATAGCCGATCTTTTCCATCGGGAACTATTTGATGGATCCCGTTATTGATGAGCGAATTTTCATTTATTGGATTGTGATAAAAGCGCTTTACCCGGTAGCCGTCTAAACGATTAAGACCGTCGCCCGTTCCGATCCAGATAAAACCCTCTTTATCCTGGGCGATACAGCTTACATTATTACTCGACAGGCCTTCTCTTTCGGTAAGGTAATTGAACTGGATATTCGGGAACTGTTGCGAATAGAGATATTTGGAACAAAGAAGCAAGACCATATATAGCAGCCATGCCTTCACAATTTTTTATTTTGTTACTAAATTTAAAAAAATGGCGCATTAATTCCATGATATTTTATCGCGTTGACATGCAACATTTGGCTACTTCGATGGAACATCAAAGGTGTTTAAGGGTAAAGGGATATTTATTCTTGCATTGTCAAGGTGAAGATTCATGGTCATTTGCCCATTTTTTGGATCACTGTCTATGATTTTCATTTTGACCAGGCCGCCCCATTGAAATATGGTGCCATTAAAAGCCATTCCCGGCAGGTCGGCGCTGATGTTTTTGAGGGCATTCATCAATTCCGAAAAACCAGGGATCTGGGAACTCATCCAATAGTCACTAATCTCGCTAGTGCCCGCGCCATGCTGAAGATGCGTGCAGGCATAAGAACCCACAGTTTCCTTTCCAACGACGTCTACATTAGGATCAGAATCCGCAGCCCCGCCATCCTTATTCACGTAAGATTTATGAGTAATGAAATTATAAAAGACAGTCTGGTGAGGATTGGAAAATTTGTAGAACAGGGCAATATGGGAATTTATAGCGCCAGTCATTGTAACTTCATACCGAACGCCAACCAAAGTATCTATTGTGACCTCAATTCCAATGCCCATGTTATACTGACCGGTAACTTTTCCGGTATAATCGAGTACCACGCGGGCCGCAAGACGTGTATTGTCAGAAATAACTCCATTGTGCAGGATTAGAGGCGGCTTCACGCCTGCCAGGCAAACAACAATGGCGAACAGCATTAGGGAATTTTTGAAGAGTTTCATTTGTAATTGCTTTATTTGTTGACGACGACGAAGCGCTACTCCTTAATAAATTCCACTCTTCTGTTATTCGCCTTTCCTTCTGCAGTGTTGTTTGTATCTACCGGCTGTGAAGCTCCTTTGCCATCTGTATCCAGACGACCGTTGTCAATGCCAAAATCTTTGACGAGACTGGTTCTGACAGACTCGGCTCTTCGTTTAGAGAGGCTCAGGTTATCAGCATCTTTTCCATCGGAGTCTGTATGACCAACTATTTTCACTTTTACAGAGGAGTTTTCTGTAAGAACATTTGCAATGTCCTTTAATACCCCATATGATTCGGGTTTGATCTTATCACTATTTACGTCGAACAATATTCCGCGAGTCACAAACTTTCCCTCGGTGATGAGCTTGTTCCTCGTATCCGGTGCACCTGCTGCGAACTTTATGTTACCGACCAGGTAGCGGTCCTGGTCCTTCATGTCTCCCCATATTTCGAAAAAGACAGTCCCATAATTTTTACTATCAGCAAATGCACGGGGAAGGTCATACACCTTTTCTTCATTAAAGTAAACACGAAGGCGTTGTTTTTGACGCCACACCGAAACATGCAATTTTGTTTTTCCAATATTGCTGTTGAACTGGCTCGTATTGATCTCATTTTTGATGACACTATTGCCGTCCTCAAAGCTTTCTTCAAGAGCCATCCCACCATTTAAGCCCGCGGCAGTAGGATGAACACCAATTTTAACTCCTGATCTTTTTTCCGCCGGGATGAAACTATAATCAAAAACTTCCTTGCCAGCATTATTCCCGGTTAAAAAATAAAGCCAGAGATGCGGAGAATAATAACTGAATTTGTCGTTGCAGACTACGTCATATTCGAAGGTGAAATTGTCGGGTAATTCTTTGATGTATTCGGGAATAAATTTTCCTTGTTTCCCGACCATTAGCCAACGCCCATCCTGTTTTGACGCGGTGACTACTTCACCACTGGAATTTGTGTTCCATGTTGCGGGAAAATCACCAATCGCATCTTTTGAGAAATCATCATAGGCAAGAATTTTATCCCCCGGAATGTAATCGAATTTGCTATAGGTCTTAAAACTTGCACCATCACTATTGTCATTTTTAGAATTGTTACCCGTCGTGTTACCGGAATTCGATGCATTGCTTGTGGGAGCGGGTGAACTGTTGTTCGTGGTATTATCGGAAGTTGTTTTTTTCTTTTTGTCAAACATCTTCCCCAAAATCTTATCCGTTAGTTTATCTGCTGCTTTTTCCGTTGCTACTGTCGTTCCTTCTTTTGCTCCCTCCCTTACTCCCTGCCCGGCTTGCTGTTTAAGTATGTCGGAAGTCGACTGTGCAATGCTTGCAGGTGATAGGGTTACTAAAAACGCGCAAAATAATAGATACCTCATAACACAAAATTTTAGGTTTGAAATCGGTTATGGTCTTCCATAATTGCTTCAAAAGGGTATTGTATTACGTAGCTAGCCCGAAGCTATTAACCTGGAGTACGTTTTTAAATTCCTACTGCGTAACTGGTGAGGAACATTCAGTAAATGGCGGGAAATAAACAAATAGTTCTTATCTGATCGGGGAATAGAGCATGCTCTATATTCTTTCTGCTGCCATGTTGATTGGCGGAATAGCGTGTGAGCAATAAAGTTTAAAGGGAAAATAAAATCTCGAAGAGGGCCACCGTGACTCCACCTGTTAGCTTAGCTAACAGGCGGGTCGGATTTTTAAAATCTTTCAATGGATTTGGACTACGGCGGCTGGACAGTCAATTGTTGGCGTAAACCTCAAATTGGTTTCCATCGGATTGGATGTTTTAGGACGTTGGATTTGGATGTTCTAAGGACGTTGGATCTTAACTATTTTTCAAGGATCTGGGCGGTTTTCGGTCGGATCGGTTTTCAGTTGGTTTTCGAAAGGATCAATTGGTTTTGGTTTATCAGTTTATCCTAAAAAGGAAGAAGTTGATCGATATTGGATTTCTGGTTGGTTTTTCAGGATTTGGATAAATTCTTAGGACGGTTTTTGGACATTGGACAGATTGATGCTATATCAATCAACTTCTGGATCAAAAGTATGTCGGCTTTGTTAAATTGTATAGAGCAAAATTGCCCCTTTTTTTTACGTCAGTTATTACCAAAAAACAAGTAATACATCGAGCCATTTTATTGCAAAACCACGCAGCTCATTTTAGTACAATTACGATTTTACGTTTAGAACTGAAGGTGCTCTGGCACAGTCGCTCATTTACCCAGTGCCTGGATGACATCGTACTTCGTAACTATATGAAAGCTGCCAGCGTCATCTTTTGCCAGCACAGCCCCATTTTCTTTGTTGATCAGGGAGCTTAATTTTTCCACAGGTGTGTCAAAGTCAACTATCGGGTAGGAGGGTTCGAGTACAGATTCAACCTTCGAATGTTTTATTTCGGGATTGTCAAATATCTTTTGAAAAAGACCGCTTTCACTAATAGCTCCCACAGGTCCATTGTGATTCATCACTGGTATGTGCTCGATATCATATTTTTTCATCAAATCTACTGCCTGTGAAACTGTTTGACCCGCTTCAATGGTCACCAACTTTTTCGCGCCTCTTGCGCTGATGATATCTTTGAATGTCTTTACATCAAGAAATCCTCTCTCAATCATCCATTGGTCGTTGTATATCTTGGCTACGTACCTGCTGCCATGATCATGAAAAATGCAGACAACCAGGTCATCCTTTTTCAGTTTATTTTTTAACTGCATCAGTCCCTGGAGGCAGCTTCCGGCACTGTAACCACAAAATATTCCTTCTTCTTTCGCTAACTTTCTCGCCATTACTGCACCCGCTTTGTCGGTTACCTGCTCAAAATGATCGATCACGCTCATATCATAATTCTTGGGAACAAAGTCTTCGCCGAAACCTTCACTGATATAAGGATGAACTTCGTTAATATCTACTTCACCAGTGCGGAAATATTTAGTGAGCAATGAGCCGTATACATCGATGGCCCAAATCTGTATGTTGGGATTCTTTTCCTTTAGGAACATAGCTGTTCCCGTGATCGTTCCTCCCGTTCCCGCGGTACAAACAAGATGTGTGATCTTCCCGTCGGTTTGTCTCCAAATTTCCGGGCCAGTAGTTTCATAGTGGGCCAGACGATTTGCAAGATTGTCGTATTGATTACATAAATATGAATTTGGAATTTCCTTTTCCAATCTTCGTGCAACAGAATAATAGCTCCTCGGGTCTTCCGGCTCTACGTTCGTGGGGCAAACAATTACTTCTGCGCCTAAAGCCTTTAAAATATCAGCTTTTTCTTTTGATTGTTTATCGGTTGTTGTGAAAATGCATTTATATCCTTTGACTACCGCGACGAGAGCAAGACCCATTCCTGTATTTCCGCTTGTGCACTCAATGATAGTCCCACCTGGTTTAAGTTTTCCATCTTTTTCTGCCATTTCAACCATCTTCACCGCCATTCGATCCTTTATTGAATTGCCGGGATTGAAATAGTCCACCTTTGCCAGCACCGTACAAGGGAAATCTTTGCAGATCTTATTCAGTTTTATCAGGGGAGTATTGCCAATCGTTTCAAGGATGTTGTTCTTAATATCCATAATTTTCTTTGTAGCTGTAAAGTTAGGAATTTGAGAAGCGTAAATTTCAATTGTGAATTGCGAATGGCGCATTGTCAAGGTGAGTGGTGGAAGCAAAGGGTTTTAGGTTGTGAGACGTGAAACGTGAATCGGGAATGGCGGAATAGCAACGGGTTTAGTCACGTCAATCGCTGAGGTGGAACGAGCTTTTAGCCCGTTGATAAAAATGAGAGTTGTTTTGTGAACCCGGCAATGGTTCAATGAGGTGAATAGAATTATCAAACGTTCCAGTGAGTGACACAACAAAAGTCGAATAGTGATGAGGAAGCCGGCCCAAACAATAATAAAGAAATAAAAGAGAAGCAATCAATGAAAGCAGCAAATCATTTAAATCAAATCAAATCCGTAATAAAAAAGCCCTCCCTTTCGGGAAGGCTTACCGGACCTGATGATAAAAACCATCAAGCTTCTTTTTGCAATTTTTTCTTTTTGGCCGCGAGGTATCTGTCGAGTAACATTAATCCCAGTACCACATTGATCATCATAAAAACGTTTACATAAGTATTATTGAAAAATTTGCTATAGTCAACCTTGCTTATGTCGATGGGTAACTTTTCATTGCCCGCGGCATTCCAATCTACCTGTCCAAAGCCATATATCAAAAAGCCAACGACAAGGGTAATAAAGAAGATGCCAATGCCCCAAATGATCTTATTGTTAATGTAAGCTTTTGTGGCCGGTGCAATTTGATATTTTGCAATCTCCTCCATTACATTCTTTGTAAACCGTAATGACGGTTCTTCTAATGTAGATGACTGCACCAATTGGTGAAGCTCGAGCAGTTCGTGGTATTTCTCCTTCCACTGCTTGTTTGTTTCGATCAATTTGTCAATACTAGATTTCTCTTCAATGGAGCTCTGTCCGTCGATGTACTCCCACAACCTGTCATCAATATTATTTTTATTTTCTTCCATATTAAATGGCTTTTATCAGTGTTAATGAAGATCTTTTATTTCTTCGGTAAAATGTTTTTCCATTTTATCCTTTAACCTTGTCCTGGCCCTGTGTAATCGCACCTTTGCCGCATTCACTTCCACTCCAAGGATCTGGCTGATCTCTTCAAGGCTCTGTTCATTTTTATAAAACAAAGTTATGATCTCAGCATCATCGGGGTTTAGCATAGCAATCGCCCGGTTCACCATGATCAATCTTGATTTCTGTTCCACCAGGTTCGCCCTGAAACCGGAGTCCTGGCTATCGGCGACCTCAAATGTCCTTTCATCATCCAGCGACTTTACATCTAAACGCTTTTTTCTGAGAAAGGTGATGCATGTCGTATTAACAATTGTGTAAAGCCACGTGCTGAATTTCGCGGTCCCCTTAAAGTCTGCCAAAGAGCGATAAGCCTTAACAAATATGTCTTGCGAAACTTCCTCGGCATCCTCCCGGTTTTTGGTGAAGCGGAAGGTAAGTGTAAACACATACGACTTATACCGTTCGACCAATAGAGCATACGCGTTATGGTCACCTTTCAGCACCTGGCTGATGATTTCACTATCTGAAGGTCCGGTTGACATTCTATATTATAAGACTACAGGATAACTTCCAGGGTTACATAACTAAGGTACAAGGTTAATGGCAGAGGGGCCGCGCTATATATAGTCAGGTTTTTTTGCATCTATTGTAACCTGGTAGAATAAGTTGCCGTCAAAGTTCCTGTAAATTGATTCGAAAAAAGTTCTTTAAAAGCTGTAACCAGGCTTTCCAAATGGTAGTCAAAGAACGTAACGAACAAAATTCATTAATAATAAAAATTTTATTTTATGCACGGAGGAGAATTTTTAATTCCAATTGTAATGTTTGCCGGGGGCTTTGCTATGATATTTGGCATTGTTTACCTGAAAACGCGCCAGAACCTGGCCATGATCGACAAAGGCATGAACCCAAAGGAAAGGGTTAAGAGATCAACACCCACCTACCTTAAATGGGGTATGCTTCTCATCGGAGCGGGTATCGGTTTATTGTCAGCTTTCCTGATAGATACTTTACTGATCCCAAGGGAAATTGAACCTGTTGCTCTGTACTTTTCATTGATCGCGATCGGGGGCGGAATTGGTTTGGTGGCTTCCTATCGGATGGATAGAAAAGAGTTATTGAATGGAAATGACCTGTAATTTCTCACAATAGCCATTAATGTCAGATAATCTAACACCGGCACTTTCAACAAAATCGTCTCAACTTGAAAAAAAAGTAGAGGGGTTTTGTTTAATTATTGCTCCCTTACTGTTTGCGGCTTCAACATTCTTTTGGCGGGACGGAGAATACGGGATGGAAGCAGCTATTCTGATCATCTTTTCGATGTTTTTCTGGATCCCGGGCCTTACCGGCCTCTTTTCCCTGGTCAGGAACGAGATGCCGCGGTATGCCGTGTGGGGCCTTTGGGTAGCCGTCTTTGGCTGCATTAGCGGAATATGTTTTGCTTTTCTCGGGTACCTGGCTACGGTCTTTAATATTTCGCATGAGCAGTATCTTAATTCATTGTCCCATTATCCTGTCACCTCTCAAATATTATTATTTGGGTCAGGGCCATTGTTTCCCCTGAGTATTTTGGTCCTGGGGATCAATTTGATGTTGAAGCGATCTTTACCTACCTGGATCTGTATCTTATTTTGTTTTGCTGCAGTAGCGTTCCCCTTAAGCCGTATTCCACGTATTGAGTGGATGGCTCACATTGCCGACCTGGCCATGCTTGTTCCTTCGGTTGCAATTGCGCTGGGTATGCTTAGAAAAGGTTAGTCCTTTAAAACTTCAAGAGCTTTTTTTACGGCATTATCATCCATATTCAGGATTTCATAAAAACCCTCGGTCCTCCATTTGTAGCGTGCGAGGTAAGCCTTCAATCGTTGTTTAATTCCTACCTGGTCTCCTTCCGGTATATTCTTTAAATAGATGGTATCCTTTTTCGCATAATTCACCAGCTGGTTCCATACATCATTGATACCCGTAAACCTTTGCGCAAAATCAATCGCGGATTTGTATTGGTCAAGTTGTGTAATGTTGCGTACATAATAATTGTACACAAAGTTATTGAAGGTCGCCGTCTCGAGATACAACTCCGTAACGTTGTGCTGTATGTTATTCGTGTCGATGGGTACAAAAACATCAGGCATGATCCCTCCGCCACCATAGACTTTCTTTTTGTCTTTTCCCAGAGTGGTATATACTTGTCCTTTATTTATTTTGTTAGAGTCAGCATACAATAGTTCACCATCCTTGTAGCGTTCCCAAATGTCTTCCATGTACACCTTTCGTCCTTTATCGTAAGACCTTTGGATACTTCTACCCACCGGCGTATAGTAACGTGCTACTGTTAGTCGTATGGCTGAGCCATCGCTCAGCTCATATTGTTCCTGGACAAGTCCCTTTCCAAAAGTCCTTCTGCCCACTATGGTTGCCCTGTCCCAATCCTGCAAAGCACCGGAGACGATCTCGCTTGCACTTGCAGACAATTCATCAACCAGGACGACAAGTTTACCACTTTCAAACAGGCCTGGCCGCTTGGCCGTATATTCTCTTCGTTTAACGTTTGTGCCCTCTGTATAAACGATCAGTTTGTTATCATCAAGAAATTCATCCGCTATCTGTATGGCCTGGTCCATTAGGCCGCCTCCATTTCCACGCAAATCGAGGATCAACTTTTGCAAACCTTCCTTCTTTAGATCCTCTAGGGCCTCCATGAATTCAGCGTAGGTGTTTTCTGAAAACTTATTAAGCTTGATGTACCCGACGCCCTTGTCGATTATGTAAGCAGCGTCACGGGAAGGAACAGGAATGCGTCCCCTTGTTACC
>Ga0163162_10001877_pt1 | contig 19786 bp, 21 predicted proteins | sample S55metaG_FD_115310 | JGI IMG/M metagenome (GOLD analysis project Ga0163162, IMG submission 115310) | Switchgrass rhizosphere microbial communities from Kellogg Biological Station, Michigan, USA - S5-5 metaG | ecosystem: Host-associated > Plants > Roots > Rhizosphere > Soil | place: USA...
AGTTCCTTCGAGAGATGCGGCCCCGCCGAGTCAGGAACGACCGTTTCAATGATCAGCACTCGCGCGCCCGATGACATAGCGCGCCGGATCGCCGATAGGATTTTGATGGATTCTGCGTCAGGCCAGTCGTGGATAATATTCATCAGCAGGTAGGCGTCCGCTTTGGGCATTGAGTCGGTGAAGAAATTGCCACCTATCACAGTGAGTTTCTCTCCGTCTTGCGGGACGACTTCTGCCACCACGTGCGGCTGATCGAAGAGGATTCCCTGCGTCTTCGGAGAACTCTTCAGGATGGCGCGCAGCAGGTGGCCCCGTCCGCCGGCGATGTCGGCGATGGTTGCGAACTGCGAGAAACCATACGCAGGCAATATCGCAGCGATATCGCGGTGCGATTTCGAAGTCATCGCTGAGTCGAAAATGCGACTTTCCTCAGGGTGTTTGGCCAGATACCCGAACACTCCCTCAGGGTGGCGCTTAGTAAACGCACATTCTCCCGTGCGCAGCGAATGTTCCAGATCCTCAAAAGCACTCCAGAACACCGGCAGACCGAGCATGCGGACATAGTCCCGGAGAGATTCAGGATGATTGGAGCGAAGGAAGCGCGATGACTCGGTGTGATTCCAGGTTCCATTTCTCCATTCGAAGATCCCAAGCGAGGCCAGCAGGCGACAGCACGCGGTACAAAGCTTGCGGCTGGGTCCCTGTGGCTTTGGCAAGCGCCTCGGTAGACTGCGGCGGGTCGCCGAGGGCGTCGGCCACTCCCAACTCGGCCACGACGTGCAGGCACCGCGATGCCCAGCACGCAGTGGTGAGTTGCATTAGTTGGATATTCGCGGGACTCGGGGGCGTAGCGGCACCGGGAGTTCTAGCTCTCATGTCCATCCCCTCTCGGAAAGCTTAGGAATGCGCTGAGGATTATAGCCAAAACCCTTTGTCGCGGAGTGTTTTTGCACATGTCATGGCCCAAGGGCCAATTAACAGGCCACTCGGAACGACATGTTGTAACGGGCGACTCCAACTACGATCCGTGGCTGCCCAGGTTCACCGATACATCCTCATCGCATTAAATAATCTTTAAATTTCATCAAAATTGTCCGGGCTTACGGGGGCCCCAGAGCCGTGAACCTTTTCAATCCAAACCGGCGTGGGGGTGGTCGGCTCTAGGTGGAATTTTCGTCGCTGCTGAAAGGTGTCCCGAGCGGTGTCCTGAAACTGCCGAATGAGATGATCCGGCTGTGCCCAATTTGTGCCCAACAAGATGGAACAGCCCAGCACCGAACGTCACCGAACGTAACGCTCTTGCTTGGCAAGCCTTTGTAAACAACCAAAAAATGGGGGCTTAGGACGTGGCGTGGAAGGTCTCAAAATCCGCCGGTACTTAGTACCTTGGGGGTTCGACCCCCCCTCCCGGCACCACATTATCTCTTGCCGTTCCTGTCACTTCACTGCACCTTCCCATTGCTGGCGGAAATCCCCGATTCAAGAAAGGGGCTTAGAAGGGGGCTGTTCTTTGCGTCCTTTGCCCGATCCAGCTCAAGTTTCTCCATCGCGTCGCGTTGGTCGGAGCTGCTGACGATTGCATAGCGGCGGAACATCGAGGAGGTGAGCCATCCGCCCGTTGCCATGATGACCGACTCTGGCACGCCTGCCTTGCGCAACGCCTTGGCCGCCGATCGCCTCAGGTCGTGGACCAGCAAACCTGGGAGCCCGGCACGCTTCGTGAGATTGTTCCAAGTCCTGCGGAATTCTTTGACCTGCCCCCCGTTCGTGCGTCGACGCACGTAGTCCTCCGGTTCCCGCCCTGTGACCGCCTGCCGTAGCAGTGCTTCCACCCTAAGGTTCATCGTCACCTCGCGGCCTTCACCGTTCTTGGTTGACCCGGTGTCGAGCCGAATCGTGTGTGCCGCGAGATTCACCCGGCGGACCCGCAAGCCAAGCATTTCCCCTCGACGCCAACCGTAGGTGAAGCCAAGCTCCAGAAAAATTCGCAGCCAAAGTTCCTCGCGTTCTGCTGCGGCCTGTAGTCGCTGGAATGCCGCATAGTCCACGAAACCCGTGCGGACGTTGGTTTCCTTCAACATCGGTATGTGGGGAACACGCTCGATCTTTTCTTCCTGCATGGCGACTCTGAACATGCGCTTCAGCGTCGCTAGTTCACGATTGATCGTTGCGTTTGCTGCACCTGCGCGCTGCCGTGCGAGGATGTAGTCGTTCACGTCCTCAGTCCGAAGTTCCCGAGCACGCTTGGTGGCGAAGGCAGGTTTCAGGTGCAGCCATCGTCCCGGCAACTCGCGCGGTCGGGTGGGGAGGCAAATCGCGGTCAGTTTCTGCAGTGACTTGTACAAGTCCTCGATCCGAATCGACGTCCGCGATCGCACCGTGTACTCGTCCTTCGCCACTTCGTTCAACCGCTGCCGCAGCAGGATCGCGGCCTCGGCCCATTCCGTCGTTCCCGTTGCTTCGCGAACACGGCGACCGTCCTTGTAGAATTGGATGACCCACTTCTTGCACGTACCTTTGCGGAAGATACTACCCGCTCCTCTCTGTCTGCGTTTCACTGAATCACCTCCGTGTTTCATCTTGTACTCGACAGGCCGCCACGTCGAACGCTGCTTCCATAGGTCGTTAAGGCGTTCATAGCTGACGCCCAGATTGATCGCGACCGTAGCTGCGCTCATGATGTGTTGTTCTAGTTCCTCCACGACCGCCCGTGCTACGCGTCGGTTAATTCCATTCTCGTCCGCGCCTTGCTCCCTATCCGCGCTCCGTTGTGCTTCGCCGTGGTTGGCACAGCGTTAAGGCGATTACCTTCACCAAAACTTGCGAGCCCGGCGGTTTGGTCTGAATCTCTGCTTCACGCTCGTAACTTACCGTGATTACCAATGAGCCGTTCACCGACCGGCGCATCACATAAGCCCAGCATTTTGTGTGCCGGCGCATTCGTTCAGGTCTGGCAAGAGTTCGGTCAAGGCCTCAAGTGATCTCGTAGGGTCAGGGCCCTGCTGCCATAGTCAGCAGCCATGACATACTTTCCCCAACCAAATCCAACGCAACCTGCTCCTCGTTTGAAGCTCGATGACGTGGTTCCCGTAGCGATTCGTGTAGCGGGTACGATCTCGGTTCGAGGCAAATTGCATGAGCTCTCTGCTACAGGAGGGTTGCTCGCCCTGGCGAAGCCGCTTGACAAGGGCGAGTTCGTGGAGCTCGCGTTCCCAACGAACAACGGTTCTGTTCGGGGTATGGCGGAGATCCTCGAACCAAAAGTGAAGGCGAGCTCAGGATGTCTGCAGCCGTTTCGGTTCATAGCCCTCGAAGACGAAGCCAGCAACAGCCTTCAGATGGTTTTGGAATCGCTACAGGATCGAGTTACGGCGGGAAGAGGTCTCCGTCGAAGCTCGCGCTAACGAAGCATAGGCACTTTCGTGCAGTTGACGGATCCAATACACCGATGAATGTGTTGCCCGCATGCCTCCAGAATTGGCAAAGATCGGTCCAACAGTTGGGTTCGACGAGCGAAGTCGATGCATTTCCAATCTCTCCGCTAACTGGCGAATTACGGGAACCGGGGCGCGTCCTTTGCGAGTCTTGGGGTCGGAGACGCGTCCATTCCAAATTGAGCGGGAAACGTAAAGCTCCCTTTCCCTGTAGTTCTCCCAAAGCTTGCTCGTCCCCACCTGGTTCATCCAGCCCTGGACGTGGTAGGTCCGCGTGTCCTTAAGCCAGACTTAAACGGACCTCGGAAACCGCATCCGCAAACATCGTTTCCTCTCGCCCTGCCTTCTACTTCATCCCTGCAATCAGTGACCGTTTCGGACATCGAAGAGATGAACATCCTCGTTCCCAGCGTTCTTCAGTAGAGTAGAGGACTTGCGGCGGTGGAAACATCCTGCGAGCTGGGTGGTCAAACCTTCAGGCCTTCCGCCAGCAAATCGACAAGTTGGTTGATCCAGCGATGGTCAAGGTCCCGCAACGTAGCGTACTCGCTCAATTCGATGATCCGTACGCGGGGATCCTTCAACAAGACGCCAAGCAATGCCCTGCCTTCGGACAGGCTCAGACCCTCAGCGTGGGGAAAGTATGCGGACGGCATTTCCTGTTTTTGGAAAACATCGACATCCAAATGAAGCAGGACAGGAGACGACTCTGGAATGGCTGCCAGTGCCTGTTGCGCCGCCTCTCTCGGACCCAATCGACGCACCTCAGTCAGCGGTACAGAGCCGATTCCTGTCTGGTTGGAGCGCGAGGGGTTGCTCCAAGCCATCACCGTGACCTGTGATGGCCGTAGCGCCGAACCGCAGAAGGGAGAGCTGTTTGTCAGAAGCCATACCGCCAGTGAAGCCGCGCTTTGGCAGTGCTCGGGATCTGGAGAAGCGTCGTCGAAATCACCATCGACGTATATAACATGGAGGTCGCCAGCCGACGCCCGCCTAAGAGCCTGAGCAGTTCCGACCACGACACTGCAATCGCAGCCAATCAGCAGCGGCACCTGTCCTGGTTGTTGCAGCAATGGGGCCACACGCTCGGTGACCAAGTCCCAGGCGATCCGCGGCCCCGGCCAACTTCTGATTGGAGGGATCGAATGGTGTGGAATATAGCTGGGAATCGCGACGTTTCCGTCGTCGACGGCGTTACAACCAGCCGCCTGCAAGCGCGTCAACAGCTTCGCGTCCCGATAAGCCTCAGCGTCATTTTCATTGCCGGGATACAGTGAGCCAGTGCGGAGAGGCACTCCTAGGACACGATAGGTGCGCTCGGTAGAATGGCCGGTCGAATGCGAAGACCGCGCAATCGCCTGCGTTGCCACAGCCGCGTTCAACGTTTTCGAGCCAGGCCGGAAGGTACCCAGCCCAGCGCTTGCACCAATAATGAAGTTTCTCCGATTCATGGTTCTCCTGTTCAGAGTGCCTGTTTAGACTCCATCTATTCCCTTCCGGATAGTCAAATAAGGTCTTCCTTCCCAATGAAATCGGGTAACATGCTGCAACGAAGAAAGCCGAAATATCAATTCTGTTTTTGTGGCGTGGGCGTTGTGGACTATTCGGGGGGAAGATAGGCCGCGCATGTATGGACATCGCCGCGCACTCCAATATCAGCATATCCCAGCGCCACATTCAGCCGTTCGAGGGCACGATGCGACAATCTACGTCGGACCTGCAAGGTATTTTTAAGCGGCACCGTCGAGATTCTCGTCTCCCGAGATTCCCCATGATTCTTGCGATGGTGCGGGCATGTGCCTTTCGGACTCTCGCGATCGCCTTACAAGCTCCAGCAAACCGCGTAACCCATATTTGTGAGTTTCAGGTCCGCACAGAGTCCCTTGCCCAACCGCAGCATCGATAGTCCGGCCAAGTTTACTGTCCTCCGGGTCTGTGAGTTTTGACCTGTGTCATTTTCGCCCGACAACGGGGATTTTCGCACTGGAGAATCTATTGCCCTAAATTCTTGCTCGATTCGGGCGAATGCTAATCTGTGAAACCAATCTTACGAAGTTGGGACTGGAAATCCTGTGGAAGGTCCACGGGGGGTGTCTTGGCAAACTCGGCCGCGTATCTTATCAAATTCAGGAGCAAGCGATCAGCGACGGGGTGCTGGTCTATGTGCTCTAAAATTGGAAAAGTATTAATGAAGAACTGACCGGCTCCAAATGGATAAGAACCAAGCAGCACTCCCGACGCGTACCCCCCAGGGGTTGAATATCCAGTAGCAAATGCGGCAGCGATAACTTCACTCGGGGTCTCCTGGCCGTCGAACAGGTAGGCCGGTAGCATCGGACCGTAGTAGTACCAGTCGAGAAGGCCCGCTGCCTGGAGCCCTTCAAAAACCGGGTGCTGTTTGGCAACGCACTCCTTGTGATATAGCCAGTCCCAGAACTCATAAACGCGCCCCTTCTTAGCTAGCGGAAGACGCGCGGTAGATTCCTTGCCAGACTGTAGCGCCTGCGGAGTCAAGAAAATCGCGATACTCCCTGCCGCCATGCGTTCAGCCAAAGTTATCCATTGGCTGGGCCTTTCTATAAGCTGCCAGGGGAAAAAATCGGCGGACGAATTTGGCGACACGTCTCCTATGATGATCACTTCGCGCCTGTCAGATCCTTTGTTGTGGAAAGGCACTGTCGATACACCATGCGCTTTCAACCATTCGACGACATTTTGGGGAATACCCCAGGTTGCCACTTGCTGATCTGTTCGAGGGAGTGAGGCCGGGTCCGTCAGGTGAAATTGCCAAGAGGTTTCTGGAGGAGCGATGCCCCTCTCGGCGCAAGGAACGAATTCATAGTCTCCAGCTGGTCCACCCAACAAGAGTTTTTCTTTTATGACCGGGACCGCGAAAGGAGATTCCTCCTCTGAAGTAGAGTGTGGAATTTTAATCGATTGCCGGTGTTCCCAGACGACTCCTTCCGGTCCCGACACCACGAAACGTGCCGGATAGTCCCCCGGTGGCAATTGCCCTTCAGTCGCCAGTACAGCTTCAATCATGACGGGCCGACCTTTGTATGAATGGGTCGGTTCTACAAACAAGCACCAGCGTACTGGCGCCCAACCATCTTGCATTGCATCAAAGGCGCCGGGCTTCCAGTCGCGCCAAAAACGCCACACGCCCTCGCCGGTGAAAGCGTGGTCAAGCATACCGGTTAGGTTGTAGCCACAGAGCTTCGGGTTTGCGCGAAGAGCGTTGAATCCGCGAAGGCGGTGACGGGCCATGGACGCCTGGCTTCGCTGCAGCATCGTTTCTGGAAAAGGGTAAACCGAATCCATCCCGAACCGGCTCCAGTCCGCCGAGAATCGCTCTGCCATCGATCGCACGAAGATATAGTCTTCGGCTTCATCCGGGATCCCCACCTGTTCGTACATGCGAGCTTCGTGGATCACATTCATCATGCTGCCGATGCCATATTCGGATAAAAAGACCTGCTTGGAAGATTCGCCAAGCTTGCGGATAAAGCGATCGATCTCAGCGGTCTGAGGAACTTTCGGATAAAGATGGAAATCGCCGCTGCCGGTACCGGAGGGGAACTCTACGGATGTGCGAGGCGCAGCTGGAGCTTCATCGCCCCAGACGCGCTCCCATTCCAACGTGCCAGGATTACTCACCGAGCCAACTTCTAGGTGTCCATCGAAGCGGCCACTAGAAAGCAAAATAAGTCTCGTGTCATCGAATCTTCGCATGAAGGGGAGAGCACTCGCCCCCTCGAGATAGACCGGACCGTCAACTGTTTCGTTTAACATGCCCCATTGCACGATGCTGGGATGATTGCGGTCGCGCAATACCATTTCGCGCATACTGTTCTCGTAACGCTCATTCATCTGAGGTGAGTCTTTTAACATCCATCCCGCGGAAGACTCCTCGTACACCATCAGTCCCAGTTCGTCGCACAAGTCGAGCTGGTAGGGGTGTGCCACACCAAAGTCAAAACGCACCATATTGAAGCCTGAGGCCTTGGCGTAAAGCAAATCTTTGCGCAGAAGATCTGGAATTGCTTCGGGTGGGGCAATCGCTCGATACGGACAATGGTTTCCTGTATGGGTGCTCCTCACGAAAAGTCGTTGGTCGTTCAACCGAAAGTATCCATTTACAACACGAAAATCGCGGAATCCAAAACTTGCAGATGCATAGTGGATGCCTTCAGCGTTGCTGCAGCGCGCGCTGACAGTTAAGTGATAGACGTGGGGTGCGTCGATATCCCATAGCCGGTGATTGTCGATTTGTATCTCCCGGACAAGAGTATTCTGTCCCGGAGTGATTGCGAACTCAACTTCATCGTGTAACAGCGTCTGAGAAATAAATGGCACTGCTACCTCGTAATGCAGCCTAACTTTGCAGGCCGTTCTTAACTCACTCTGCAAAATGACACTAACGGCAGCATGCCCAGTTTTCCAGTCGGACCGAACGAAAATGTCCTTGATGTGGACTGCAGGAGTAAAGAGAAGTTCAACGGATTCGATGATGCCACCGTAATCGGGAAGAGATCCGTTGCGAAAGCCGACGACCTTGTTACGATGCGGTGTCTCCCCCAGAATGATCCCGTCGATCCGTTCGTCCGTAGGGTTCAAGACCCGTACAGTTAGCTTGTTGTTTTTACCCGAGAACATCCGATCCGTGACATCGAAAATAAACGGAGTTTCGCCGCCCTCGTGGCTGCCCAGATGAATTCCATTTAGCCAGACATCTGCCAAATAATCCACGGCATTAAAACGGAGTAAATATCGACCGCCGGCATAAGGATGGGGGGCGTCTCAAACTCGCGCCAATACCACACAACCCCATGGTAGCCCGGGAAGGCTTCTTGAATGATGGAAGGCACTGGTGTGGATTTAGCGTCCTGCCGAAGCGCTAGAAACCATTTCTGTTCTCGACCGACATTGCTCTGGTCGGTCGCCGTCCGCCATGTGCCGTCGAGGGAGATAACAAGGCCGTTCTCACAACAATTCGCACCAATCCTTTCCTTGTTGGGCCAGTGATCCTGAAGAAGTTCAGCCTCGGACAGCGAAAACCGGGGGATAGTTAACCCTGCGGTCACATATCCGGACGATCGTAAGAAATTACGTCGATGCATAATATAAGAAGTCTTGCGCGTGCTCTACGCTAGCGTGCCAAAGTGGCACGCCCTATTCAAAGCTGATTCAACGTGGACGCCCAGTTCTCCCCCGTACGTTTTGATCGAGTCCGTTTGCACGGGTTCGAGATTGGCACATCGGCGCATCCTCGGTTCTCTTTCACTTCACATCTCGATCCGTAATCACAGCCGAATCCGGCTGTTGCGACAAGAACTCTTTCCATTAACTCCTGACCGTCAACTCGCTACACTGCCCGGAAGATCGAGGTTTTCGTCACAGGAAAGTTCCCGGCTGGCTCCAATCCGTGAAGCTTGAAATTCGAGGAAACCGTTGCGCTTTCCCAGGACGGCGGAAGACTTGCGCCATGCCCTGCCCAACGACGCCTTTCGATACCTCAGCTTTTGGATTTTACTTTTCCCGGATTACCATTCCCGCAGCGATACCCGCCGACTCTTGATGAGATGAAAGAGAACGTGAAGGCAAAAGTCGTAACCATCGGGGGTCCGAACAAGGCTCGCACTCCCAGTAGCTTTCTCTACCAACGCCGGATGAATTTCAAGCATGTTCATTAGGTTGAAATCTTTCGTGTTGATATCCGGCAGCAAATTCGACCGGTTAGGCCAAGGGATCGGTTGACCGCCGCCAGTTTTTGAATCTCTTCGGTTCGCCGCTGATCATCAAAAGACTTTGAAATCAGGCACAGAACACCAAGTCATTTTCTTCGCAAGGGAGCAGTACGCGGCCTGGAAGTCAATGAGAGATTACTCCGAACAACCTCACCTTGCGTCGGTTCAGGTTCCACCAACGACCGCAGTCGTTCAAGGTTGTCTTGCAGTTCTTTTGGTATGTCGAGACGATCTTTGCCGAGTTGCTCGACGGCTTGTTCCACGTATGCGACCGCCGCCCCCTGCTCAAGAGGGTTTCCCTCGGAGTCGAGCGTCGGAATGCCGGTCTCCAATGCTGCCGCGAACTCAGCCGTGCACCCGTTACTAAACTGCCAGTTTTTGTTGAAGCGAACTTCTTTCACCCGTTTGACGGCACCTCGCCTTGTAATGAAATTGTAATGATTACACGATCAGAACGAATCATTTCCAAGCAGAACGGATCAAATCCACTGATTTGTAACCGCCTGAAAAGGGGAGTAGAGTAGAAAATTTTGCAAACCGTTCAGAACCCACCTGTGTTTTGCTGAACCGCCGTACACCCTCAACATGAGTTGCGGCGACTCGACGCTTCAGTCAAACTAGTTTGCTTTTCCTGCGCATAGTCTGTGTGCGGTCCAAACGGAAACCCCAAACTTCTCAGCTAAGGCTCTAAATGACAGCTTCAGGAGTTCTTAGCGGCCAAGGCGTAGCCGATAAATTCCTTCTGCGGAGTTCGATCTTCCACCCAGTACTTCTTATAGTTGTCTGCAGTTGTAAACACTTTTGACAAACAAATGACACGGCCCCCGCATCCATGTTTATAGCCGCTGAATCAAACCTCTCAAACGCACTGAAGACATCAAGACCGAGCAGTAAGGGTTAATTAAAGGAGAAATCATGAAGAAGTATTTTGGGGCGACACTCATACTCACACTGCTGTGTTTAGGATGCGGATATAAATCTCCCATGGCTGCCTCTCAGCAGCCTGGAGCAATTCCCGCTGTTACGCAACTTGTGCCGAATACCGCAAATTCAGGAGACCCAGAGTTCACGTTAACGGTCAACGGCAACGCCTTCAATCAGGACGCGGTCATCAACTTGAACGGCGAAAAGCAAATCACGACCTTCATGACCGCGAACCAACTAACGACCACGGTCCCGGCGACGGCCATTGCTACACCTGGCACTCTGGCGGTTACCGTAACCAATCCCGGTCATGCCGCCGGAGGCATATATGGTGCAGGCGGTACGGCATCCGCGACGTCCACCCCCAAGAACTTTACGATCAACTAAAGCCCGCCGAGGATCAAGGGCCGGATCAACGCAATGATGCTTCATGCGTGCAAGATATCGCCGAGAACCAATGAAAGTGCTGAGCAGACGAATATCTTCGCGTGCTTGCCTCTGGTCAAGGCTAAGTGTTGTCGTGGAAAGTTAATCGGTGGTACAGGGGCATTGCGCCCAAGATAGGTGGCATACGAGGCGTGCGTCTGATTAACACAGAAGCAGCGCAGCACCACACCACTGAGAATTGGATTGCGATCGAGAGGATATCAGGCATGCAGAGCGAGATCACGAACTCTGGAATTACGACTCTACCGGGGAGCACGGCATCACAAGGCGGCCACCCACGCAGGCAGCCGGGGCCAGGCCCGATCCTCTACGGTCTTCCTTGTGTGAATTGTAAACTGTACTACGCGGCAGAGCTTGCGGTCTGTCCGATCTGCGGATGCGGCGCTCGTATTTCAACAGTAATCTGACTCGTCGGCCCCACGGCGATGCTACAGAGGTCTGAGCCACGGAAAACCCTGAATATCCCATGGTTAAGAAATCCAGACGGTAGTGGGCGATCAGTACTATGCGGAAAGCTCGTCGAGTTTTGGTTGCAGACAAGGAAATCAGCTTAGCTCAAGCACTCGTTGTCTGGAAACTTTAAAGGAGTGTTGCACCCACTAAGATCGCATCAGGCAAGAAAAGACAGGAATACCACATGAAACATCGAACTCGACCCTTGGCGTCTTCCGAGGCAGAAGCAATCGAACGCGCCAAGCAGGGCGATGCGGAAGCCTTTGCTCTGCTGTACGGGCTGCACAAGCGGCGAGTTTATTCTCTGTGTATTCGTATGACGGCTAACTCGGCGGAAGCCGAGGATTTGACTCAGGAAGCCTTTCTACAGTTGTTTCGCAAGATCGCCACTTTTCGAGGCGAATCCGCTTTTTCCACTTGGTTGCACCGGATGGCTGTAAACGTTGTCCTAATGCAGTTGCGCAAGAAGAGTCTTCCTGTGGTCCCGCTGGAAGAGACGCTGGAAAGCGAGGAAGAGACACCGAGGAAGGAACTGGGTGCGCAAGACCTGGTCTTATCGGGCTCCATTGACCGGCTGCGACTGCAGCGTGCGGTGGAGGCGCTGCCGCCGGGATATCGAAGAATTTTTGTACTGCATGACGTGGAAGGATACGAGCATAACGAGATCGCGACCATGGTGGGATGTTCCATCGGCAACAGCAAGTCGCAATTACACAAGGCGCGCATGAAGCTGCGCGAGTCGCTCAAGACGCGCAGAGCCGAAAAGGCCACGAAGCAATATTGGGAAGATGTGAAGTATGAACCGCGTGGAGTTTGGGAACTTTTGCCGGAAGGGGATTGAAACGCTCTTTTCTAACACCCACGCCTATTAGCTTCATTTAGGGATGATACCGTCTTGCGGCGCGGAACACGCGGAGAACGCTCTCGGGCCGCCAGGAGTTGAACGTGGGGAGCAAGGCCGCCCATGAATCCCGCTGCGGCTCGGACGAGTCTACTCTTCACATGGCATCCCAGCGCCTCTTGCTCGCGCATATTGGCGGCCCGACCGCAATGATCGAAGTCGGCGGAATCCGGCTGCTCACCGACCCAACGTTTGATCCTGCCGGGGCGAATAGAACCAGTCCTTGCTTGCCCGCCCGTTAGATGTGCTCAAGAAGCGCTAGGCCAGAGTGGCTCCGAACAGCAGTCGCGACTGTACCAGCGGTGGCGAAATTAAGGAACTTGCTTCGATCCACGAACATGCGGGCCTCCAATGGCTCGTTGTTTTGACCCGCCAACACACTGGGTCGAAGTCGCACCCGTTTAAACCGGTGTGATCAAATGGTTCGTCGTACCCAAATCAGTCCTGAGAAACGTACCTCAATAATTCGGCCAGACGCCTGGAGTGGCGAGCTCAATCAAGTTGGCGTCCGGATCCCTGAAATACAAGCTGGTACCACCTCTCTCCCAATCAACTTCCGATTCAATTTCGATTCCACACTCACGCAGCCGTGTTCGCCAAGTCGCGAGCGCGTCCGAGGAAATGGCAAAGGCGAGGTGTCCACGGCCACGGGTCTCATGCGGAGGGATGATGCCTCCGGGAGTGACGACAGGATCATTAGACCCGGCTTGAGTGAAGAGGAGGAGCACATCCGTACCAGCCCGCAACGCACAGAAGCGCTCGTCGCTGACCATGGCCTCAAAATTGAATACCGATTGATAAAATTCACGCGCGCGATTGATTTCCGCGACGTTAATGCAGGTTTCGACGATTCCATCCACCCGCACATTCGACCTCTCGATTGGTCTCATCATTTCCAATTCTAATAACGGAACCCACGGGTGGGAAGGCGTCAATGGCGATGCAAACCAACACCCCGAGACAAATGAATTAGGAAGTCATGTCTAAGACGTAGCGCCATTCTAATCTTCGTACAAGCCGACTCGCGAAGATTACTCCCGCGAATCACGCCAAGGTACCAGCAAGAGCCAGGGTACCCTGGCTCTTGCCGAACCGCTACTCAGTCACCGCTGCAGATTCAGCTCCGTTGCTTTTCGACGTCGCCATCTTGTCGTGATCTCTATTTTTGGCTGTCGGCGTCAGAGCCCGAGGGGCGGAAAAGGTGTAGACCCCGAGGTCTGTCACAACTTCGCTCAGGTAATGCACATTCGCCGCTCGCGTCAGCTGCGCCTGGAACTGCCGCGGAACGGTCTCATCGTGCGCCGTGGGCAGAAGGAAGGCCGAGGCTCCCGTTTCTTTGTTGCGCAGAATCAACCATTGTCGGGTTTCCGGCGAGCCCTGATAGACCTTGTATGTCCCCGCAGACAATGCCTTCCCGCCTGCGATGAAATCCTGGTTAACATGGATCGTGACGACGCTGTTCGATTCCGCGCGAGCTCCAGAAGCTAGTGCGAACAGGCCGGCGACCATGACGAATGTACCCAACAGAAACTTCTTCATAATTCTCCTTGTGTAATCTGTAATTACCATTTTCAGGTTGACCCTCGAGCGCTTTCGCTCGCTGCTTTCAGCGACCAGACGGAAATCAGCCGTCCCCAGGCACATCTCTCCGGCAGCTTGGTTATTTGCTCCGTGAGTTTCAGTCGCTATCTGCTCGTGGAAGCTGTCTTAGGTTTCTTACGGAGTTGGATTCGGGCCCAGCCGGAACGGGTGCGCGACCGATGTCAATTGTTTGTCAGAAAGATGTCGTAATCTTGGAAGCAGAAAGCACGTAGGCTAAAGTCGTGCGGAACGACATTGCAATGTCGTTCATATCCGCAATAGTACTGTTGCACTTCTACTGAGTTGGCTGTCGAGAAACGCGAACGTGTGAGAGATTGAACCGTAATAGCCTTCTTATGTCATTCTTTCCGCACTCTGTGTCAATCGGTTTCAACCTCGCTCCGTATGATTCCGAATCAGGTTCGCTTCAAAATGGCATGTTCTTTCGTGGTTACTATTACCCGCCTGAGGCGTGCTTGTGAAGACTGTCTTAACCGTATTATCGGAGACGCGCTCGTGGATCGCGTCTACCACAGCGATGAGCTTTTCGATTGTGTCTCCGTTGTGCATGCAACTCCTCTCCAGAATTCGCGGACTTTAGTACGTTTCTCGAATTCTATTCAGCATCGATAAGAAGGATGTGCGGACGGCGTCACTTATTTGTTAACAAATTTTTACAACTCACGAACAACACGCCAAGGGGGGCAAAGCCCGGAATCAGTCAGCGCCGATGTTCTATGAGGCAGTTGAAGTAACCAGCGAGGCGAACCCGTCGTGGCGGACTCAAGACAGGAATGACTCTCGTTTGTCACGCGCGTCTTCGGATCCTGCACCGCGATTCCTCGAGTCCCCAGCTCAACAGTGATAGCACTTCGCCCATTGCTGCGATCTCAATTGCAGCGGTGGCTGAGCGCGTTCGTTCCAGGCTCCGTCGAGCGCCGGCAGCTGGATCGAACACCTTGAGTTGAATTCCGTGATCACGAGTCCACACTTGCAAAAACATCAACATGCCCAAACCACCGCCGTCCAGTGCCTGCACCCCCGAGAAGTTGAGCAGAACGACGCGAGACGCCCTTTGCTGTGCCACTACGTCACGCAACCGGAAAGCAGCATCACTTCGTACGATCCTGCCCTCGCATTGAATAATGGCAACCTTGCCAATTTTCCAGACATTTAGGACGAGCATAACTCCTGCATTCGCAGCGTTGGGAAGGCAACATCCTCAAGATCCGGAGACGTTTGTGTTCACTCCCAACGTTGAAGTGAAATCGATCTATGAGATTTGATTCAACGTCGGCAAGAGTGATGCGCCGGCTCTGTCATTTGTTTGTCAAATAATATGCACCTCGCGATTGCAAAGACGTTGGCGGTGGTCCCCGAGAGACAGCAACGAAAATAACGCATGAAAACAAAAAGCGTCCGCAGTGACCCTGGTTTGAGTCACGGGACGCTGTTCGGGCCGAACTCCCCTAGCTCGGCCTGTCTTTCCTGCAGGTGCCTATGGATTTAGGTGGTGTCACACCTGACAGGGTAAGCCCTCATTTTCAGTAAAGAGATGTCGGTTCTCCGTAAAGGAAGTCGTCCATCATTACGATGTCCTCTCTGTCGTCATTAGGCCCCGGCGCCACATCGCCGGCGATGATCTTCACTCGAGCAACACGAGCATCGCCAAAGACAACGCCGATGAAGGAGAGGTTCCCATCGCCCGGCGAAGCCGGCGCGGAACTCCTAAAGAGTAACTCGCCGCGCGTTCCGAAGTACTCGATCAGAGTGCTGGCGTGACGGTTTTTTGTTCTGGCTCCTGGTACGCTGCCATCTGGGGAGTCGACGTCGGTAAAGACCACGCCAAATCCAGTCGTAGTCGCTGGCGTGTTGCCGTTTGTGCCTGGTACCGCGAACTCGACCTCGGTAACGTTGCTTCCAATCGGCGAGAAGAGTCGCAGCGGACTAAACGCGTGAAAGATCGTCGCGTAACTCGAATTCCCAAACGTATCCGCCAAACCCGAGGGAGGAGCCTGGACAAATCCGCTTCCGCGTGTCGTGATATTGGCGCCACGAGTGTTCAAGAACACGGTCAACGGTGTACCACTAAGAGTGGTAGTTGAGTTGGTTGGGCTGCCTCCATCCCAGTTGATTTCACGGCGTCCGCTGGGCTGGCTGGGATTATTGCCATTGTTGACAACCCCGAGCGCCGCACGAAACTGATCCACAGTACTTTGAATCGATCCTGGGGTTGGGCCGGCTGCCTGGAATACAGTTGGCGCCACGAAGCGCTTCGCGGCGGCGATATCGGACTGCGCATGCGCCGGTTGTACACCAGCCCCGCAGATGACACCTGCGAGAACGGCGAGGCCGACAGTTCGAAGATTGTTGGTGAGGCGCTTTTGCGCCGTGTTCGGCAGCAGCTTTGCTTTTCGCTTCATTGTTTTTGGCTTCTCCTAAAATTATTATTGATCTCTATTTGCTGTTCGTTTGTCGGTCTTCGAGCATTCACCTTCCATCGGTTTCAAGCACACCTGTAGCCGGAGTCAGGTTCGTCCTAGAAGACTCGTTTGTGTCTCGGTTCCTTTACTGATTGCTTATTACTGGTCAATAACTCGCGATGTGCTCCTGAAGATTTGTTCTTCAGCGCGTTTGAAGGGTTTGATTCGGTGCAGACAAAAATTGATGCAGAGGCGTTGTCACTTATCTGTCAAAAGATCGTGACAAACCTAATAAGAGCGGCTCTTGTTCTGGAGGCACGCTGCGCCAGTACGTCTACAACGGGTGAGTGATTTATCTCGCAAGTTCGGCAAGTCAGGAAGCGCAGGTGTCGAGGGCAAATCGCGAAATGCAATTGTGTCGTAAGAAAAAACAGAGAGAGCGGGCTTTTGTGACAGGCTTGCACAAACCTCCTTCGGATCACTTGAGTCGCTTCGCTTCGGCCGGCTCGAGACTGGGGTGCAGTTCGACGCGCGCAACTTCCTCCGTCCTTTTGAAGTATCTGCTCAATCGTTCACGAAGCTGCAGCCGAGCTCGGAAAGATCGCGCCTTCACTGCGGTCAGACTCAAGTTCAGCGCCTCTGCCGTTTGCTCCAGCGAGAGCCCCTCCATGTCGCGCAATACGAACACCAGCCTTAGGCCCTGACTGAGTTCTTCCAGCGTCTTCCGAAGGATCTCTCTTAACTCAGTTGCCCTGTAGAGTTCCTCGGGATTCGGAGCCCAGTCCCCTACATCGATTGGATTGGTGTCTTCTTCAGACTGAAAGTCTTCGTCGAGAGACACTTCCCGGACTGGTCTCTGTTTTCGCAGCTTCATCAGAGACTGGTTCAACGTTATGCGGATAAGCCAAGTCGAGAACTTGGAGTCTTCCCGGAATTGGTCCAAATGTAGAAATGCTTTCAGGAAGGCCTCCTGCACTACGTCTTCGGCGTCTTCCCGATTGCGCATGACGTTTTGCGCGATGCGAAGAAGCTTACGGTCGTAGCGTTTGACAAGTTCTTCAAAGGCGCCGACATCTCCGCCCTTGCTGGCATGCACCAAGGCTAAGTCATCGCTTGCCGTTTCGTTCACCGCGAGTTGGGCTGAATCTCGGCTCATATGTCTAAAGTTCGTCAGATAGCGTTGAGGTCGCTGCAGGTAAAACTAGCAGTGAGTGTTTTTATTCCCCAGATTACAGGTCACACGGCGAACCGCCGCTAAGGCACGAACTTGTACCCGACCCGGTGAACAGTTAGAAAGTGGACCGGGCGGGTCGGATCATTTTCAATTTTCTGGCGTAATCTTAAGACGTGGTTGTCAACCGTACGTGTCGAAGGATAGTTTTCATATCCCCACGCCTCCCTCAGTAATTCGCTACGCGAAAATGTTCGGCCCGGATTTGACAAGAAGCACTTGAGTGCCTTGCACTCTTGGATACTTAGTGTCATTGGTTCGGCTGAATCGCGACTGATTTCCATTCTGGCAAAATCAACGCTGACATCTCCGAACCGGGCAATCCTGTGCTCGAGGAAGATATTAGGTTCGCGGACGAATTCATGAACCTGGGCAAGCAGTTCCGTCCATCGGAAAGGTACGAGGACGGCTGACGCCGCAACGGATGATCGATCCGCGTGTGATGCTGGGATGAGGTCCCACCTCCCCCGAGGGACAAGGGCTACTTGGTAGTCATCTGATTCCAACATTGCTCGAAGAGTCTGAAAGTAGAGGCGGTGGTCACCGGATACCAGGGACGTTCGCACCCTTTCCGTAGTTTTCGGAAATAGTCCTGTTTCAGGTTTCTGATTGCACTCGGTGAGCGACTCTTTGCTTTGATGTGGCAGTTGAAGATTCAGTGGGTCCTTATGAGCCACGGTCGTTTTCCTCTCTTTGTGACGGTTCACTTCAATGCGTGGATCCTCAGTAGGTAGGTCGACTCTGGGGGGGTGTCCCGCGATTGCTTTCACCTGTCCCAGGAATATCCCGCAATGGCAATCTGTCATCCGGCGGTTTTCGGGTCAATTCACCCCGGCTTTTCTTCACATAGCCAAAACATTACCAGGTAAGTTATTGATTCTTTAACGTTTATCGATCAACATTTCCGCACACTCTGGGCGAACATGCTAGACTTCCGTGCGAACTGGGTGCCGTATGGAGCCATCGCGGCATACTTCCGTCTTACAATTCGGGACCTACGAAATTGCTCTCCAATCTGGAGAACTTCGCAAGGCGGGTGTACGGATCAAGGTGCAGCAGCAACCTCTCAAGCTGCTGGAGCTATTGTTGGAACACCCCGGCGAAGTTGTTACGAGGGAACAGCTGCGTAGCCGAATATGGCCAAATGAGAGCTTTGGCGATTTCGATCAGGCCGTCAACGTCGCTATCGCAAAGCTGAGGGGTGCGTTAGGAGACTCGGCCGACAATCCGCGCTACATCGAGACTCTTCCACGACGCGGCTATCGCTTCATTGCGCAGGTGGTCGTTGTTAAACGGCCTACCAACCAACCGGAACTCCTCGGCGAAGTTGCTGCTCCAGAGGTAGCCGAGCGCGCCCAGCCTGAGGCGGGTGGAAGGATGGAACGACCCAGACATCTGCCTGGGCGATTTGCCTGGAAGATGTTGGGCATTGCAATGGCCCTGGTGCTATTGGTTTTAGTAGTTTGGATATTTTTCTGGAGAAGCCGCCAGCCAACCGATACTTTGTCTCTCAACCCAGTTCGTTCTTTAGCAGTACTTCCTCTTGAAAATCTCTCCAGTGATTCCCAGGATTACTTTGCTGACGGCATGACCGACGAGCTCATCACGAATTTGGCTCAGATCAGTGCATTACGTGTGATCTCCCGCACTTCGGTCATGCAGTACAAGGGCGTGCGCAAGCCGTTGCCACTGATCGCGCGTGAACTAAACGTCGACGCCGTGGTGGAAGGCACCGTGCTGCGTTCCGGCCAACAGGTTCGAATCACGGCACAGTTGATCCGTGCTCCCGCCGACAAGCACTTGTGGGCCGAGAGCTATGAGGGCAATCTGCGAGACACCTTGGCGCTGCAGAAGAAGGTGGCACGTGCGATCGCCGAACAGATTCGCATCCAGGTGACTCCACTGGAAGAGACCGTTCTGCATAGCGTGAAGGTCGTGAATCCGGAAGCCTATGAGAATTACCTCAAGGGGCGATACTTTTGGAATAAGCGAACTGCGGATGGCATGAAAAAGGCAGTCGATTATTTTAACCAAGCAATTGAAAGCGATCCGAATTATGCCTCACCCCATGCAGGCCTGGCTGACATCTACCAGTTATCTGACCATCCGCAGCTTGCTAGGCGAGAAGCCCAAAAGGCACTCGAGCTTGACGATCGATTGGCCGAAGCCCACAACTCTCAAGCCCGCCTTCTTTATTTATTTGATCGGGATTGGGCAGCCTCCGACAGGGAGTTCAAGCGTGCCCTGGAGCTTGATCACAACTACGCTCCAGCCCACCACTGGTATTCCATGTACCTTGCGTTAGAGGGACACGAAGAAGAAGCACTAGTCGAGGCGCAGAAAGCATACGAACTCGATCCGCTTTCAGCCGTTGTGGGTGCTAACCTCGCCAAGATTCTCGAGGAAGCAGGTCAGGATGACAAAGCAATCGAGCAAGCTAAGAAGACGCTAGATCTCGAACCTGATTCGGGGGTGACGCACGCCGTACTTGGCCTTGGATACCAGAACAAACGGATGTACGCGGAGGCGATTGCCGAGTACAAGAAAGCGTTGCAGTTAGGAGGTTCTCCTGCGGAAATGCGCGGACTTCTCGGGAATGCCTATGCCGTTTCCGGAAACCGCCCCGACGCGCAAAAGATGATTGC
>Ga0163162_10001878_pt1 | contig 19784 bp, 19 predicted proteins | sample S55metaG_FD_115310 | JGI IMG/M metagenome (GOLD analysis project Ga0163162, IMG submission 115310) | Switchgrass rhizosphere microbial communities from Kellogg Biological Station, Michigan, USA - S5-5 metaG | ecosystem: Host-associated > Plants > Roots > Rhizosphere > Soil | place: USA...
CAGTATTGCTGCCCCATAATTTCTCTTTCAGGCCGCTGGCGCCCAGCGTTCCCATGATGACCAGGTCGAAATTCCCACCGGCTGTCGCTTCGTCGATCGCTTCCTTCAAAGGAACGGCCGTGATCAATGTTCTGACACGGATGTCATGCCGCTGTTCGATGCTTTGTTTGAGGGCCATGAGTTGATTTGCATCGTCCTTCAGCTGCTGGTCCTTGAATGCCTTGTTGACGCCCGCATAATCCGTATGCAGCGTGCCTGGCAGACCAGTAGCGTGCAGCAGCGTGATCTCCGCGGGCAGGAGCTTGGCCGATTGCACAGCAAAGCTGATCGCATTGCCCGCGCAGGAGGAAAAATCTGTAGGTACCAATATCTGTTTCATAGTTTTTAATTAAGGTACCAGGTTTCATTCGCCGATCTTATGACGGCACTCATGCCTGATTTTGACAATGCTCATCTATTCAGGCCCGATCTTGGTATATCTTTCAATTATGTCAAAACTATAATATTATGATCACCATAGTAATGGGCCTTCCTGGCAGCGGCAAGAGCTATTTCGCTTCCCGGCTCGCGGCGCTTATCGGAGCGGATTATATCAACAGCGACCGGGTGAGGACAGGGCTATTCTCCACGACCACCTATTCCCAAAGTGAAAAGCGGATGGTCTATGAGGAAATGCTGGCCCGGGCAGCCAGAGCCGTCCACAAGGATAAGCATGTGGTATTGGATGCCACCTTCTATACCAATGACATAAGAACCCTGTTTTCGACGGCTTTACAGGACCTGGACGAGCTGTCATTTATCGAGGTTGTGGCCGACGAGCGGCTGATAAGAGAAAGGCTGAGAACAGAAAGGGAGGACAGTGATGCGAATTACGGAGTATACATGGAAATAAAGGAGGAGTGGGAACCTTTCACCGATGCTCACCTGGTGTTAAGGTCAACCAATGACAACATCGACAACATGCTGGATGAGGCAGTGAAGTATCTTCAGGAGGACATCAATGACACAAGAACAGATAGATAAGCTGCTGTCCTGCATGGGAGCAGAGAGCGACGGCCCGCGCCCGGCGCTCATAGAAACGCATATTTCTTGGGTGCTATTATCCGGAAACTACGTGTATAAGATCAAGAAACCCCTGACACTGCATTTTTTGGATTTTTCCACCCGGGAAAAGCGCAGGTGCTTCTGTGAAAGGGAACTGATGCTGAACAGGAGGCTTACAGAGAACATTTACCTGGAAGTGCTGCCTGTAAAAGAGAAAGCCGGCCGTCTGCTGATCGGGCATCAATCCGGCGAAACGGTGGACCATGCCGTATGCATGCGGCGAATGGAGGAAGGCCGGCGGATGGACCTGCTGGTAAGATCCGGTGGGGTGGATGAGGCGGACATGTACAAGCTCGCTGAAAAGATAGCCGTATTTCATGGCAGGACAGATAGGATATTCGAGAAAGACCTGCTGGATATTCCCGGCAAATTTGCAGATCTCGCTTCAGAAGAGGAGCATTTGCGGGAACATGCCGGCTTCTTTAATGCAGGGATTATCAGCCACGCCATCGATATTTCGAATAACTTTATGAACAAGCACCGGGACAGGGTGGCCGCAAGGCTCAAGGGAGGATTTGTCAGGGACTGTCATGGCGACCTGCATACAAGGAATATCTTTATGCTCCGGGTCCCGCAGCCTTTCGATTGTATCGAGTTCAACGACGATCTCCGGCAGATAGATGTTTTGAACGAAGTGGCTTTCCTCTGCATGGACCTGGAAGCGCTGGGCAGAGAGGACCTGTCCGCATTGTTCCTTAAGGACTACAACAGGCTCCTTCCTGCGATAGCTACGGCAGAGGACTATCAGCTTTTCGTTTATTTCAAAAGCTACCGGGCCAATGTCCGCGCCAAGATCAACAGTCTCAGGGCCAGGAGCGCAGACAACGGGGATGAAAAGACCGCTGCCCTGGCAGCGGCGGATAAATACCTGGGACAGATGTATGCCTACCTCAAACAATTGTCATAAATGATCGACGTCAAACATATGTTGGGGCTGGCCGGGCATGCGGCGCAGGATGCGGGGGAAGCCATTATGGAGATACGCCGTACGGGCATATTGAATGTAACCTTAAAAACCGACGCATCCCCTGTCACTGCCGCGGACAAAACTGCCCAGGAGATCATCAGCGGTCATCTTGCCACGACAGGGCTGCCTGTGCTTTCAGAAGAGAGCATTGGCGTCAGCTACAGGCAAAGAAGACGATGGGGGTATTGCTGGATAGTGGATCCGCTGGACGGCACCAGGGAGTTCATCAACGGGAGTGATGAATTCACTGTAAATATTGCCCTGGTATATAAGAACCTGCCGGTCGGCGGCGTGATCTTCGCCCCGGCGAAAGAGTTGACATATGCCGGTTCGAAAGAGGGCGGGGTATACAAAAAGGAAAAAGGACGGATCGTTCAATTCCCGCCCCTGGCTGAAAGGTTACGGATCCGCGACCTGCAGCAAAAAGAGGCGCCTGTTGTGGCCGTTTCAAGATCGCATATGTCGGTAGAGACGACAGACTTTATTAAACGATTCAGGAACCCAGCGCTGATGCCGATGGGCAGCTCGCTAAAGTTCATGACGCTCATAGAGCAGCAGGCAGATGTATACCCCAGGCTGGGACAGACGATGGAATGGGATACGGCTGCCGCGCATGCTATTCTGAATGCTTCCAACAGAGGCGTGTATGAGTCGGATTTAAGGACCCAGCTCGTATATAACAAGCCAGACCTCAGGAATCCGTTCTTTATTGCCTTTTGATCCGTTTACATTTTCGGGACGGTGGGAGACCCGGGATCAGCTTATATCAAACGTTATTCCAGGCTGTTCTATGACAACCTCAACCGTGTGATCATGGAGGTCCGGGATCCGCACCAGTCAGGACCGTACCAGGACACCATGCGCTACTTCTATGACGCCCGTGGTAATCTCTTCGGCAATATCAAACCATACGATAATGAGGTCAACCCCTTAGTGACCAATAAGATCTCGCGGCTCCTGGCCAGGAACTACAGCCTCAACAATACAGGATCTCCCACGGCCTACAACGATCATGGCTTACCGCTGCGCCTGGAAGGCAACGCGCTGGATAGCTGGTATTACGATATCTGGGGAGTCAGCGGGGATGTGGTCACTATTGAATACGATTGCAGATTGTAAAAGATTGCAGGTCAATCTGACAATTGTCAGGGCAAGGATTGACAGCGGTCAGGCAGAAGGCCTTTGTTTTAAGGTAGTATTGTTCTATATATAACCTTTATGGCCCTTCCTGCAAAATTCCGTCATTTCCTGGGTATCACCGGCGATCTGTCCCGGTTTGCCGCGCGGTTTTTCATCTACGGCAGCAAGCCCCGTTATGAGCTGGCTGAGTTCCTGCGCCAATGTTATATGATCGGCAACCGCAGCCTTCCCCTGGTAGGCCTTACCGGCTTTATCATGGGATTGGTGCTGACGATGCAGCTGCGTCCATCCCTCGTGGATTATGGAGTAGAATCGCAATTGCCTGCCATGGTGGGCATTGCCATCGTACGGGAGATAGGACCGGTGATCACTGCCCTGATCTTTGCAGGAAAGATAGGCAGCAGCATCGGCGCCGAGCTGGGGTCCATGAAGGTCACGGAGCAGATAGACGCCATGGAGGTCAGCGGCACGAATCCATTCAAATACCTTGTCGTCACCCGGGTGTTGGCCGCCACCCTCATGCTGCCCGTACTGGTAGTGCTCAGCGACGGGATCTCACTGCTGGGCGCTTATATAGGCGTCAATATCCGCAATGTTACCAGCTTTACCCTCTTTTTCAGGCAGGTCCTCGATAACCTGGCTTTCGGAGATGTGCTCCCCGCTTTTATCAAAACCTTTCTGTTCGGCTTTGCCGTAGGGATCATCGGGTGCTATAAAGGTTATTATTCCAGCAAAGGCACGGAAGGAGTAGGAAGAGCCGCCAATTCGGCCGTCGTCCTCTCCTCCATAGTGATCTTTATCATAGACCTCATTGTCGTCCAGGTAACAGACCTTTTCGGGATAAACTGACACGCAATGGAGACTGCGACACAACATATAACAACCAACACGGATCGGGCAATCCAGACGCCCGTGATCGTTATCGAACATGTTTGTAAGCGGTTCGGCGCCAACATCGTTTTGAATGATTTTAACATGACGGTGGAAAAAGGAGAGAACGTGGTAGTGCTGGGGCGCAGCGGCGTCGGCAAATCGGTGCTCATCAAATGTATCGTGGGCCTTTTGAAGGCGGACAGCGGGAAGATCGCGGTCCTGGATAAGGACATCACCAGCCTGGATCACGATGAGATGGACAAAATGAGGGCCCGTGTGGGATTCCTTTTCCAGAGCAATGCGCTTTACGACTCTATGACCGTCAGGAAAAATCTTGAATTCCCTCTCCGCAGGCACTGGATCGAAAGCTCGCGGGATCAGATAGATGCAATGGTGCATGAGGCATTGGATAATGTAGGCCTGGCGCATACCATCGATATGATGCCCGAAGAGCTCTCCGGCGGTATGAAAAAACGGGTCGCCCTGGCAAGGACCCTGATCCTGAAACCCGAGATCATCCTGTACGATGAGCCTACCACGGGGCTCGACCCCGTGACGGGTAAGGAGATCAGCAGGCTGATAGTCGAGCTGCAGGCCAAATATCATACTTCCTCCATCATCATTTCACACGATATGCATTGCGTAAAGCTGACAGCAAGTAGAATTGTATTGCTGATGGACGGAAAGAACTACTGCTCCGGGACTTATGAAGAGCTTAGCCGGAGCAGCGACCCGGCAGTAAAACAATTTTTTGAATAATATTCTTATCATGGAAGCGCAAACAAAAAATAATATCAAGCTGGGGCTGCTGGTGCTGGCCGGCCTGCTGCTGCTGATATTGACGCTGTATGGCGTCGGCAAGAACCAGCATCTCTTCGGGTCCAACTTCCAGCTGAAAGCAAGATTCTCCAATATCAGCGGACTGATGAAAGGCAATAATATCCGGTTCTCCGGCATACAGGTGGGCACGGTAAAACGCATTGAAATATTGAATGACACCACGATCGAGGTCACCATGCTGATAGATGAGGACGTAAAGCCCTTCATGCACCGTAATGCCATTGCCTCCATCGGCACCGAAGGGCTGATGGGCAATAAGATCATCAATATCATACCCTCGCCCTTGCCCGCACCGGCAGTTGAGAACGACGTCATGCTGGCTACCCAGCGAAATATCAATACAGATGAAATGCTGCAGACGCTCAATCGCACCAATAACAATATCGCCGACGTATCGGAGGATCTGAAGAACGCAGCGCATAAAGTCACCACCAGCGCAGCGCTTTGGTCCCTGTTGAATGATAGTGGCCTGGCTATTAACGTCCGGACATCCCTGGCGCATATCAACCAGGCCGCTGCCAACACACAGACTTTCACCCGGGATATGCGGGAGATCATCGCTCAAACGAAAGAAGGAAGAGGGTCCATCGGTCAGCTGCTCAGGGACACCGGGTTTTACCGCGGACTGGAGCAGGCTACCCTGACCATCGACCAGGCGGGGCAGGGGGCCCGTGATCTTGTCGGCCACCTGGATACATTGGTGCTGCAGCTGCAGGAAGACCTTGCAAAAGGAAAAGGGACCGCCAATGCTTTGCTGCGGGATTCCGTCATCGTCATGAAGCTGAATGCCAGCCTCGATAATATCCAAAAAGGAACGGACGGCTTCAACCAGAATATGGAGGCGCTGAAGCATAATTTTCTTTTCCGGGGCTATTTCCGGCGGCTGGAAAAGCAAAAGAAGAAACAGACTGGTAATACTGTCACGAGATGAGCACCATCTTATAAAAGATGCGCTTGGCAATCTCTGCCGTAGCGATATAGCAAACTACGATGGCGCCCAGGTAGCAGTAAAATCTCCAGGGCAGGCTGGTAAAACCCAGCGGGCCGGCCAGTGGCGTCAAGGGTAGCACGATAGTCGATATGACGACCAGGGAAGTGGAAAGCATAAGCCATTTTCCGGGCCGTTGCCGGAAAAAAACACCTGATGTACGTACCACCAGGACGATCAGCGAGGCGGAAGTCACAGACTCTATAAACCATCCTGTCCTGAACTCCGCAGCCCCGGCCTTCAGCCAATATAACAGCACGCCGAAAGTAATATAGTCGAAGATAGAGCTGATGATGCCGAACAGCAGCATGAATTTCCGGATAAAAACGATGTCCATGCGATGGGGGCGTTGCACCATGGCAGCGTCCACCGTGTCGCCCGCGATGGTCATTTCAGGAATATCCGTCAGGAGGTTGGTCAGCAGCACCTGCTTGGGAAGTAGAGGCAGGAATGGCAGGAACAGGCTGGCGCCCGCCATGCTGAACATATTGCCGAAATTGGCGCTGGCGGCCATAAAAATGTATTTCTGTGTATTGGCAAAAGTTTTTCTGCCTTCTTTCACACCCTGTACGAGCACTTCCAGGTCGTTGCCCAGCAGCACGATGTCGGCGGCTTCCCGGGCCACATCCGCTGCGCCATATACGGAAATACCCACGTCCGCACTGTGGAGGGCAGGAGCATCGTTGATGCCATCGCCCATATAGCCCACCACATTACCCGCCTTTTTCAGCGCAAGCAGGATCCTTTCTTTCTGGTTGGGCTCCACGGATGCAAAAATATTGACGCCTCCGGCTTGCCGGATCAGCGCTTCCGTGCTCATCTCCGTTATTTGCGGGCCTGTGAGGATCACGGGCTCCTCCAGCCCCACCTGCCGGCTGACCTGCCGGGCCACCAGCGCATTGTCGCCTGTTATGATCTTGACGGAGATGCCCAGGTCGTGCAATTTCGCCAATGTGGCCGTAATTCCCTCTTTCGGCGGATCTGTCAACAGCAGCATGCCTGCAAAGACCATCTCCTTTTCATCATCTTTTTGCAAGGCCCCTCTGTCCGGGCCGGGGCGTTTGAAAGCGATCCCGAGCACACGGTAGCCAGCTTCGCTATGTAAGGTGAATTGTTGCATAAGCGACTGCCTGGCGGTGTCCATAGTTGCCAGCTTTCCGCCCTCGTCCTGCACATGGCTGCAGACGTCCAGGACCTTATCGAATGCGCCTTTTGTGATCAGCATGCAGCTGTTGTTTTCCAGGACGAGAATGCTGAGACGCTTGCGGATAAAATCGTACGGCAGCTCGTCCAGCTTGACGATACCGGTGATATCAGGGCTTGCATAGTTTTTAATGGCCAGGTCGATGGGATTGGAAAAGCCGGTTTCAAAAAACGCATTCAGGTAAGCCAGGCGGAATACGCCCGGGTCTTCACCGCCTGCATAATTCAATGCTTTGTGTACGACGATCTCTCCTTTTGTGATCGTACCCGTCTTGTCCGTACAGAGAATATTCATGCTCCCGAAGTTCTCGATGGAGGACAGCCTTCTTACAATGACGGAATGTTTCGCCATATCAGTGGCGCCTCTTGCCAGGTTGATGCTGATGATGGCGGGCAGCAGCTGTGGGGTCAACCCCACGGCAATAGCCAGTGAAAAAAGAAAGGAGTCCAGCAATGGTTTGTGCAGGAAAATATTGAATGAGAATATAATGACCACCAGCAATAAGGTGACCTCCATGAGCAGATAGCCAAACTGCCGGATGCCTTTTTCAAACTCCGTTTCCGGCTGCAGCCGCCGGAGATGCTGTGAAATGGCCCCGAACTCAGTGTCAGCAGCCGTGTTCACTACCACAGCAGTTGCTGTTCCGCTGATGACATGGGTGCCCATGAACAGGACATTGTTCTTTTCCTGCAGTCCGGCATTGGAGGGCGCCTGTCCGCATTTCTTTTCTGCAGGAAAGGTTTCCCCTGTCAGAGAAGCTTCATTGGTGTAGAGATCCTTGCTTTCCAGCAGCCGGCAGTCTCCGGGAGCCGTCTGCCCGGCATTTAAAAAGACGATGTCGCCGGGCACTATCTCTGCCATTGGGATCTTTCGCCGGATGCCTTCCCTTAAAACAGGAACCTCAACCTGGACCAGCTGCAGGAGCCGGCTCAATGAACGGGCAGCGCCTCTTTCCTGGTAATATCCCAACGCAGCCCCGGTGAATATGATGGTGAGGATGATGAAAGCATCCGTCTTTTCCCCAAGGAAGAAAGACAGGATGGCCGCGCCTACCAGGATCAGGGTGACGGGGCTTTTCAGCTGCCGGAGAAAAAGAAGGAAGCCACCGCTGCGGGTGGCTGCCTTTAGTGTATTGGGGCCCGTATCTTTCGTCCTGCGGACCGCCTCTTCCGAACTGAGCCCTTCCCGGCTACAGCTCAGCGTGCGCAGAAGCTCCTCCTCCGGGCAGCTCCAGTAGTCGGCGATCTTCAGATTTGCCACGCTAATGAAGTTTAAGTATGAGCTATAAAGATAGGCATACCGTGGTCCCCGATCACCTGCCCGGCAAAGCTTCTTTTCGCCGCATAGGACAAGGACGACCTGCCGAAGGATCCGGTGATCAGCATAGAAGACTGTTTCTCTCCGACCCAGCTGGCAAAGTAATGACCTGCATTGAAATGCAGCTTGGAAAATCCCATGCTGCTGAAGTGGAGCCGGGAAAAATGCTTAAGGTTGTCCAGGTCCGGGATATGTTCCGAGGCTTCGTCTTTTGCATAGACCATTTCGGTGGGCAGATCGGTATATTGTGGGAAGAGGTAACAGAACTGCTTGATTGCGAAGAGGCTATCCTTGCTGCCATCATAAGCGATGACAAGGCGCCGGATGGGCTCGTATGCTTCCGGAACGACGATGACCGGGCATTCCGCCCCATGCAGCGCTTCCTTCAGGAACAAGTTAGGCTGCCTCGCCTCCCAGTCTTCGCAGAATAGCTCTCCGCTGAGGACCACCAGGTCCGAAAACCTGCTCTCCTTTGCGAACAAGGTCTTATCCCATCGTTCGGTATTCTCATGGACGTGATATTTGATATGCTGCGCCAGACATTCCTGCGCGAACAGCGTTTTGTTCTTTTCGACTATTGCTTTCTCCCTTTCCCGTACATGAACGTACGGTTCGCTGGTGGGGACATGACTGACAGCAGCCATAAGCTGATAGTCCAGCGGGCAAAAGAACAGGCCCGTCAGGCAGACAGATTCCTGCTCCAAAAGGGATTGGAGGAAGGTAAATGCTCCTTTGGGAAAGCTTTCACCTGTGCTAACGAATAATATTCTTTTCATCAGTTTAAAATTTTAATGGTGTGATGCGGGTGTTGTTGCAATAAAAGTAGTATCGATGCCCCGCTTAGGCCCTGACCTTGTGCAGACGCTGTAATGACTTTGATCAGGAGGGTCCCGCACCGTCATGACCTATCTCATGTAGGACGATCACCCGGATCATGCATTCCGGCTGGCCTGCGGGCTAACTTAGCATAAAACAAACAACCTATGCGTACCATTGTAGCCCCCGTTAATTTTTCCCCTAATTCCTCCAATGCAGCGCGCTATGCCGCGGATCTGGCGTTGGCCGCCCAGGCAGAACTTCATCTGTATTATGTGCTTGAATTACCCGTAAGCGTGGCGGAATTCCCCGTAAATGATTACGTATTTAACGAGATGCAGGAGGCCGGGGCCGAGTCCCTGAAACAGCTGTGGGAAGAGCTGATCAAAAGAACGGATGCCAAAGTGAATATTTTCACCCATTTGGAAGTGGGTTCCGTAGAATATAAGATAGAGGAATTCTGCCAGCAGAAAAAGCCATTCGTCGTGGTGATGGGCGCCTCCGGCAGCTCGCTGGAAAGAGCGTTGACGGGGAGCAATCTTGCGGCAGCCATCCATCATTTGCCGTATCCCCTCCTTGTCGTTCCGGAGAAGGCGGTATTCCGTCAGATCAGAAAGGTCGTGCTGGCCTGCGATCTCAGTGACATGGCGGCAGGAATACCCGTAAAACCATCCTTCCTGGGGGAACTGAAGGAAATTTTCAATACCACCTTCGAAGTGGTAAATATCAATTCACGCGGACAGCAGGCGAATACCAATAGTATAATGGAAGTGGAGGCATGGAAGGAATGTGTCCGGGGGATCTTCCCGGAGGTCCATTTCGTTCAGACCGATAAGGTCGAGGATGGGATAAGTAAATACCTGGAAGAGCATCCGGTCGACCTGCTGATCGTGTTCCCCAAGAAGCATAATTTCTTCGAATTTCATAAGAGCCATGCTAAAAAGATAGCGCGCACCAGCACCGTGCCCATTATGAGCATTCATGCCTGACAATTAACCGGCCCGGTTCACACCGGGCCGGTTCTTTATATGGACGAGGCGAAGGCCGGCCTGCATATGCCCGTGGCGTTCCCGCGCGCCCGTTCGCTTCTCAGCAGGTGAAGATCGAAAGCCTTGCAAACATGGCGGAGAAAGGGCCTTCCTCTTTCGGTCAGCCTTACCTCATTTTCATGTAAGGAGACGAGACCGTCCTGCTCCAGCACCCGCAGCTGCGGGATCGTCCATTCTTCCAGGAGATTGGACCAGGCCGGAAGGAGATTGGTCTGCCCCATACAGGCAATATCCAGGATATGCCGGCGAAAGACCTTGTCTTCTTCCTGTAAGAAATACCCTTTCCGTATGGCCGGCACGCCTGCTGCAACGGCCCGGTAATAATCAGTGAGCGATTTGCTGTTTTGTCCATAAGCATCTCCGGTGTCACTGATGGCCGACAGGCCCAGGCCCAGCAGCAAGCTGCTTTTCTGAACAGTGTAGCCCATGAAGTTGCGATGTAGCTCACCGGCTTTCCAGGCATGATAAAGCTCGTCTGTGCTTAGTGAAAAGTGATCCATACCGATGTCGGTATAACCATGGCCCGGGAAAATTTCGCGCCCTTTTTTGTAAAGGGCCAGCTTCTCCGGCGCCGATGGCAGGAGCTTTTCGTCGATGAGCCGTTGATTACAGCTTACCTGGGGCACATGCGCATAGCTATAGAAGGCCACCCGGTCGGGACGAAGTGTGAGTGACTGTGTGATCGTCCGGTCCAGGCTGCCGGGATCTTGTCCTGGCAGACCATAGATAAGGTCGAAGTTGACAGAAGTAAAGCCTGCCTCCCGGGCATCGTCCGTGGCCCGCTGTACATTTTCAAAAGGCTGGATCCGATGGATCAACCGCTGCACTTCTTCGTTCGTATCCTGAACGCCATAGCTGATCCGCCGGAAACCAAGTCCGTAGAGTACGTCCAGGTGCTCCCGGCTGGTGTTGTTCGGATGGCCCTCCAGGCTGAAACTATGTTGTGCATGAAGGACAGACCCTTTCAAAATGCCTTCGATCAGCCGTGCCAGGTTGGCGGGAGAGAAAAAGGTCGGCGTGCCTCCGCCGAGGTGTAGTTCCCTGATCACAGGGGGGACGGGCATCAGGGCCCGGTATATTTCCCATTCCGCCAGGATCGCGCGGATGTACGCTTCTTCCACGGAATGGTTGGTGGTGATCCGTTTGGTGCACCCACAGTAAATACAAAGTGACTCACAAAAAGGAAGATGAATATAAAGACTGATCCCATCGGCGGAATTACCCGCGGCGAAACGCTGGGAAAACCCATCTTTCCAGGAGGTTATATCGATATTTTCCTTCCAGGACGGCACAGTGGGATAGCTGGTATAGCGGGGCACGGGAATATTATACCTGTCGGACAGGGAGACTTCAGCCTGCATAAAATATTTTTTGTAAAAATAGCAGCCGTTACCCAACAAGTAAATGACGGCGGTCAGTTCCGGAGCTGACGATGGTTTTCGCGCCGTTGACGACTCCGGTGATATTTTCCTTTTTTACACCATCAATATCATGCGACATGGCCGCTTTTTTGACAAGGTCTTTTTCCAGCCTTGCCCCCATTTTAAGCAGCAGCCTGTCCTTCCAGGACAGCTCCCCGATGCTCAGTCTCCCGGGCAGGAAAAAGATCTTTTCCAGTGGGATCAGGCCTTCCGGAACATTGTCCCTGACGATCTGTTCCTGTTTTTGCCTTTCCGAAGACGGTGTGCCGCACACGACGAAGAGCACTAATTGCTTTGACCGCAATTGTTCCAAATGACGATGCAGCCAGCCCTTTATCAGCATTTTACCGATATAGACGGAGGTGCCCAGCACCAGGTAGTCGAATCTCTCCAATTCTCCGGGATAAAGCTCATCGATATCCATTGCGGGGATTTGCAGCTGTTGTCCGATCCATTCTGCGTATTGCCGGGTGGCGCCATACCGGCTGCTGTATATCAGCGCTCCTTTCCTGATCAGTGACATAATGCATATTTTTTACGAATCTAGCGCTCCGGCAAACAAAGTAACATGATATGGATCAGGCAGATGGCTGATTATCTATCCGGCATTTCTCATATCCTCGGATGATGAGGATCATTCAATTCCCGATCAATAATAACAACCTTTACCAAAAGTCATCTTTATGAAAAAGAATATGGGCGATATAGACAGGGCTCTCCGGATCGTCGCCGCCGGACTGATCGTTATCTTGTATGCAATAGGCTTCGTAGCAGGGACGATCGGCACTATTCTGCTGGTGCTGGCAGGTGTTTTCGCGATCACCAGCTTTGCGGGTTATTGTCCCCTGTACAAGCTTTTTGGCATCAATACCAGCAAACTGAAAAAAGCGTGATAATGCTGCCTTGCTAGGCAGATTCAAGTTTAAAGACCACAGGCTGCTTCTTATACGATTTGACCTGGCGTCCGTTTTGTATGGCAGGGATCCACCTTCCGCTCTTGCGGATGACTCGCACCGCCTCTTCCCGCAGGCCCCCTTCTGCCGGACCGCTGATGGCCTGGACGTCACTTACATTCCCTTCTTTATCTACAATGAACTGCACCATCACAACGCCCTGGATCTCATTGGCCATGGCCGGTTCCGGGTAGTGAAAATTCTTATTGAGATAGCGCAGCCAGGCAGCCGGTCCGCCGGGATATTCAGACTCGATCTCTACCTTGGTAAAGGTCTTATCATAATCTTCGTCAGCCTTTGCTTTTGGCGCTTCCACCACTCCTTTGCCTGCGTCCGACACCGGTGGAGCGGTGATCCCCTCATCCTTGACCCCTTCCTGGTTGATCGTCCCGATGCGGGTGTCTTCCAGCTTTTCCTGTTCAGGAGGTTTGTCTTCTTCCTTTACTTCATTGTCTTTTACGATCTTAGGAGGTGTGAACTTCGCAATTTCCACCTTGGGTGGTTCTACTTTGGGCGGCGGGGGTGGTGGAGGCGGTTCATTTTTCTTCTCTTCTTTAACATCTTCCAGCTGCACGTCCTTTACCGTCAGCACTTCTTTTTTCGCCTCGCCGCGGTTTTGCGTCAGGAAGAAGATCGCAAAAAGGAGTGCTGTGACGCCAGCCATCGCGAGGATTGCTGTCAGCAGGCGCTTGTGATATGTCTTTCTCAGGTCGTAGGCGCCATATTCCTTGTTCCTGCCATCGAATACGATGTCCAGTATACTGCTCTGTAGGACTTTATTGGCTTCCATGGTAGTATATTTCTTTGATGAATAGTAGCTCGTGGTACTAAAGCTACTGACAGGACGATACTTTTATTATGACCGCTCATCCCCCACGTAATGATCTTTATCAATACAATGGCTGAGTTCCGTCATACCCCGGGTTCCGGCTGACGTTTAACTTGGCGGCCATGCCATTCTCGTTCAAACACCCATATACGCCTGCGCCCGAATATTCAAGGCGGGTGGCCTATTTCTGCATGGAATATGCCATTCATCAACCCTTGAAGATATACGCCGGCGGATTGGGTTTTCTGGCGGGCTCATACCTGCGCAGCGCCTTCGAATTGAAGCAAAACCTGGTGTGCATCGGCATCTTGTGGAAATATGGTTATTATGACCAGGTACGGAAGAGCGATCAGACCATGGACATCCTTTTTGAGGAAAAGGTGTATGGTTTCCTGCAGCCTACAGATATCAAATTTGCCATCAGGATCTTCCAGCATGACGTTTGGGTCACCGCCTGGTACCTTCCCCCGGAGATATTCAATACCGCGCCACTTTTCCTGCTGAGCACCAATCTGCCGGAGAATGACTATCTCGCAAATACTATTTCACACAAGCTGTACGATTTCAATCCGGAGACAAGGATCGCAGCCGCCATCCTGTTGGGGGTAGGGGGCGCCAGGCTGCTGGAGGAGCTGCAATGGCAGCCTGAGGTCTACCATCTCAATGAATCCCATGGGTTGCCGCTGGCGTTCTATTTATACAGTAAGCACAAGAATCTGGAAAAGCTGAAAGAGCAGTTGGTATTCACCAACCATACCCCTGAAGAGGGTGGTAATCCAAAGACGGATGTGCTGCTGCTGGAGAAGGCCAGCTTTTTTAGCGACATACCCGTCACCGAAGTAAGGTCCGTTACGCATATCGAAAATGGTGTCCTGGACCATACTAGGGCCGCTTTACATATGTCGGGAGTAGCCAATGGTGTCTCCCGGCTTCATCAGCAGACCCTGCATAAGATGTGGAAGAAACATCCGGACATCTGTCCGATCCTCTCGATCACCAACGCGCAGAACTATACATACTGGTCAGATAAGGAAATGTATAGGGCGTTGTCCGCCAACAACGACGAAGCATTGCAGAAAAGGAAGCTCGCTTGTAAGGAACAGCTGTTTGAATTGGTAGCGGACCAGAATGGGGAGATCTTCAAAAAGGACGTGCTAACCCTTGTTTTCGCCAAAAGGTATACAGGGTATAAAAGGGCCGACCTGCTGCTGCGTGACATGGGCAGGTTCGGGAGGCTGGTGAACAACAGGGAAAGGCCCCTGCAGATCATTTGGGCAGGTAAGCCCTATCCTATGGATTACGCAGCTATCGGCGTATTTGATAAGATCGTTAATGCGTGTAAATCGTATGCCAATTGTTCCGTGATGGTGGGATACGAGCTGAAGCTGTCCAAAATGCTGAAGCAGGGCGCCGACGTATGGTTAAACCTTCCACGCTTGGGACATGAAGCCAGCGGGACCAGCGGCATGACTGCCGCCATGAATGGCGCGATCAACCTGTCCCTGCCGGATGGATGGTTCCCGGAATTTGCCAGGGACAAGCGCAATAGTTTTGTCATTCCGCCGTCGGATCCGTCGTTGCCGGAACATCGGCAGGACGATGAAGATGCGCTAAGTCTTTACGACATCCTGGAAAAAGAGGTGATCCCCAGGTATTATGATTATCCGTCCAGCTGGCTGGAGATCATGAAGGACGGCATGCGCGACATCGTGCCAGCCTTCGACAGCGCCCGGATGGCAGCGGAGTACTATAAGAAATTATACAATAGGAAAGATATAGAGGAATAGCGTGTTTAGGTGTTATTATTTAATGAATGAATCATTATTTCGTAGTCTAACGCGGGGAAGTTACCTTTAGACTTGCAAAGACGAGTCCCAAATCGCCGCACAATCCTTCACCTTAATCACTTATCAGGAGCGATCTTATCCGATCTTTGACCAAAGAACAACCGCATATCTCCCATTGTCGCTGTATGCCTGCGCTAAAAACAACATATACGTTATTGTCGGGGATCATCCTCTGCGCCGTCGTGGGGCTGGTGGTGATGGCGGCGAAATATAACAGCGCCTTTACAAATAGCAGGGATATCCTGAAGACTGTCATATTTGCCCTGCTGGTAGTCATTTTCAGCCTGCTATGTGGTTCCCTTTTCCTGATCCTCTATAATTTTCGCCGCCGTCGGCTGGCGGAAAAAGGACTGCTCGAATCCGAACAGCGGTTCAGCCTGCTGGTACAGCACGTTAATGACTATGCTATTTTTATGATCGATCCCAACGGAAGGGTCATGACCTGGAACCGGGGTGCGGAACAAATAAAAGGATACAAGGCTTCGGAGGTCATTGGCCAGCCAATTTCCCTTTTTTATACGGAAGAAGAGATCAACCGGCAGGAGCCGGCAGACAATCTTAAAAAGGCTGCCGAATTGGGCAGTTTTGAAAGCATCGGCTTGCGTCGACGGAAAGATGGTTCTGTTTTTTATGCTGATGTAGTATTCACCTGCATGCGCAACGAAAAGGGCGGGATCGCCGGCTATATAAAGATCACCAGGGACATCAGCGAGCAAATGAAGACGCAAGAAGAAATGAAGCAGGCGCTGCGGCGGGAAAAAGACCTGAACGAGATGAAGTCCCGGTTTGTCACCCTGGCCTCCCACGAGTTCAAGACCCCCCTGAGCGTCATCCTTTCTTCCACCTCGCTTATCGAGAAATACAGTGCGCCGGAGATGGAGGACAAGCGTATGCGCCACGTTCAGCGCATCAAGTCCAATGTGAAGAACCTGCGGCAGATCCTGAACGATTTCCTGTCCCTGGAGAAGCTGGAAGAAGGAGTGGTAAGGAACAATCCCACTCCCACGGACCTTGTCCAGTTGGCGGAAGAGGCTATCCTGGACATGGAGGAGTCCTGCAAAGCGGGGCAAAGGATCGTATTGGAAGTGAAGGGAGCGCCCAGGATGATCGATGTCGACGACCACCTGCTACGAAATATTCTTAATAACCTCATATCCAACGCTGTTAAATACTCTCCCGAATCAACTCCCATCCTGTGTAGCCTGCAATTCCAGCCTGAGACAGTCGACTTTATTGTCATCGACAGCGGCATCGGCATACCCGCCGAAGAGCAGAACCATCTTTTTGAACGGTTTTTCCGGGCGACCAACGCTTCCGGCATCTCCGGGACGGGACTGGGCCTCAGCATTGTCAAGAGATACCTGGACCTTATGGATGGGCGTATCGAGGTCAGCAGCGAGCCGGACAAGGGCACGATATTTACCATTACACTTCCAGCTGTGACCAGGGTCGGCGGTGCAGTCACCGGCCAGAAAGAGAGCCCGCTACACTTATAGCATTTTTTACATGAGCTTTATCAGTTCCCGGTCTAATTGGCGTCATATAAAGACACCGGGAAGGTTTATAATTTCGGTGTACATAAAACAATAGCCATGTTGGGAAAATTAACCATTTCTGAAATAGAGCGGGTCCTTACCAAAGAGGTCGTGGGCCGCATTGGATGCAGTGATGGGCAGAAGGTTTATGTCGTGCCGATCAGCTATGCTTATGATGGAACGTATGTTTATTGTCACTCCCATGAAGGGTTGAAGGTGGAGATCATGCGGAAAAACCCAAGGGTCTGCTTTGAAGTGGACGATCTGCAGAATATGGCCAATTGGCAAAGTGTGGTCGCTCATGGTACTTTTGAGGAATTGAAAGAGGAGGCGCTTCGCAACGATGCGCTGCAGCGGCTGCACGGGCGTGTGCTGCCTCTGGTAAGCAGCGAGACAACACATTTATCCCGGGATTGGCCGTTTACTCCGTCGGATCTAAGCAAAGTCGCCGGAGTGACCTTTCGCATAAAGCTGGAAGAAAAGACGGGACGTTTTGAAAAATCTCCTGTTACCTCGCAGACATTTTTCAGTATTTGAACATACTATTTGATCCTTCCATCCATCATCTCGATGATCCTGTCTGACCGCGCCGCAAAATCATTGTCATGGGTGACGGCGAGAATGGTATTACCCTCCTGGGCCAGCTGGTGGAAGATATTGAAGATGATCTGCGTATTGGTGGAATCCAGGTTGCCCGTAGGCTCGTCAGCCATGATGATGCCCGGGTTATTGATCAATGCACGCGCAATGGCGACGCGCTGCTGCTGACCGCCTGACAGCTTCCCCGAGGGCTTCGACGCAAGACCCCGGATCTCCATTTGCTCCAGCCTTTCCATTGCATTGTGTTCGATCTGCTGACGGGAAAGCTTGCCCAGCTTCATCGCGGGGATCATGATGTTCTGCAGGACCGTGAATTCCGGCAGCAAATAATGGAATTGGAACACAAACCCGATATGCTCGTTGCGGAAGCCTGACAAGGCATGCTCATTCAGACCCGTGACCTTGCTGCCATTGATCGCCAGGCTGCCTGTATAATCCGTATCCAGGGTGGATAGGAGATAGAGCAGGGATGATTTCCCACAGCCTGACTTGCCGATGATGGTGATAAACTCCCCTTTCCGTACCGAGAGCGAAATATCTTTCAATACCTGGAAAGGCTCTGGCTGGCGAAAGAACTTGCTGAGCTGCGTAGCTACCAATATCGTTTCGTTCATGATGTTTCTTTTAGCTGCGGAGAATGGCCACCGGGTCCACGCGTGCCGCCTTCCGGGCAGGCAGCACACCTGCTACGAAAGTCGTCAGCATTCCGAAGCCCGCTCCAAAAAAATAGTATTTGATCTCGAATACCACCGGAAAGAATTTCATAAAGGTGAATTCCGTCTGGGGAAATGGAACCCGGGACAATCCGTATGACAGCAGAAAGCCCAGCAGCAATCCCGCTAAAGCGCCGAGGATGCCGATCACAAGCGATTGGGACAAAAAGATCGTAAGGATATCCCTGCCGTCAAAACCCTGCGCTTTCAAGATTGCAATGTCCTTCATTTTGCTGGAGATCACCATATTCATGATGTTATAAATACCGAAACCCGCCACCGTCAGCAAGGTGAGGCTCACCACCCAGGTAAGGGTGTCCCTGATCAGGTTGCCCGCCTTGATGGAAGGATTGGAGCTTTCCCAATCTTCGGACTTATAGCCATATTTTTTTCTACAGACTGCCGCCAGGTCCCTTGCTCCATTGATGTCCTTCAGTTTCACCCGGATGTCCGTTATATAGTCATGATCTTTTGCCAGCAATTGCTGGACGCCGGAAAGACTTACATAAGCCTTGATATTGTCCACCGTGCTGAGCCCGAAAGAGAACGTGCCCACTACCCTGAAACGCATGGAAGCGCCGGCGGGAGTAGCCAGGGTAACGAGGTCGCCCCGGACGACATTCAGCTTGTCGGCAAGGCCCTGGCCAAGGAGGATACCCTTGTCAGCCGTCAGCAGATTTTCGGCCCGCCCTGTCATCATTCTTTCCCGCAGGCTGAACAAGCGGGCTTCTTCAAGGATATTGACGCCATCAAGGACCCCATTCAATTGAACAGGACCATAGTTGAAAAATACCTGGGTGGACAAAAGGGGCGAGACGACCTCCACGTCGGATCGCGTTTTCAGGTCGGCAATGATAAGGCTGGCGTTCTTCAGGTTCAGCCGCACTTTTTCCGGCCGGGGATGATGTACGACGATCATTTTGGCGGTATCGTTACCGAGCCATGTGCTGGTGACCGACGATGCGTAATCGGTCCTGATATCATTATAAATGTGAATATCGGGGATCGCGGAAAGCATAGTATCCTGGATATAGTTATTTACTCCCTTCATAAAGCTGATCATGAAGATGAACATGGCGATGCCGAATATGACGCCCAGCATAGCGATGAAGCTTTGCCGTTTGCGGGCCAGCAGCTGTGTGCCGGAGATGAGAAGGTTGACGGGCAGGTTCATCTGCTGCCGGTTTCTTTCTTCAACAATACGGGTGTCTTTGCATCTATCCCGGCCAGGATCTCCACATAATCCAGGGTGGCGATGCCTGTTCTTACCGCGACCTTCTTCTCTTTTCCATTCGCCAGGACCCAGACACTGTCCTCACCTGCCAGGGCTTCACGCTGCAATACATTCGCCTGCGGCTTGACGGCTATAACGATGTTGGCTTCCACCGAGCAATGGATGAAAGCAGGAGGCAGCTGCTGCACAAAAACGGCGTCCACACGGAAGGTTTGATCCGATTCATTCATAGTAGGATAGATCTGTGTGACCGTCGCCTCGTACACGATGTCGCCGGACAGGTCTGTTTTTAACACGACCCGCTGCCCCGTCCTGATCTTGCCGATGTCTTCCTGGTCAACGGACAGGCGGATA
>Ga0163162_10001880_pt1 | contig 19778 bp, 13 predicted proteins | sample S55metaG_FD_115310 | JGI IMG/M metagenome (GOLD analysis project Ga0163162, IMG submission 115310) | Switchgrass rhizosphere microbial communities from Kellogg Biological Station, Michigan, USA - S5-5 metaG | ecosystem: Host-associated > Plants > Roots > Rhizosphere > Soil | place: USA...
CGAAATGAGGATTTCGTGCGCTACTTCTCGGTCATTGTCATATAGCGATAAATCCCTATGTCTTATGAACTTATAAGGGCGACTAGAGAAATATATCTCAATTGAAATTATTTCTTTACAAGAATTCTGCTGAGCGCGCATAATTCACCGCCAATCAGGAAATCTTGACCGGCAGGCCCATTTTGTTTTGTCCGAGAGAACCCAATGAATAAGACAAACGTGTCTACGACGCAGCGAGCAGGTAGAGCGATCAGAGTTGTGCGCGCTTTCGGTATTTCAATGTTGTTGCTGATTTCCGCCACCGCATGGTCCCAAACCAGCGGTACAGGCTCAATACAGGGAACTGTGGTTGATCAAACTGGCGCTATGGTTCAGGGCGCCAGAGTCATGGCGACTAATATGCTCACCGGCGTAGTGTCGGATGCTACAACGACTGAAACCGGACGTTACGTAATCCCGTTGCTCAAGCCCGGACCATACACCGTAACGTTTACCGCCGCCAGTTTTGCTGTGGCGACTGAGAAGAACATCATTGTCGACGCGCTTGCAGCGGTAGCAGTGAATGCAAAGCTCTCGACCAACACGGTATCCGATGTTGTTACTGTTACTGGAGAACAGGCCGCGCTGCAGACAGAAGACCTTAGACTCGGCTCTACCATAACCAACGAGACCTACGATTCTCTTCCGCTGGCGCAGAACAAATCCGCTCGCGATCCATCCGCTTTCATCGGGCTTTCCGTGGGAGTCAACAGCTTCAGCGTACAACCGGCTGGACCATCGACGGCTTCGTTCAATGGGGGCCAGACGTATCAGAATGAAACCTACCTCGAAGGCCTGCCTATGACGAGTGCAGGCACCGAGAGCGATACGCGCAATCTCGCGTTCGGCATTTCGGTAGAAGCGGTGGAGCAGTTCCAGGTCGCAGTTACCGGCTCTGAGGCGACCTATGAAGGCCAGGGCGTGTCCAACTTTATCGTCAAATCAGGTGGCAACAAGTTTCACGGCGGCGCCTACGAGTTTTTCCGCAATACGGTTCTGGACGCTAAACCTTTCTTCTCGACCACCCGGCAACCTGACCACCAGAATGAATTCGGCGGGAGCTTTAGCGGTCCTATTTTTAAAGAGAAGCTATTCTTCTTTGTTAATTACGACGGCTATCGCTATTCCTCTGCCACACTTCCTACTCCGCAAAACATTCCGACACTGGCAGAGCGAAATGGCGATTTCAGTGCGCCTGGATTTCAGGCTATCTACGATCCGACGACATGTTCAGCGACCAATGCGAGCGGTGCGTGCACTTCGCGGCAGCAGTTTTCGTACAACGGCGTACTGAATGTCATACCTCCCAGTCGTCTGTCCGCCGCAGGCAAATCTTTTCAGTCGTATCTCCCGCAGCCGATCAACTCAAGTATCTCCGCCAACTACATCTCTTCGTTGCCTGATAGGGTGTCCAACGACAACGGAACGGCGAAGCTTGATTACGCCATCTCTAGCAAGCACCGCCTCTTTGGCCTCTTCGCCCGCGGCAAATATGCCAATCCATTGACTGGAAGCCTTGCTGCCGGAACTCTGACAACACAGTCTGCTCTGCCAGTACCCTATCCTGCATCACGAAGCGTCATCGAGTATGCGACAGTCGCTCAATTACATGAGGACTGGACGATACGTCCGAATCTTGTAAACGATTTCGGCTACGGATTCAATCGTTTGTACATCCCTCTCATCAGCAACACCGCAGACGGAAACTATCCTTCCAAAGCTGGCCTGAAGGGGTTGCCTCCGGGGATCGCGAGCACAGCATTTCCTGAAATAAGCTTCGCCGGAAACAATATCCCGGTGAGTTGGCTCGGAACCAACTCACGCGTGAATACGGAAGCCCAGTCGAGCTTTACGGTGCAGGACAATCTCCTTTGGAACAAGGGCCGCCACTCCATGACCTTTGGGTATCAGTGGCAGGCACTCCAGGACAACTTTAATAATCCCCTGACAGGCACAATGGCTGTATTCAACTTTGGCCCAAATCAGACGTCCAACTTCAATTCATCGGCTGCATTGAATACGGCAACAGGGAATGCATACGCGAGCTACCTGCTAGGTGCCGTGGACAGTAGCTCCGTAACCTATAACTCAGTCATTGAAACCGGTGGACGTTATAAGACTCACGCCGGCTACTTCCAGGACAACATCAAAGTCAATCCTGGCCTTACGGTTAACTTCGGCCTCCGCTATGACGTCTGGGAACCATTCAAAGAGGTTCTCGACCGTCAAACTTTCTTTGATCCTAACCTTGCAAACCCTGTGGCGGGCGGACGTCTGGGGGCTCTCGCCTTCTCGGGTTACGGCTCAGGGCGATGCAATTGCAGCACTCCAGTAGATGTTCATTATGGCAACTTCGGCCCGCGAATTGGCTTTGCTCAAAAAGTCGGAAGCAATAGCGTGGTTCGTGCGGCATACGGCATCTTGTACGCGCATGCAGGTGCTGTGGGTGGTCGCGTAAACGGACGTCAGGGCCTCAGCCAGATTGGATTCAACAATAGCGGATCCTCAACAGGCACAGTAACCGGTCAGCCCGCGTATTACTGGGATGCTGGTGTTCCTGGCAACGCGCTCACCCCACCCTTCTTCAACCCCAGCTATGGTATAGGGTTCATCTCAGCTTCGGCCCCAGGCGCTGCGGCTATCGGTGCAGGTCCTGGCACAGCCCAGACTCTCTCCTATGCCGATCGCAAGAGAGACGGGCAGCCACCTCAATATCAGAATTTCTTCCTCAATTTTCAGCACTCGTTCGGGAACAACACAACGTTCAGCATTGCATACAGCGGAAGCGTTGCGCGCTATCTGCCCGGGGCCACGATCGCAAATCAGTACACAAATCAGATCCCGCTACAATACCTTCCTCTCGGTTCACTTCTCACTCAGACACTTAATGCCACGACGCAGGCCCAGGCAGCAGCACTCGGTTTCACTGTCCCTATTCCGTACACGAACTTCACCGGAACCGTTGGTCAGGCGCTTAAGCCTTATCCGCAATACAACAGCATTAGTTATCCATGGGGGGATATCGGCAAGTCTTCCTATAACTCTTTGCAGACCACCTTTAATCGTCGGGTATCGAACGGTCTCACCTTCATGGTCAATTACACCTTCAGCAAAGAGATGGATGACCTCGCCAACGTGCGTGTTCCGGGGTTGAACTATCTTGAGTACACAGTGGGCGCTCTCTACAGGCGACATGTGGTTCAGTCGACGTTTGTCTATCAATTGCCGTTTGGCAAAGGCCGCAAGTTCAATCCGGGCAATGCGATCCTCCGTGCAGTGGTCAGCAACTTTCAGGTCACGGGAATTGTCACTGGGGCATCCGGCGCTCCTTTATCAATTGCCGGTACGTGCAATGGCGGCGGCATCATCGATGCAGCCTGCTACCCGAACCTGACGCCGGGTTTCTCCGGTCCGGTCACGACGGACACCAAGCCTCACACCCAACTGGATGCTACGACTACACCTCGAATCAAAGCAGCAGCATTTACAAATCCAGCAGCCTTTACCTACGGTAACGCCGCGCGTAACGCTCCCTACGGTTTGTTTGCACCGCATGTAACGAATATTGATGCAAGCATACGCAGAGAATTTCCCATTCACGAGTCACTCAGGTTCCTCTTTCAGGCAGACGTTTTCAACCTGCCAAACCGTACCTACTTTGGCGCCCCGAACACAACTCTTAGTTCGACAGGGTTCGGAACCTTTACGAATCAAGCAAATGCGTCCAGAAAGTTTCAGTTAAGTGGGAGGATCACCTTTTAGGCAGCCTTGACTGGAAGTAACGGCAAAATCGCTTCGACCTCGTATGAAATCTGTAAATGAAGTTATTAGCATTTCGTGGCGGAGGGAAATGGGATCTTGACCGTCGATTTGTGAGCGGGGAAATCTTATCAACCGAGAACGACGGCAACATGCGTCGCTCTCGACCGCAACTACAATGGTGTTGACTACTTCAGTAAAGACGATTCGATCGCTATGTCGTTCACGGTGACCTGAATGCGGTGAAGGAAGGCAGCGGCACGAAGTGCGCGCTTTTATATCAAAATGCACTCTGCAGTAGGCACCAACCGAAACGATCTACCTCCGTCCGTACGCATCGAGGCGAGACGCATCGCGCGAAGCATCTCACAACTCGGCTTACATCGAACCAGCGGTGATCGATATCATTCAGGCCGAACAGCTATTCGCGTTACCAAGTCGGAGGCCGATGACTTCTAAGCGCAGCATATCCCTCAGGAGGCGACGGCAGAGGTCATTTGCATGGTACCCTTGTACCGCTTTAGGTACAGCTCTTCACGGAGTCCTTCGCTCCGTTGGTCCCGGTGCCGGACTCTTAGCACCATCGGTCTTGCTGCGTAAGCAGTCAAATTATGGGCTCTTGATCATAATTTCGGGCTAGTTTTCAGCAGAGAGATCTGGCTGAGAGGGATCGTCATGAGCGCACAGTCGCTGAAGTGTGAGAGAGATCAATATAGTCAGAGCACAATCATTTACAACGCCCGTTTCCGGTTCGGTAGACGGGCGAAGCTGATCGCTGTTGCTGCTTGTGTGGGAGCCGCGTTCTATCCCACTCTTTATGCGCAGAAGTCGAGCAACGATCCCGGCGCGCCAAACATGTCGGGCGTCACCGATGTCACTCCTGGCTGGAAGTACATTCTCCAAAACAAAGATTTGGCTTTGCTTCAGGTTAGTACTGATTCTGGCGTGACCAGCACGTCCCTGGTCAGCATGGAGACCTCGAAGTCCGCTTTATCCGGGACACCGCTGAACATCCCGGTCGCCAAATCCAATATTTCTACTTCGGTCGACATGACAAACAGCATCTTGGCAGCCGAAGCAGCGGGAAGGATGTTCAACACCAGTACAGATGCGGTCGGAGTTTTGAGTGTATATGGTCTCGTATGGGCGTTTTCAGTAGTAGATTCGACCAGCCCTCAAGCGGCCACCACTCTGAACTCCAGTTTTGCGCCCAACGGCACGGTGTACACACAGGTTGTGATGGGCGATTTCAACGGCGATGGGCTTGCCGATCCTCTGGCCTTCTATACCGATACCAATTTCAATGGACCGGTTGAAGTCAAATGGGGCATGGTGGCGATAACCGCAGCCGACCCCACAAAGCCGTGGAATTTTAGAACAGGCCCGGAGCTGTACGCAGATACCACCAAGCTAACGGCGCCGGTAGCGGGCACTTTCGTGGTTGGCGACTTTAATGGAGATGGTCGCGATGAGATTGCCGCTTTGCTAAACGACTACCAGACCATCGCGTTCTACTCTGTTGATCCGAAGAGCCTCACCATCACCCAAACCACCACTGTAAAACTGACCGCAGAGATACCCTTGATCGGAAACTTCCCAATCATCATGACTTCGGGGCAGGTCGCGCTCGCTGCTGGAAAGTTCCGGCAATGTGGAGGCAACGGAAATCCTTGCCAGGCGAATGGCGTAACCAACGCCGATGTTGTCGTGTTCGGACAGATCAACCAGATCAACGGTAATTCTGCAGACGCAGGATACAGCGTCATCCCCGTCAAAATCACTCCAAGCCCCGGCGGAACTCCACCTTTCACCGCGACTGTTGTGCCGATGAAGAACGCCACTCAGAATCAGCCCTTTTTCCGTTTGCCGAACCGTTCCAGTTCAATTGGCGCACTAGCCCAGGCAGCACCGCTCGTATATTGGCCACAACAGACCGATGAGCAACTGGTCCTCGGCATCAAATGCGGTGGCGATTATGCCGCGAGCTATATCGAGATCGGCAGCTTCCTGCCGGACGATGGGGCTCTGGATACCTTCGACTGGGAATCGGAGACCGAGCGAAAATACGAGCTCTACAGCGACCATCTGGAAAACATGTGGGTGGGGAACTTTGATCATCAGAACCAGGATGGATCGCACAACGCAGGTTGGCAGATTGAAACCTACGAGCTCGTGGGTGTCGTGAATAGCTACTATCCGCACATCCTTATCTTTAACGTCAATGTGCCGTCACCGTTTCCATCGAACCCGCCAAAGACGACAGACTGGCTGAGCGGGCAACAGCAGAGCGATAACACCAGCAACGTTCCTTTTGCGAATCCAGATACGCCGAGTCTGGGCTTTCTGGTGCCCAGCGACATGCAAGGTCGCTCTCTCCGACTTGGCGCGCCGACCATCGTCCGTATCCCCACGCAGACGCAGCCCGACCTGGTGCTGGCAATTCCGCCTATGCACGTCGATTACATCGCGCCCAACGACTCCACCCTCGCCACAAATAATGGATGCCAGAATGCGAACACTCCGTGTGTCGTAAACCTGTCGGTGATCCCCAGTGAGCCGCCCTCGCAGGGACAGGGCTTCGCCACCAGCTTCAACTTCACTTCCAACGCCAACAGCTCAAGCAAGCGTTCGCTCACCACAAGTTGGGGCGTCTCCACAAAGATCGCGGTTGGAGAAAGTTCGACCTTTAATGACGGTCTGGAGAATGCCACACAAAGCATCAAGGACACAACCAAAGCAGGCCATGACGGGACAGTAAAAAAGACCTATGGCTCCTACGCGGGCACGACACAGACACTGAATGCTACCACAGGGTTAGCTGACTACCTGTACTTCACGCAGAAAGCGATGAATGTGTACTACTACCCTGTGCTAGGGTGCGATGCCGCTGGCTCAAGCACCTGTTGGGTTGATGGCCACAAGGTTCCGATGTACGTCCAGTTTTCTGTACCCGATCAAGTCCGTTACTCCGACGTAGACGGGCTGAAGCAGGACTGGTACCAGCCCGTTCATGAGGCCGGAAATGTGTTCTCTTATCCCTGGAGCCTCGCTCAACTTCAAGGTCGATACACCGAGCAGGTTAACTCGCTAACCGGTCCGGCGACGTGCATGGCAACAGGTACTTCGAATTCGTCGTACTCGACCCAATGGACCTCGGGTCATAGCCAGGACAGTAGCAGCGGCTCCACCAGTTCCTTTTCCAATGAGCTTTCGATGAGCTACTCAGAAGGTGCCGGCGTGACGGGAGTGGACGCTGCCAATTTCAACTTCAGCATGGACGTCGCGGCAAGCACATCCCTCAACACTCTCAATGAATCCTCGACATCGATGAGTACCTCCAAGGCCATCTCCGTCCACATACCGCAGTTCGGGTATGCGGCGAAGTGCTGCGATTACGCTTTTGGTGGGTATGTCTTCGGACTGAAAAACACCAAGAATCCCGCCTCGGAGAACGCGTGCACTGCGGGTCAGACACCTGAGAAGGATGGTTGTACCGCTGTGAACGACCCCGACACGGGGAAGCCGATCGATATCGCCGGCACTGGCCCAATGTTCGCAGGATTTCTCGCAGACCCGATCTCAACTGTGAATACACCCAACACCGATTTGAGTTGCTCTGGCAGCGACATCTGGTGGCAACAGGTCTACACCGCATCAGACGTTGCACTGAACCATCCCGGACGCTGGAATTGGAATAAAGCTCAGAAGCACGTGAGCTTTGTAACAGCCGACAGCACTCCAATCATCGAGGACAACTACTTTTATCTCATGAAGGGATTTTTCATCTCGAAGAAGGGCAACACCAACGGCCCAAATCTCGCAGAAGCTAGCCCTTCCGATTCATTGACTCTCTCAGCTCGGGTTTATAACTACAGCCTGGTCACTACCACCGCGCCAGTTCATGTGCGCTTCTATGGTCAGCTCTATTGCACGAGTTCCGGCTCTGGCGAAAACAGCTGCAAAAATGGGAACACCATCTGCAGGACTCCGGGTTTGTGCGGCAATAGCTTCCAGATCGGGAGCGATCAGATTATCCCGTCGATTGCAGGATTCAAGGCTAATGGAATTGAGCCCAACTGGGCTCTCGCTAACGTAGACTTCGAACCTGCCAAATTCACCGCTGGCAATGCTTACATGGTCTTCTGGGTTGTGACTTGGATGCAGGACACCAAGGGTAGACTCGTCGCAGAAATGCCCGGCCACGGATTAACATCTATTCCTGGCTCAAATCTCACGCAGATCACCCAGATACCCATCCAGCCATACAGTAACAACGTCGGCATGTATGGTGTGCATCAGCACTTCTACGTCTGCCCGGTATCTGGCTGCGATCAGCAAACCATAGGCGCGAGCGCGCCACCGTCCACCGGGTCGCTGAAGAGCATCACGATCTCTGCCGATGCGCAGATGCTCCTGGAACAGCAGACGAAAGTCAGGACAACTCTGCGGGCAGCCGGCGGATCCGTTGGCCCCGTCAATATCGCCTATTACGACGGAAACCCGGCTCGTGGTGGAGTGCTGTTGGACATACAGCAAATTCAACACATGGATCCCGGCGCAACATATGCTCATCGCAGTTTCTTTACTCCGGAGATCTGCGGCACTCACACGCTATATGCCTCGGCCTGGGCAGCAAACTCACCGGAAATCCAGGCCCGCTTTTCTACCAGAGTCAGTATCGACTCAGTAGATTTCGTGCAAGCTTTAATCAACTCCACGCAGGCAGCCAACATCACCGACCACCGCCTAGGGCGTAGTCTCCTCGATCTGCTGAACACCGCTTTGCAAGACTTCCAGCACGGTCAGACGTACCCCGGCAACATCGCACTGAGCGCATACATGCAGGAATTGGCCCTGGCCAACGGACAAGGAATCAGCGCCGACAGCGTGGGCCAGCTTACCGGCCAAGCCAGCGTAGTTCTTGGCTGTGGCGCTACAGGCTTCTCGCTTGTGATTTCACCCTCCTCGGCGACCGTGTCAACCAGCAGTCCAGCTTCATATGCACTTGCGGTCACGCCGATCGGAGGGTTCACCGGCAAGGTCTCGCTCGCTTGCATCGGGGCGCCATTGGGGGTCGACTGTTCCTTCAACTCGCGGTCAGTAGTGCTAGATGGGGCCAGCCAATCTCGCGTAACCCTCACCATCACTGCTGGCGGAAGTGGCAATTGCGTCTCCGCAACGGGTGCGATTGCGGCAGAGGATCTTGGGGTGCGTCACTGCAGTGATGATCCTGAGTGGCATAAGCCGCCGCGGAAGCCCGCACCCGGTACTTATTCATTCATCCTGCAGGCGACAGGCGGAGGAACAGTACGCAATACACTTCTCACTCTGGTGGTCAAGTAGCCTCCAAACAGAAGAGCAACAAGAGGAGCGTAGGGTCAGCGCTCGTTCGAGGCGGCACGCATTTAGGCATTTGTGCAGATATTTCGCGAATGGAAGTGGTTGATTCTAGTTGAGATAATTGGTGGACGCGGAAGGAATCGAACCTTCAACCTGTCGATTAAGAGTCGAATGCTCTGCCAGTTGAGCTACGCGTCCAGGTTTGTGTTGCACGTCCTCGGGGAGAGAACTTCGCTTGAGAGCCGTGTTTTTGCTGCTCGGCTGCAATCAATCGACTTATTAAAGATAACACAGCCTGCAGGGTTTCAGCGCCTGCAGGCTGTGTTTCCGTGAAGAAAATTAGCCGACGAAATCGACCTTTGCGCGGTGCGGGATGATGCCGCGATCGTAGCCCATCTCGAGCAGTTTGCGGATCGCCTCGCGACCATCCTCGCCGTAATTGAGCGTCCGCTCGTTGACATACATGCCTACGAAGCGGTTGGCCAGCGTGGGGTCGAGGTCACGGGCAAACTGCATGGCGTACGAGAGGGCTTCGTCGCGATGATCCAGCGCATGCTGGATGCTGTCGCGCAGCGCATTGGTCGCCATCACCATGGTCTCCTGGCCGAGCGAGCGGCGGATGGCGTTGCCGCCGAGCGGAAGCGGAAGTCCGGTCAGCTCGCGCCACCATTGACCGAGATCGAGAAGCTTGACCAGCCCATCGTTCGCGTAGGTCAGCTGGCCTTCGTGAATGATGAGGCCAGCATCGAACTCGCCTGAGCTGACCGCAGGGATGATCTTGTCGAAGGGAACTACGGTGTATTCGAACTCAGGGTAGAAGAGCTTTAGAGCTAGGAAAGCTGTGGTGAGGGTCCCGGGAACGGCGATGCGCGTCTTCTTAGCCTCGGCGAGTGTTAGCTTAGGGCTGGCTACGACCATCGGGCCGTAGCCCTCGCCAACCGAGCCGCCACAGGCCATCAGCGTGTAATTGTCCTGAAGATAGGGGTAGGCGTGGAATGAGATGGCTGTGACGTCATAGAAGGCCTCGTTGATGGCCTTGTGGTTCAGAGTCTCAATGTCCGTCAACACGTGAGTAAACTTGTATCCCGGCACCCGGACCTTGTTGGTGGCGAGGCCGTAAAACATAAATGCGTCGTCGGAGTCGGGGCTATGGGCGATGCTGATCTCTTGAATTGCGGTCTGTGCTGCGGTCATGATGCGGTGTTCCTCTGGCAGATGATGAAAGGGATGGTGAGACGCGCCGTCAATCCGGCGATCCGAAGAGTTTATTCAGAAAATCAGGCGCGCCGCCAGCGACTGATGGAGTTGTAAATACCCGCTGCTGCGGCGATCTTAACGATCTCGCCGGGGAGGAACGGAGCTGCTGCCATGCGCCATACTGCAGACGCCCCGAGATGAAGGAATTGCGAGAACCACACTGCGCCCAAGGCGAAGATGACTATCGTAGCTACTGTGCAGGCGATTGCAGCGCGGACATATTGTGATCGCATACGAAGTGACCGGGCGGTCCATCCAGCAGCTGCTGCTGCGAAGGGGTAGGAGAGCAGGAATCCGCCTGTAGGTCCAAACAACTGAAGAATACCGCCAGGGCCGTGTGGATTGAAGACCGGCATTCCGACAGCTCCTTCAACGAGATAGAGCACCATGGCGGTAAAGCCAGCCACAGGTCCAAGCGCAAGTCCCACGAGCAAAACGGCGAAGTTCTGCAACGTGAGGGGCACCGGCGTGAAGGGCAAGGGAACCGAAATGCGTGAGCATAGGGCTACGAAGACGGTCGCCGCAAACGCCAGAACGATACGGCCAGTGAACGTCTCAGTAATTGGCCGAGGGGAACTCTGTACGAGGCCGGAAGAGGGAAGAGCGGATTGCATCGAGAGGTTCCTTTCGCTTAGGAGCGTTTTGACGAAGCTGCCCAGGCTGTGCGCCGCGACGGATAGGGATCCGTCAGGTCGCCGAAGTCTTTGTTGAAGTAAGCCCAGTCTACCCGCTCTGAAGAAGCTACAGGAGCCGCGTGTGCAGATTGGGGAGATTTGCGTTTGCCGGAAATCTCCGCAGGATGAATCTCCATAGCGAGCGAGGGAGCGTTCCAGTTCTTCTTTGCCGTGATGCCCTTTACCGTTTGATGCGGAACGAGCCGAGGCGAACGAATGGTGCCATACTCGGCAGCGGCATAAAGGTGATCAGTGAAACTTGGCCGGGGTGGGGCGGGCCTACTGCGTTGCCGATGGCTGACGCGAACGTGGCGAACGATTGCTACAGCCGCTCCGATCAGGGCGAGGAAGCAGGCAATCGAGATGGCGAAAATAATTTGCACCACGAGAAGGATATCAAGGGCGAAAGCGTTCGTGCATCTTATTCCTTTGACCACGTCTATTGCGATCATTTGCGCAAGAAGAAACAACTCTCTGGGAGATGAAGAGTCATGTAGTGCGGAAACCGCGGATGGAGCGGGTACGAACTTGGTTCGCGCTGCGCGAAGAAAGGGTTTTCCACTTGACGGTGCAGGCCTCTAAATCTTGTACTCCTAGTCATGGGGTATTCGGCCACAAACGGCGCAGCTGCAGCACATCCGGGAATCTTTGCACGGGTGTTGAGAATGGCTCATGTCGGATGGAGACGAGTAGCAACCGTAGCAGCGGCCGCTCTTGCTATCGGTATGGGCTATCACGTGGTTTTCGGCCAGAACGGGTTGACCGCATATCAGCAGAAAAACCACGATGCAAAAGCACTGGACAGGCAGCTGAAGAGCCTGGCGCATGAGAACGAGCTTCTGAAGGGACATGTTGACCGGCTGAAGAGTGACCCCAATGCTATCGAGCATCAAGCTCGTGAGGAACTCCACTATGCTCGCCCAGGCGAGGTGATTTACACGCTTCCGGCACCAACCTCGAACACTAGCCAAAAATAGACGGATCGCGCTAGCGGTGCGGCTTCCTATACGCTTCTGTGTGAAGGAGCACCCCGCTTATGAAGTTTGATACTGAGAAGGCACCACCACGTGCGATCTATAACCTGCTGATTGGTCTGGTTGCACCCCGTCCGATCGCGCTGGTGACAAGTATGAATGAGCAAGGCGGGTTAAACGCTGCTCCTTTCAGCGCCTACAACTATTTGTGTACGGATCCACCGATCATCGGGATTGGTGTGACCGATCGACCTGCGGTCAGCTTTGTCCCGAAGGACACAGCACGGAACATTCGCCGCACAGGGGAATTCGTAGTCAACGTTGTTACCGAAGATATTGCGCAGCAAATGAACATCTGCGCCACAGATTTTCCTGCAGAAGTCTCCGAACTGGAGATGGCAAAGCTGAGCACCGCACCCTCAGCCGTTGTGAAGGTTCCGCGCATCGCTGAAGCTCACGCCGCGCTGGAGTGTCGCGAATATACGACGATGGAGATCGGGAGATCGCGCATCATCCTGGGGCGCGTGGTATCCATCTTCGTTGACGATCAATTCATTGATCCAGCCGGTCCATACGTGCGCGCAGATGAGCTGCATGCGATTGGAAGGATGAACGGACTGGGAAACTACGTTCGGACACGGGACAGCTTCATGAACATCCCGCGCATTCCATATGAGGAGTGGAAGAAGACCCATCCCAAGACAGACGAGAGCTAGGAGAGATACTCTCGGAGCCAGGGGTCTTTTGAATCGACGAGTTCGCGAGTCGTTCCATCGAAGACAACCTTACCTTCATTGAGCACGAGAAACTTTGTCGTCTCGTCGACACCGCCGCCAGGGATAGGCTCCATCTTTTCCGTATCAGGGTTAAAACGGTTCATCGCCAGCGTAAAGGCATCCTGCAGGCGATGTGTGATGACCAGAGACGTGGTGTGCCGTACGTCTCTCTGCTTCATCACCAACTCAATAATCGTCGTCGAAGTGATGGGGTCAAGGCCGCCAGTTGGCGAGTCATAAAGGATCAAGTCGGGGTTCGTGATAATTGCCCGTGCAATCGAGACCCGCCGCCGCATGCCTCCCGAGAGCTCAGGAGGAAACTTTGCAATAGCCTGTTCCAGCCCGACGAACTGCAATGCCTCCACAACGCGGCTGTGGGCTTCTTCCTCCGAAACCCTGTCTTCGCGTAGGCGATAGGCTACATTGTCCTCGACCGAGAGCGAGTCGAAAAGAGCCGACTCCTGGAAGACCATCCCGATGCGTGCTCGGAGCTTGAAAAGCTCTGTCTCAGGCATCCTCGTGATGTTCTGATCGAAGATATGTATGGTTCCTGAGTCCGCCTGGAGCAGACCGTCTGCCAGCTTCATCAATACTGATTTTCCGCCGCCCGCGGGGCCGAGAATAATGCGGGTTTCGGCTGGCGCTACGGTGAACGAGATGTCTTCGAGGACAGGCTCGCGATCGAAGGTAATCGAAACGTTTTTGAAGACCACGACCGGATCCCCTTCAACGTACGGGCCGGATTCAGACGAGTCGCTGGTCAATAGGTCTTCTGCCATGGCTGGGTCACCTGCCAAAGATGCCGATCATGGCACGGCTTACGAGAAAGTCAACGATGATGATGAAGACCGAGGAGACGACAACTGCCTGCGTGGTGGAGCGGCCGACACCTTGCGTCCCTCCCCTGGTCGTCATCCCAAAGTAGCATCCAACCGTAGCAATGATGAATGCAGAGAAGAGAGGCTTCGTGAGTCCCTGTACAACGTCGGCATATTGCAAAGACCGATAGGATGTATGAAAGTACGTCGATGCGTTCATGCCAAGCATGGCAACGCTTACCAGCGCTCCGCCAGCAATCCCGACGGCATCTGCCACGATGGTGAGAAAGAAAAGCATAAAGCAGGTGGCGTAGAGTCTCGGCGTTACTAGCTTGCGGATAGGGTCCGTGCCCAGGGCGCGCATGGCGTCAATCTGCTCGGTTACCTTCATCGACCCAATCTCAGAAGCCATGCCAGAGGCGTTTCGCCCGGCCAGCATCAGCCCGGTGAGCACCGGCCCCAGCTCTTTCACCATAGATAGGGCGACCAGGTTGCCCGTCATGCTCATGGCCCCGAAGGCCTTCAGAGAGCTCGCTGACTGCAGGGCCAGTACCGAACCTGTAAAAAAGCCGGTTAGTGCAATGGTAGGCAAAGAACCGACCCCAATGAGGTCCATCTGGGTATAAAGATCGGCCCAATAGCGTGGCTTGGAAAAGAAATTCGCGATCGCCCGCCATGACAGGATGGAGTATTCCTGAATGGCCGCGATCTTCTGTTTTGCGAATTCTTCTGGAGAAGCGAAGGACATGTCGTGTCTGTGGCTCAGATTATCAGATGCTGGCGTTTCAGAGGAGATTGCATCTTATTGACCCGCTTTGAGGTATGGGCATAGGAATGTGCCCCACAAGATGAGAAGATAGTAGGGATGGATTGTGACATGACGGCGGCGGTACTGTACGGCAAGGAGGACTTGCGCCTCGAGCACGTCGAAATACCCCGGGCAGCGGCCGGGGAGATCGTCGTGCGCGTAGGTGCGGCCCTTACCTGCGGGACTGACCTAAAAGTCTACCGGCGTGGTTACCACGCCCGGATGCTGAAGCCACCTATTCCTTTTGGTCATGAATTGGCTGGGGTGGTTACTGAGGTAGGAGAAGGATTAACGGCCTTTCGTGAGGGCGACCGTGTGGTGGCGTTGAACTCCGCTCCGTGCGACGTCTGCTTCTTCTGCGTTCGCGGTCAGCAAAATCTCTGCGAAGACCTGTTGTTCAATAACGGGGCCTATGCGGAGTACATCCGGGTTCCGGCTCGCATCGTTGAAAAGAACACGCTACTGATTCCCGAGGGCGTCCCATTTGAGTACGCTGCTCTGACCGAGCCGCTTGCCTGCGTGGTTCGCGGACTTGAGGAGACCGGGGCCCGGCCTGGCGATACGATGGTCGTCATCGGCGCTGGCCCCATCGGCCTGATGTTCATCCACGTGGCTGAACTTGCGGGCCTTCGCGTTATTGCGGTGGTGAAACGCGACGACCAAATCGCCACGGCCAAGCTCTTTGGTGCCAGCGAGGTAGTACAGACAACTGCCGTGAAGGACGTTATTGCCGCGACTCGGGCATTGACTTCCCATGGGCGCGGGGCGGACGCAGTTGTCGAGGCGGTCGCCTCACCCATCACGTGGGAGTGGGCCGTCGACATGGTACGCAAAGGCGGCGTCGTTAATTTCTTCGGTGGACCGCCTAAGGGAACCAAAGTGCAATTGGACACCAACCACCTGCACTACGGCGACATTACTTTGAAGGCCAGCTTTCACCACACTCCCGCCACCTGCCGCGCGGCCTTTGAGTTGATTACCAGCGGACGCTTCAAGTGCAATGAGGCGATCACCGATCGCGTCTCTTTGAAAGATGTTCCGGATCTCTTCGCTCGCATGATGGCCCGCACTGGCGGCTCGCGCGAGATCAAGACTGCGGTCTTTCCGGAGGGAGCGCCGCGGTGAGCGAGTTGAGCACAACCGAGCACGCTCTTCTGGGCGCTCCGCACCAGTATCTGACTCCGCTGGAACGTCCGACGCTGGAGGAGGCTTACGCCTGGTGCAACGAGTTGACCAGAACGCATTATGAGAACTTCCACGTCGCAACGATCTTTCTCCCACGCAACGTTCGGCCGCACTTTGAGAGTGTTTATGCCTACTGCCGAGTGGCTGACGATCTAGGCGACGAGGTCGGCGACCCTGTTGTCGCGACTCGGCTGCTCGACGCATGGGGCTCGATGCTGGATGAGTGCTACGACAATCCCGAGCGTTCGTTGCATCCAGTGTTTGTCGCGCTCCATGAGACGATCCGATCATGCGAGCTTCCACGACAGCTATTTCTTGACCTCTTGATCGCCTTCAAGATGGACCAGGTTAAGCCTGAGTACGAGAGTTGGGAGGAGTTGCTTGAGTACTCGCACTACTCTGCGAATCCCGTCGGAAGACTTGTCCTCGGGGTGTGCGGCTACCGGGAAGAAACCATCGCCTTGCTTTCCGACAAGGTATGCACGGCGCTGCAACTTGCCAATTTTTGGCAGGACGTTGTTGAAGATGAAGAGCGTGGGCGGCGGTATCTGCCCGCCGAGTCGTTACGTCGCTTCGACGTCGACGAGGGACAGATTGAGGGCCGTATTTTTACGCCGGAGTTTGGCGCAATGATCAAAGATCTGGTCGACCGCACAAGGTCGATGCTTCATGAAGGTGGCCAGATCAGTCGCCACGTCGACCGCGAGCTTGCCGTAACGCTGAATCTCTTCCGCAAGGGCGGCGATGCGATCCTGGATGGAATCGTGGAACAGGATTACGATGTCTTGCGTGGTCGGCCAGTCGTCTCCAAGACGATGAAGCTTCGCTTGCTAGGAGGCTCTCTGATTGAAAAACTTCGGGCGGGGATGGTTCGGTGACAGTTCCAGAGGCTTACGCAGTCTGCCGCGAGATTGCAAAGCGGGAAGCAAAGAATTTCTACTATGCATTTCGTGTGCTCCCACGTCATAAGAGCGATGCTATGTGCGCGATCTACGCGTTCATGCGACGAGCCGACGATATTGCAGATGACGAGTCCATGTCGATCGAGCAGCGGCGCCTCATCATGGCCCAGTGGGTCGAGACATGGCGGTCTGCGCGCAAAGGTGCTCCTACGAACGATGCGGTCTTTGTTGCGTTGAATGACGCTCAGCGTCGGTTCGAGATTCCCGACGCACTACTCGATGAACTCGTGCAGGGAACCACGATGGACCTCGAGCCACTTCCCGTGGGCCAGATCGGAATCCAGACCTTCGCGACCTTCGAAGAGCTTTACCGATACTGTTACCTCGTGGCATCGGTCGTCGGACTGGTCTGCATTCGTGTCTTCGGCTACAGCGATCCGCGGGCCGAGAAGCTCGCCGAAGAGACAGGTATAGCCTTCCAGCTGACAAACATCCTTCGTGACGTGAAGGAAGACGCGGAACGTGGCCGCATCTATCTGCCACTAGAAATACTCGACAGGTTTGGTGTCCCGCTCGAACGGATACGAGAGCTCTCCTTCAACGCTTCATTAGACAGGAACGAACGCGATCTACTCAATGAATTGGGCCAGAGGGCGGAGCAATACTATCGCTCCGCAGAGGAACTCCTGCCCTTGATCGATGCGGACAGCCGTGCGGCTTTGTGGGTGCTGGTCACCATCTATCATGGGCTATTGCTGCGAATCGAGAAAAGCAGGTACGAGGTCTTTGGCGAACGCATCAGCGTCCCGACCCCGGAGAAGCTCTGGATTCTCACCCAGGGAGCAGCAATGTCTCTCACTAATCGGGTGCTTGCGTGAGTTCGACAACTCGCCGCGACGTGATTGTGGTTGGTGCGGGTGTGGCAGGTCTTTCGGCCGCTGTGGCTCTGGCTCAGGATGGAGCGCGCGTCACCTTGTTTGAGCGCAAACCATACATCGGCGGCCGTGCTTACTCCTACGAACATCCTGCACTTGAGGAGACTCTCGACTCGCAACACGTCGTGCTGGGGTGTTGCACTAATATTCTCGACCTGGCCAAACAGGCAGGAATGGCCGATACCATCCGCTGGTACGACGAGCTGGTGTTCCTTGAGCCCAACGGAAATCGTAGCCTCCTGCGGCCAGATTCGCTTCCCGCACCGTCACATCAGACCATGAGCTTCTTGCGGGCACCCATGCTGAACCTAGCTGATAAGGCTGTTATCGCTTCGGGCTTACTGCGATTCCTTCGCGGCTATCCATCCGACGATTCGGAGAGCTTTGCCTCATGGCTCAAGCGCACTGGCCAAACCGAGCGATCCATTCGGCATTTCTGGGAACCGGTAGTCGTCGGCGCTCTCAACGACACCTTCGAACGCTGTTCACTCAAGTATGCAGGCAAGGTCTTTCACGAATCATTTCTTCGTTCCCCAGAGGCTGGGCGCCTTGGCATCCCCGCGGCGCCGTTGACTGAGTTCTTTTCTCCGATCCTCTCCCTCGCAGAACGCCACGGCGTCGATGTACGAATGAAGACGGGCGTCGAGACGCTTGAGCGATCTGCGGATGGCCGATGGACCGTCCAAGCTGGAGGAAGTACCTTCACCGCGGCCGACGTTGTTCTGGCATCTGACTTCAAACAGACGCGCTCCCTTCTGGCCTCACTCGAGTCTTCCGACGAAGGGCGCGCAAAGCTAGCTCATGGGTTCGATCAGTTCATACCTGCGCCCATTACGACTATTCATCTGTGGTACGACCGCGATGTTACCGGAATCGATCATGCCGTCCTGCTCGATACGCGAATCCAGTGGGTCTTCGTGAAATCCCGCATTCGTCGTTGGCCGGTAGAGCGCGGCAGCTACCAGGAGCTGGTGATCAGCGCGTCCTGGCCTGAACTGCAGATGGGAAGGGAAGAGATCCTCTCTTCCGCCCTCGCGGAGTTCGAGACGTTTTTTCCTGTCGCGCGCGAGGCGAAGCTGCTTAAGACCGGCGTCCTGAAGGAGGCTCGTGCGACCTTCTCGGTTACTCCTGGGCTCGATCGTTACCGGCCGCAGCAGACGACGCGCTGGCCTGGACTCTACGTCGCAGGCGACTGGACTGCGACGGAGTGGCCTTCGACGATGGAGGGGGCTGTTCGTAGCGGCAGGCTTGCTGCCGGCGCTGTTGCGGGCGACAGGCTGCGGTTCATGGCTCCTGAACTGCCGGCCACCGGATTGATGAAATTCTTCTAACCCATCTGTTCCCGAAACTTATTTATTTTCATGACTATGCGAGATTTGCACAGGATAAAATATTGGAAACAGAGGCTTTAGGGGTAAAAATATTGAAAACAAACGATTTATTGGGTGCGATGGTGATGCCTGGGCGGGCCTGATCTCACTTCATTTCCAGTGTATCGAAGTGAGGGTAATTAATCGGCACTTCGCGGGATGCGGGTTAGTGGTGTTTTTTCTGCAGCTTAGGGAGATTTCCTCAGGTGCTGGGGCTTGACAGGTTTTGGGGCGCGGAGGATCAGGGCGTGATGCGGAGGAACCCTGTTCGAGTGTCTTTCGGCGTCAGGTATGTTTTGGTCCGGAGCAGGTTGGTCGATATGTTGAGCAAAAGGACACCGAGGAAGCTGTGTCGTGGCGGAGCCACGATGAAGTAGAGGATGGAGAGAAGAACCATTGTGACAAAAGCAACAAGCACAGCCGGATGCGCCACGTATCGGCGTGGACGAGCGAGCGCCAAACTGGTCCAGTCGCCGGAGCGGACGCCCCACCACAGGAGGCACTCCCCGGCCAAAGCAGCAGCCATAAAGAACAAGGCTGTTGTGCTGAAGGCGCGGAACCAGTGGGGCAGGTGCTGATCTTCCTGCAGATGCCAGGACAGCGCTGTGAGTACGACTACTACTGTGGCGGCCACGAAATTCGAGACACCGATGAACCAAAGCAGCTGAATCGGCTTCAGTCGCGACATCATGGACAGGAGTGTAGCACCGCTGCAGCGCTATTTAGAGATGAGGACGACGCCGATGCAGACGAAGAGGACCGCGAGCCAGCGGCGGCGGTCGACGTTTTCGCCGAGGACCAGCTTTGCGCAGATGGCGTTGCCGACGTAGGTGAGGGAGGCGATGGCGGGGGCGGCGAGCGACAGGTCGACGATGGAGAGGGCCCAGAGCATGGCGAAGAAGTTGAAGGCCATGCAGGCGGCTCCGATGAGGAACTTTCCG
>Ga0163162_10001883_pt1 | contig 19750 bp, 19 predicted proteins | sample S55metaG_FD_115310 | JGI IMG/M metagenome (GOLD analysis project Ga0163162, IMG submission 115310) | Switchgrass rhizosphere microbial communities from Kellogg Biological Station, Michigan, USA - S5-5 metaG | ecosystem: Host-associated > Plants > Roots > Rhizosphere > Soil | place: USA...
AGAACCGGAAGAGCAGGAAATACCGGTGTTTGTTTGTCTATTATCAACTCCCGGGAAATAGGAAAAATACGCCAGATAGAACGGATGGTGCAGGTACCCTTCCATAAAGTTGAAATCCCAACGGGCAAGGATGTTTGCCGCAAACAATTTTTTCACTTTATGGAGAAATTGCTATCCGCAGATATCAGTCATGGTGACTATGAGACCTATGTTCCTATGCTGGAGGAAAAATTTGCTGATGTAAGCAAGGAAGAAATATTGAAAAGAGTTGCATCTAAAGAGTTTTCCCGGTTTCTGAAATATTATGAAAACGCAGAAGATCTCAATGTGCGGGTATCTGTTCGGGAAAGGGAGCCGGCAGGCAGGCATAGAGAAAGAATTCCTATTGGCGGAGACAGGTTATCGAGGCCTTCTTTTTCCCCGGGTAACGGCGATTTTGTGAAGTTATTTGTGAATCTGGGTACCAAGGATGGATTTTACAAAGCAAGCTTTCTCCAGTTTGTCCTTGATATGAGCGACCTGCGGAAAGATGTACTCGGCAAAATAGATATGAAAGAAATGAATTCCTGGATCGAGATTGACCGGAAATCGGCTCCGCAAATGATACGGGCCATTGACGGGAAGAATTATAAGGGAAGAAGGATCAGGATGAATGATGCAAACAGCAGATAGGTAGTTTTAAATTTTCAAATTATAGCAATGATTGCAACTAAATCAATGAAGGAAGTCACACAGGCCGCCTGGATCAAACGTCCATTGATCATCTCCGGACCCTGCAGTGCGGAAACGGAAGAGCAGGTGATGCAAACTGCCGCCCTGTTACAGGCGACCGGTAAAGTAGATATCATGCGGGCCGGCATATGGAAACCCAGAACCCGTCCAGGAAGTTTTGAAGGAATCGGGACCAAGGGTCTTGCCTGGTTGCAGAAAGCCCGTGAACTCACCGGCATTCCGGTGGCCGTAGAAGTGGCTACTGCCAAACAGGTAGAAGATGCCCTGCACTTTGATGTTGATGTGTTGTGGATCGGTGCCCGTACAACGGTCAATCCGTTTAGTGTTCAGGATGTGGCAGATGCCCTGCGGGGTGCGGATGTGCCGGTGCTGATAAAAAATCCCATTAATCCCGACCTCGAACTCTGGATCGGCGCGGTAGAGCGTGTTGCTAAAGCCGGAATTAAACAAATCGGCCTTATACACCGGGGTTTCAGCTCCTATGGAAATACTGAATTCCGCAATGCACCCATGTGGCACCTGGCCATTGAAATGAAACGCCGCCATCCGGGAATGTTGTTTATTAATGACCCTTCCCATATCTGCGGTCGCCGGGACATATTGCAGGAAGTTGCCCAGACGGCGATGGACCTGGATTTTGACGGACTAATTATTGAAAGCCATGTTGATCCTGATAAGGCCTGGAGCGATGCCAAACAACAGATCACGCCCGCCAGGCTGGGAGAAATGCTTTCAGCAATAAGATGGCGCAATGAAGACGTTGCATCGGAAGAATATCATGCCGCCCTCGAAAAATTGAGACAGCAGATCAATCAACTCGACGACGAACTAATGCAAATTATCGGGGAAAGGATGAAGATTTCGGAAAAGATCGGTCAGTACAAAAAAGAAAACAACATTACAATACTGCAGACCAACCGCTGGAATGCTATTCTGGAAAGGGCCTTCAAAAAAGGAGATAAACTGGGACTGAGTCAGGAATTCATTACAAAATATTTCGACGCAGTCCATATGGAAAGTATTAACCACCAGAACAAAGTGATGAATTCTTAGTAAAACCAGAAAAATGCTGAAAAAGACTTTTTCGTTTTCTGCTTCCAGAACCACTTGTTATTTTGATGCATCATTTGGCCAAATCGGAAACCTTGTAGAGAAAGACAGGTCAATTTTTATTACGGACCAGCATATTTTTGATCACCATAAGAAGTATTTCAAGGGTACAAAACTTATCCAGATTCCTGCGGGAGAATCTTTTAAGGTTCAGTATATCGTCGACCAGATCATCGACCAGCTTATCAGCTTCGGAGCTGACCGTAAAACGACCATTATTGGCGTAGGCGGGGGCGTAGTAACGGATATTGCCGGTTATGTCGCATCTGTTTACATGCGAGGCGTTCCATTTGGATTTGTACCTACCTCTATCCTGGGCATGGTGGATGCATCCATCGGCGGTAAGAATGGAATAGATGTGGGAAATTATAAGAATATGATAGGCGTCATTCGCCAGCCGGGATTCTTATTTTACGATGTGAGTCTCCTGCAATCTCTTCCTCCGGAAGAATGGGTAAACGGATTTGCAGAAGTAATTAAACATGCGGCCATAAAAGATGCCGGTCTTTTCCGGGATCTTGAAAAAAATTCAATTGGGTTCTACCGAAAAAATAAACAGGCGCTGAGTGATCTCGTAAGGAAAAATGTGATGATCAAGTGTGCCGTTGTACAGCAGGATGAATTCGAAGAATCCGATCGCAGACTACTAAATTTTGGCCATACGCTCGGCCATGCTGTTGAAAATGTTTATCATCTCCCGCACGGGCACGCCATTTCTATTGGGATGAAAGCAGCCTGCCTGATTTCTGAGCAGATGACTGATTTTAAGGAAACAGCGCGTGTGACCAGTCTCCTTCAGCAATATGGATTGCCGATAGATATTCCGGTTGATTTTGGAAAAGTGGTGGAAATCATGCGTATGGACAAAAAGAAAACGCGGGATATCATGCACTATGTGTTGCTTGAAAAACTTGGCAAGGCAGTTATCAAACCGATTCCCATGCCCCAACTGGAAAAACTACTTTATTCCATCGCTCGCGCCAGATAATATAAGATGAACGTTACCATTTCACCTTCAGTTGTAAAAGGAAGCCTGCAGGCACCTGCATCTAAAAGTTCCATGCAAAGAGCCTGTGCGGCGGCATTGATATCACAAACGAAAACACATATCATCAATCCGGGTAATTCCAACGACGACAGAGCCGCGCTGCGTGTCATTCGTGGACTGGGTGCGAGTGTAGAAAACCTTTCTGACGGCACACTCTTCATCGAAAGCAGGGGGATCAGGCCGGTAAATGATTTTGTGAATTGCGGCGAAAGCGGATTGGGAATCCGGATGTTTGCACCCCTGGTTGCGCTCAGTGCACATACTGTAACGATTGAAGGTGAAGGAAGTCTATTGGGAAGGCCAATGGATTTTTTTGACGAGATCTTTCCCAAGCTTGGCGTAGAAGTCAGATCTAATCTGGGTAAACTGCCCCTTCAGCTCAAAGGTCCGTTGGTTCCGTCAAATATTCAAACAGACGGATCCCTGAGTTCACAATTTCTGACCGGCTTGCTGATGGCCTATGCAGCATCTGACGCCCGGGACGTATCTATTGAAGTAAGTAACCTCAAAAGCAGACCTTATATCGACCTAACGTTGGCGGTTATGCGCGCATTCCAGCTAAAGGTTCCTGAAAACCGTGGATATGAGTCATTTTATTTTTCATCCGATAGCTGGATCAAACCGTCCGGCACGATTGAATATACTATTGAAGGAGACTGGAGTGGCGGATCCTTTCTATTGGTGGCAGCAGCCATTGCGGGACAAGCCACCATCCGCGGACTGGACCCGGATTCCGCGCAGGCTGACAAAGCAATTCTTCAGGCATTACAGGATGCGGGGGTACCCGTATTCACAGGGAAAAATGAAATTCGTATCGGTAATGGCCAGCCGGCACAATTAAAATCATTTCATTTTGATGCAACGGATTGTCCTGATTTATTTCCCCCCTTGGTTGCGCTCGCAGCTGTTTGTCCCGGTTCAAGTTTCATAAAAGGAGTAGGCCGCCTTGCTCATAAAGAAAGTGACCGCGCACTTACCCTACAGGAAGAATTTGGAAAATTGGGAGTAGATATCCTGATCAGTGGTGATATAATGGGAATTAAAGGCACCAATACATTACATGCTGCCATAGTTCATTCAAGGCATGATCACCGGATTGCTATGGCCACTGCGGTAGCTGCTTTGCGGTCAAACGGCCCTGTTCAAATCGAAAAAGCAGATGCAATCAATAAATCTTACCCGGCTTTTTTCAAAGATCTTTCTTTGCTGGGCGTTTCAGTTCATGTATTAGATAAGATATTTTAATATGAATTCATTCGGGCGTTTATTCAGGATGACTATTTTTGGCGAATCTCATGGTTCCGGTGTGGGGTTGGCCCTGGATGGCTGTCCTGCCGGGCTTTCATTGACGCAAGAGGATTTTGAAATCGACATTGAAAGAAGAAAAGGCGGTATACAAAAAGGTACCACGCCGCGTCAGGAATCAGACATGCCGATATTTAAGACAGGAATATTCAATGATCATACAACCGGTGCGCCTATCACCATTCTTTTTGAAAATAATAATACTCGTTCAGGGGATTATGAAAAATTAAGGGCTATCCCCAGACCCGGACATGCTGATTTTGTCGCGCATGAAAAATTCGGTGGATTCGAAGATTATCGCGGAGGAGGACATTTCAGCGGAAGGCTAACTGTAGCGCTGGTTGCAGCGGGTGTGATCGCAAAAAAATTGTTGCGTGGACTTCAGATAGAATTGCAGGCTGTGATCAAAGAAATAGCCGGATTATCGGACCTGGACGCAGGACTTCAAAAAGCTATTGATGCCAAGGATTCTGTTGGTGGAATTATTGAATGCCGGGTTCAAAATCTGCCAGTTTCTCTGGGGGAACCATTTTTTGACAGTGTGGAATCTTTGATTTCACATGCGGTGTTTTCAATTCCTGCAGTGAGGGCGATCGAATTCGGAACAGGCTTTGCAGCCGCCCGCATGTTTGGTTCTGAACACAATGATGCTATAGCCGATAGAACCGGGAGAACTGTTACCAATCATGCTGGCGGGGTAGTCGGAGGCATCAGTAACGGAAATGAACTTGTATTCAGAATCGCCATAAAACCGACTTCTTCCACCCCGAAAGAACAGGAAACCTATAACACGGAAACGGGAACAAGGGAAATTTTCTCTGTTAAAGGACGACATGATCTTTGCATAGCCCTGCGTGTGCCTGTGGTACTTGAAGCTGTTACGGCGATCGTACTGGCTGATCTGTTGTTACTTGAACAAAAGATTCCGCGCGTATTGAAGAATTGATCAGTTATTTTTGAATTGCATCAACTGATCGAAACTCAGATCCAGGACTTCAAAATCGCCTGTCTCCGGCCAGCTGTAATGCCACCATTCCGAAAAAAGAGGGATGAATCCATATTTTTCCATGGTATGTCGTAATAAATCCCTGTTGGCAATACGTTTTGCGTCCAGCTCGTTAAAGTTTTGATAAGCGGTATCGGAAAAATTATCAAAGCCTGTTGGCATAAGCAAAAGCTGGTGCGTTTTCGCATCAGCCAGGGTGAGGTCAACTGAAATTCCACGGTTATGGCCACTTCCTTTAGCAGGATTTGCTGCATAGCGTTCATCTTTGACAGACTTCCACATCATTTCAGTCACTGAATAGGGGCGGTAAGCATCGAAAATAACCAAAGCAAGTCCCTGGCTGGAAAGATCCTGAGCTACGCTATCCAGTGCGCGGTACGCCGGTTTTCTCAGGAAAGTCGTTTTAATATTTTCCGGATATAATTTCTTATGCAGAAAATTACTGTCTGTGGCGTAGCGCAAATCCAGAATAATTCCGGGAATTGATGCCAGTGATATCATCTGTTTTTCAGGATGATTCAATAAACTTTTCTCATAGAGCGCGATAGTGTTAATGTATTTCAATCCATAGGGACTGACCGGATTATTTTGTGAGAAAATGGAGGCGCCACACAATAAAAAAAACAAAGAAAAAATAACCCGTTTGATGTATCCCTTCATTATTTTGTTATTCATCTAATTAGTTGTTTCTTTAAAGTCTTTCGGGCTATAAAAATCAGGCTTTGACAGTCCGGAAAAATATATACACAAACCCGGTTCACGCAGATGGCACAATGTAGAACGTATTTCTTAATCTTACTGACAACGGGTATATCTTTCGTTCAATGCAAAAATAAGGCGGATAGGGCGCCTGAAAAAGATATTGTGATTAATCCGGCTAAACTGGCGGAAAGCACAACAGAAGATATTCATCATACACTGGATTATCTGAAAGCACATGGTGGCCGGTTAAATGATACTGTAGAATTTCGGTTTGTAAACCTGATGGACAGTTTCTATGAAACCAATCAGTATCGGCCCATCTGGCAACGACAGGACCGTACCATTCCGGAGGGCACTTCATTTATGAACCTCATTCAAAATTGCCGTCTCTGGGGCCTTTTTCCAAATGACTACCATTATAACATGCTGTCATTTATTGACCGGGCCTTCATCCTGGATACTAATGCCGCCAGAAACGCCGCATTGTGGGCACGCAAAGATTTGCTTCTCACGGATGCATTTTTTCAGATGGCCAGGGACCTCAAAAAAGGCAGAATTCCCTATGACAGTGTAACCCTGCGAACCGATACTGTGATAACGGATAGTTTTTATACGACCTCTTTGAATGAGGCAATGCAGACAGGTAATGTTTCTCAGGTATTACACCGTGTTGAGCCACGATCAAAGGGATACGATTCACTTAAAGCATATATTGGCCGGTTTTTGGATTCGGCCAATTTTGCGCCCTATACCCATCTCCCGTATCCCTATTCCGATTCGGTCCAATTTTTCCATTTATTGCAGAAACGTCTGGTTGAAACTGGAAATTTGTCTGATACAGTGCCTCCGATGGACTATCCACAATTCAGATCCGCTATCATCCGTTTCCAGAAAAAATATGAATTTAAGGTGACGGGACAAACCTCAAATTCGCTGGTTGATAAGCTCAATAATACCGACATTGAAAAATTCAAGCGTATTGCGGTTACGCTTGATCGCTATAAACAACTGCCGGATACCTTTCCTGCAACGTATGTCTGGGTGAACCTGCCGGGTTTTAATCTGAGGGTGATAGACCATGATACAGTTGTATTTACTTCTAAAGTAATAGTAGGCGGTCCGATAACCCGCTCCCCGCAACTTACCAGTGAGATTTCGAATTTTATTACAATGCCTCAGTGGACTGTACCGTACAGTATCATCTTTAAAGAAATGTTACCTAAAATTCGAAAGGATACCAATTTTTTGATTAGGGAAAATCTCATGGTTGTAGACAATAATGACAGCGTGATTGATCCCAGAACCATCAATTGGTATAAACTGAATAAAACCCATTTCCCTTACCAGTTGAAACAACGGCAGGGTGACGATAATTCACTGGGTGTTATCAAATTTAATTTCAGGAATAAATATAGTGTGTATCTCCATGATACCAATGTGCGATGGATGTTCAGTAAATCATACCGGGCCATCAGCCATGGTTGTGTACGCGTTAAAGAGTGGGATAAACTCGCCAATTACCTGGTGCGAAATGACACGCTTCGCATACCTACAGATACCATTAAAGCCTACATTGCCCGGGGAGAAAAGCATTTGTTCAGCGGTTTTCATAAACTCCCACTCTATATACGGTATTTCACCTGTGAGGGGAAAGATGGTAAAATCGCATTTTATGAGGATATTTATGAAGAGGACAGGATCCTGATTCAGAAATATTTTGCCAATAAAAGCGTTTTCTAGTTAAAAGCTGAACGCTCAGGTTTTGGTCCAGCGCACCGCAACCGACAAAATTGCCATCATGAAGAAATCCCTCATCCTTTTGCTGTTCCTTGTTTCAGCTTTATACCTGAATGCCCAGCAAGTTAAAGATGCAAAGGCTTCCTCTGCGAAACACCAAAAATCAAAAAAAAATAAACGGGAAGAAAGCAAGGAAAAAACCCTCTATGGAACGGCAAGCTTTTATGCGAATAAATTTGAAGGAAGGCAAACGGCAAATGGCGAGATTTTCTCGCAAAGCAAATTGACGGGGGCCAGTAATATTATAGGCATGAACCAATGGGTTCGAGTGACGAATACCAGAAATCATCTCACGGTTGTAGTTCGTATTAATGACCGCATGCATAAAAACAATAAGAGGCTTATTGATCTAAGTAAATCAGCAGCTAAGAAACTAAAATATACTGGTCATGGATTAGCGCATGTCAAAGTGGAAGTAATTGGCAAAAAACGACCGGATGGAATTGTCCTCGATTAGGCAACAGCTTTATTTACAAGGGCTGCTGCTTCGCTAAGCAATATTGCGGACTGTACTTTCAACCCGCTTTCTTCAATTAGCTTTTTTGCTTCCACCGCGTTGGTTCCCTGAAGGCGCACAATAATCGGCACATGGATGGTTCCGATAGAGTGGTAGGCGTCAATCACCCCCTGAGCTACGCGGTCGCACCGCACGATTCCTCCAAAAATATTGATCAGTATAGCCTTCACTTTGGGATCTTTCAAAATGATGCGGAACCCGGCTTCAACGGTTTGTGCATTGGCGGATCCGCCTACGTCAAGGAAATTGGCAGGTTCTCCGCCACTGAGCTTGATCATATCCATTGTAGCCATGGCCAACCCGGCTCCATTCACCATACACCCCACATTCCCGTCGAGTTTTACGAAATTGAGATTATACTTACCTGCTTCTACTTCCGTCGGGTCTTCTTCTCCGATATCGCGCATGCCTTCGAGATCGGGATGACGCATAAGGGAATTGTCGTCGAGGTTCATCTTACAATCCACAGCAATGATTTTTTCGTCGCTGGTTTTAAAAAGCGGGTTGATTTCAAGCATACTGCAGTCCAGACCAACGTATGCATTGTAGAGATTTGTGACAAATTTCACGCAGTTCTTGAAGGCTTCTCCCGTGAGGCCGAGATTAAATGCAATTTTACGGGCCTGAAAACCTTGCAGGGCAGCACCCGGGAACACCCATTCCTTGAAAATTTTGTCCGGGGTTTTATGTGCTACTTCTTCAATATCCATTCCGCCCTCTGTGCTATACATGAATACGTTTTGTCCCTTGGCCCGATCCAATAAAATTGAGAGGTAGAACTCCTTTACGGGGTTTGGACCGGGATAGTATACATCCTGGGCGACCAGCACTTTGTGGACGATCTTTCCGGCTTCTCCGGTTTGAATGGTTACCAGCGTGCCACCCAGCATATTGGATGCAAAATTGCGTACGTCTTCGGCATTTTTGGCCACTGCCACCCCGCGTTGCTCTGTTCCCCTGATCTTTCCCTTACCCCGTCCTCCCGCATGTATCTGAGCTTTGACAACAGCAAATGAATTTCCGGTATTTACCTTGATCTGTTTATACGCTTCTTCTGCCGCATTAGCCGTATCGACGGGAATTCCCTCCTGAACGGGTACATGATATTTTTTGAGCAGTTCCTTGGCCTGGTATTCGTGCAGATTCATGAATCAAAATTTAGACGAATTTAAGTGATAATGAGCAAAAGATTAACCCGGGTGATAACTTATTATGAATGTCTAAAACCTGGTCGGAAAAAGAATAATGGAATTATTATTTTAGCAGGAAAATTTTATCTAATAAAAAACGATTTGGAATGGCGCCCGATAAAGAACAGATATTCCCAATCCCAGGATACAGTCGTCTATGTTTCCTGAAGAATATTGTACGGAACCCAAATATTGAAGTTGGAGACTACACCTACTATGACGATTTTGAAAATGTGGAAAATTTCGAAAAGAATGTAAAATATCATTTTGATTTTACCGGTGATAAACTGATCATAGGCAAGTTTTGCATGATCGCCTCAGGGGTTTCGTTTATTATGAACGGTGCTAATCATCTGGTGGACGCAATTACGTCCTATCCTTTTGCCGTATTTGGAAATGATTGGCAGAGTGCCATGTCCGGTAAATCCTATCCGACTAAAGGAAATACAATTGTTGGTAATGATGTCTGGATCGGGCATAACGCCACCATAATGCCGGGCATAAAAATCGGTGATGGAGCAATTATTGCGACCAATTCTACCATAACAAGAGATGTTGCTCCTTATTCCATTAACGGTGGAAATCCGGCGAAGGAAATCCGGAAAAGATTTTCCGATAAGCAGATTGAATTTTTATTGCGGTTAAAATGGTGGGAATGGCCCGTTGGGAAAATCACAAAAAATCTAGGTCTGCTAACCGGAAATAGGGTGGAGGACTTTAAAAAACCGGCCGAATAAAAATGAATAATAATAAAATCAGGATATTGGGAATTTCCGGAAGTCTTCGCAAAAGTTCATCGGCGAGTGCTCTATTAAGGCTTGTATCAGATTTGGTCCCTGAACAAGTGGAATTTAATTTATATGAAGATCTTGAAAAGATACCGGCATTTGATGACGGCCGGCTGATTCTCGTGCCGGTAGCAAATTTTATTAAACGTGTTTCAGAATCGGATGCAGTATTTTTTTGTATCCCGGAATACGCATTTGGTGTACCAGGCGCTTTGAAAAATGCACTCGACTGGACAGTATCTACAACGGTCTTTTCCGATAAGCCTGTAGCCTTAATTACCGCGGCATCCGGGGGGGAGAAAGCGCATGCGGCATTCTCGCTCACATTAACTGCATTGGGCACGAAATTGTCAGAAAATACAAAACTGCTCATTTCTTTTATTCGCACAAAACTGGACGAAGACGGTATTGTGAAAGACCCAGCTACATTAACCGCAATTAAGTCCGTTATTCATGCACTGGTTCTTGCCGTTGGAAAGGAAAAATAATTCAGGCAGCATTTAATTATTACCAGGCTGTTTAAGGTATTTCTCGCGAATGATCTTCAGGTGGTGTAGTTCGTGCCCCGCAATATGATAGACCAATGCCCTGACACTTACTTTATTATTATTGGCAATTCCGGTTCTTAATAAAGTTTCATCCGACATATTCTTAAATAACGTTATAGTTGACCTGCGAACCGATTCATATTCTTCCAGGATGCTTTCGACAGTTCTTTCATTTGCATTTGAATTTGCCACATAATCATCCTGCTCAAATCCTGGTAGTATTGTTTTATCATTTCTCGCGAAACGCAAGGCCCGATAACTATAAATACGTTCGTCATCCATCATGTGCACCAACAATTCCTTTAAGGTCCATTTATTAATATCATACCGGGACAACAACGTTTTTTCCGATAAAGAGTTAACCAGCGAATGGACGATTTTGAAATGATTTTCTAAGTGCTGCAGCACCAGGTCATCATCAGGCAACAGGCTGATATACATGATTGCATAAGGAGGATATTCTCCTTCTATTGGTTTGTTAATTTTCTTCATTGATTTGTGTCTGCAGTCGGATCTCTTGTTCGCCCACACTCTCAAAGTATACTAGGGTTGCGAAGTAGTCTTTATTTTATTTTTAAATACTTTTTCAAATTTTTCAACTTTGGGTCGGATTACAAAAGTACAGTAAGGCTGCGAGCCATGCAGACGGTAGTAATCCTGATGGTAATCTTCTGCCGCATAAAACTTTTCAAAGGAAGAGATTTCTGTGACTACGGGATTATTATAGGCCCCGCTTTTATCCAGTTTATATTTGTATTCTTCTGCTTTTTTCTTTTGTTCGGCATTATGATAAAAAATAACACTGCGATACTGGGTGCCCACATCATTGCCCTGACGGTTCAAGGTTGTCGGGTCATGGACTTCCCAGAAAACCTCCAGCAATTCGTCAAAACTGATCACTTTTGGATCATAAACAATCTGCAGGCATTCGGCATGGCCGGTAGTGCCGGTACAGACTTCTTCGTAGGAAGGGCTTTTTACATTTCCACCGGAATATCCGGAAGTCACTTTTAATACACCTTTCAGTTCCTGAAAAACGGCTTCCGTACACCAGAAACATCCTGTCCCGAATGTTGCCGTATCGGTCTTTATACCAACAGGAACGGTCTCCTCAGTCATAACTATGTTTTGAGATGATGTTTGATTACAGGAAACCAGCGAAATTGCGCTGCATAAGAAAGCTGTTAACATAATGATTTTCATTCTTTTTTCTTATGTAATATACGAGAGCACCATGAGGCCGGATTGCAAGATATATGACAACTGAAGGCTTTTAAAGGTTCGTTAACTAACTTTGTTTTGAATGATACGATATTTCCCTGAATCGGCCCTGGGGCAACTTGAATTCGACAAAATCCGGGACTTGCTCACCGAAAAATGTAAATCCGCCTATGCCAGGGAGAAGGCGGCTTCTCTACGTATTCATACACGGCTCGAAATTATCCAGGTAGAATTACAACGGACCAGTGAATTTAAAAATCTGCTGGAACTGGGTCAGCATTTCCCAAACGAAGACAGCCTAAATCTTTCCCGCGAAATCAAATTACTGGGACTATCAGGAGCAATTTTGAGCGGTGAACAATTTCTTCAGATCCGCAAACTGGCTGATGCCCTGCGCCAGATCTTTCACTGGTTTGACCGGGAACGCAGGCTCGCTTATACAGGACTCGCTTCGGTCATCAAAGACTGTTATTATGAAAAAAATATTATTCAGTATATCGATGAAATCCTGGAAGAAAATGCTCAGGTGCGTGACAAAGCCTCCTCAGAACTGGCGGAAATACGGATGTCTTTATACAGAAAACGCAATGAGCTCCGGCGGCTCTTCGACCGGATTGTCAGTAAGCTGAATAAATCTGGTTTTGTAGCCGAAACAGAGGAAGCCTTTTTGAATGGCCGGAGGGTTGTTGCCATTTTTGCCGAACATAAAAGACAAATAAAAGGTATTCTCCACGGTGAAAGTGACAGCCGGAAAACAGCTTTCATAGAACCAGAAGAAACAATCGGGCTGAACAATGAAATATTTTCGCTGGAACATTCGGAAAGCCGGGAAGTGAACCGGATCCTCCGGGAACTTACAGGCCGGCTGTCAGTATATGCCCCGCTTTTGAGTGTGTATCACGACATAATAGGCGAGTATGATTTTATCAATGGGAAGGCAAAACTCGCTATAGACATTCAAGGAATTTATCCGAATCTGCAGGATGGATCCCATATCCATTTGATTCAGGCTTATCATCCATTATTATTATTATACCACCGCAAATCCCAGAAACCAACCATTCCGGTAGATATCAAACTCGAAGATAAAAACAGAATACTTGTAATTTCCGGACCGAATGCTGGTGGTAAAACGGTTACCATGAAAACTGTGGGTTTATTGCAGCTCATGGTCCAGGCCGGTTTACTGGTACCTGTTCATCCGCATTCCACCCTGGGTATTTTCAAACAGATTATGATTCATATTGGCGATACCCAAAGCCTGGAATTTGAACTGAGCACCTACAGTTCTCACCTGATTAATATGAAATATTTCATGGAACAGGCAAACGGGCGCACCTTGTTTTTTATCGACGAACTGGGAAGCGGCAGTGATCCGAACCTGGGGGGAGCTTTCGCTGAAGTGATCCTACTGGAACTCGTTAAAAAACATGCACTTGGTATTGTTACCACCCATTACCTGAATCTAAAGGTAATGGCCAACAAAACGCCTGGAATCCTGAATGGTGCGATGGCTTTTGATGAAAAGAGCCTCTTGCCTTTATATCAGCTGATCATTGGCAAACCGGGCAGCTCATATACTTTTTCGATTGCCGAGAGGATTGGGTTACATCCCGACCTTATCCGCAACGCTCGCAAACTGGTAGATGAAGAACATTTCAAGCTTGATAAACTGCTTAACCGGACAGAACAAGACCTGCGCAATCTTGAACAGAAAGATAAGGAACTGCAGAAAATGCTGAAAGAAAATGCAAGGCTGCAGACAGAACTGGAAAAAACCCTGCAAAAGGAAAAACATCAACAGCAATTGCAGATTTTGCAGGAACAAAATAAAATTTCAGCTGATCGGTATGGCTATCTCAAGGAAATGGAAAGAAAGCTAAAACAGATTATATTCGACTGGCGGAAGGCAGAAAATAAGGAAGAAGTGATCAGACAGATGCAGGCACTCCTGTTTAATCAGAAAGAAAAGCCGGTGGCTGAAAAAGTAAAAAAGAAATTCGAATCAAAATATATTGAAGTAGAGGGAGATATCCAGCCGGGATCACCGGTAAAATTGAAAAAAAGTCATCAGACCGGAACTGTCCGCGAATTGCGCGGAAAAAAGGCCGTAGTTCAGGTAGGTATGATTCCCATTACTATGGATATTTCTGATCTGGCACTGATTAAGGAAAAAGCCAAACCGGAAACACCTGCTTAAAATTCATTATGAATCCAAAACAACTGGCTGCTGAACATGCCGTATCATTCCTGGAAAATGGTATGACGATTGGCCTCGGAACTGGATCCACTGCTTATTGGGCAATAGAAAAGATTGGTGAGAAAGTAAAAAAAGAGGGCTGGAAAATCAAGGCGATTGCCACATCTATCCGTTCTGAAGAACAGGCACGCGGGCTGGGTATTCCGATCCTGGATTTTTCAGCCATTAAAAACATTGACGTAACTATTGACGGGGCCGATGAGGTAGACCCGCAATTACAACTCATTAAAGGTGGCGGGGGCGCGCTGCTCCGGGAAAAAATTGTTGCGACCAACAGCCGACAGATGATCGTAGTGGCTGATGAATCCAAATGGGTTCAAACCCTGGGAAAATTTCCATTACCGGTTGAAGTAGTGCGTTTTGGGTGGGAGAGGACTTTCGAAAAACTGCAAATATTGGGTTGCGAAGCTAAAAGAAGGATGAACGGAACGGAACCTTACATGACAGACAACGGGAATTTTATTGTGGACTGTGCTTTCGGGGAAATAAAAGACGGAGTGGCTTTGCATGAATCGGTAAACGCTATTACCGGTGTTGTGGACAATGGGCTTTTCATTCATATAGCCAGCAAGCTGATACTGGGTTTCAATAACGGTGACACCCGCGTTATCAGCAGATAAATCTACACTTCATGAATCTTTCCGGCCTGCTTCAATCTTTCCGGAAATTACTCCGGTTCGTTCTGAAGAAACCGGTCACCTGGCTGGCAGAAAAAGTGTCTTCGGCGCCTGATAAAAATTCAGTGATGGAAGCACTTACCCAATTATACCAGGAATCCGCAAATCCAAAGAGCAGGAAGCTGAAAAGGCTGAGCGCCAATCTGGCTAATAGCCGGATCATTGTTTTAAGTGACCAGCACCGTGGCGCGCGTAACGGTTCGGATGACTTTGCTATTTGCGAAAATTCTTATCTCACTGCATTGGATTATTACAACCGCGAAAATTTTTACTTTGTCAATCTTGGTGATTGTGAAGAGCTTTGGGAGAATACAATGTTTGGCATTTCAAAATTCAATAAAGCTGTTTATGATAATGAAAAGCTTTTCATAGAGAGAGATGCCTATTGTAAGGTCTTTGGCAACCATGATCTTTTCTGGGATAATGACCCGTTGGCTTCTACTTGGCTAAAGAAAATTTATGGTAAGGCAATACGAATATTCACCGGTGTATTGATAAGGATTGATATTCCTGGAATGTCAGCACTGGAGATTTTCTGTACCCACGGCCATCAGGGTGATAAACAAAGTGACGGAAACGCATTCAGCAAATGGTTTGTAAGTTATGTCTGGGGTCCGTTACAAAATTTCCTGAAGATCAATACTAATAGCCCTTCGGCGAATGACAATTTAAAAACGCTTCATAATATGTATATGTACGATTGGAGCGCAGCCCAGAAAAATATTCTGCTGATAACCGGACATACCCATCAACCCGTTTTTAATTCACTTACACACCTGGAAAGACTTTACCAGCAGCTGGAAAAAGCACGTACGCTGAATGACAGTGACGCGCTTAAAAAAATTGAAGCGGAAATTCCCCGCCGTAGAAGAGAGTATGATTTCCTGAATCATTCATTTGATCAGATGAAGCCTACTTATTTTAATTCAGGGTGCTGTTGTTTTGAAGATGGTACCATTACCGGTATTGAAATCAGCGACGGTTATATCCGTCTGATTAAATGGAGCCTGAAAAACGGCAAACCGGAACGCCAGGTAGCTGAAGAAGAGGCCCTAAAAACTTTGGCCGCCCGGATTGGGGTTTCGGTCAGGAAATGACTGTTGATGTAATTTCCCCTGAATTGTTTCATTATTTCCTCAACAATCACGGAATTTGGCAAAAAAACCATTTTTCCTGTTAGAAAAAACTGGTACGATACTTCGTACAATAACAGTAATAGAATAAAACTCGAAACAGGGATTCGCCGATTGGGTTACTCATACGGATACTATGGTCAACCTGAAATGAAGCAAAAGAAAAGTGTCCGGGTCCTGTTTCCTGATCTGCCTGAGCGGATATAAAATGCAAAGACTTCGTATGAACTACGAAGTCTTTGTCATTTATTATTTGTCGTGTTGTGTAAACGGTCACATACTCGCGTGAAGGTAATCCTTTAACTGGGAGATTGTTTCCTCCTGGTGTTGGATGATTTCGCGGATCAGGTCATGGATGGAAATAACGCCGTAAATTTTGTCATTTTCAAATACCGGCAAGTAACGGATATTTTTGTCTGCCATGAGTTGCATACAATGTTCAATGCTGTCGAACAGGTTTACCGCCGGCAGGTCGTTTGACATAATCTCCGAAACCGGTGTATCTGTAGAAGATTTGCCTTTCAGTATCACTTTCCTGGAATAATCCCTTTCAGTCATAATGCCCAGATAGGTTTGGTTATCGACAACCATTACAGAACCAATATTCTGATGAGACATAATCTGAAGGGCTTCAAGAACAGAGGTTGAGGGGGTAACAGCGGTAATTTTTCGTTCTTTATGAAGAAAAATATCAGATACTTTTTTCATTCCGGCCAATTTTAGTGAACAATCGTTGCAGGTAAATTACAAATAATTATCTGATAATTAGTCTGTGAAATCAATCCGGAAGTCAAAATAAGGGTCAGGCATATATAAAAAGGCTGGTTTAAGCCAGCCTTCTCCAATCAGGATTAAGGTTTAATGGAATCTATTCGTCAAAATAGGGCAGTTCGACCTGTTGTTAAGTTGGGTAAACTAGGGTATTTCCGGACCTGTCAGGCGTCAACTTAATGAATTTCAAGGGCGAAGGGGGGCGCTTCATATACAGATACGTATGGAAAGAGGTTCAGGATTCTAAAAAATAAAAAAAATTTGAAAACCCGTCCCTGGTTACCCTGAGTTGTCAGCCCCCAGCCAGCAAACCCGGATAAAAATCAGGATTTCAGAGATTTGTGCAGATGGCGATTAAAGGGTACTTTTAATGTTCAAAACCGGTTTATCATGACAAATCATATGTTTTTATTATCCATGCCCGGGGGCAGCGAATGGATCCTGATCGTAATTGCAGTGCTTGTTTTATTTGGAGGAAGAAAGATTCCGGAATTCATGAAGGGATTGGGAAAAGGTATGCGTGAATTTAATGATGCAAAAAACAATGTGAAACAGGAATTTGAAAATGGCATGAATGAGCCGCAAAAACCTGCCGCCCCGCCTGCAGCTAAAAACTAATTTATTTAATTTTATCAGGTCCCGGTAAATCGAGTGTTTGCCGGGACTTATTATTTGTGTCTATCGTTCACCAACAACCGGAGGAAGATCGCGTTCCAGCATTTTATTCCGGTTGGCCATTTCCCAGGCAGTATAGAATACTAACTGTGCTCTTTTTGCCATTAAATCATAATTTATCTTGTCCGGGGTATCTGTGGGTTTGTGATAGTCCGGATTGATTCCGTCAAAATAAAAAATTATGGGCACGCCTTTACGGGCGAAATTATAGTGATCGCTTCGAAAATAAATTCTGAGCGGATCTTTGGGATCGTTGAATTTGTAATCCAATTCCAGTCCTGTATATTTTCTATTCATCTCTACGTTGATTTTGCGCAGATCGGAACTAAGTTTGTCATCACCTACTATATAGACGTAATTATTGGAATCACCCTGTTTTCTTCGCGGGTCGCTCCTTCCAATCATGTCAATATTGAGGTCTGCGGTGGTTTTATCGAGGGGATAGACCGGATGATCCGTATAATATTCCGATCCCCAAAGTCCTTTTTCTTCACCAGAGTTTGCCAGAAACAGAACGCTACGACGTGGTCCGCTACCGGCTGCTTTTGCTTTTGAAAAGGCGGATGCCATTTCCAGCAGACTTACCGTACCGGAGCCATCATCGTCTGCCCCGAAATATATGATCGAATCTTTTTTACCCAGATGATCATAATGGGCCGAGATAATAAGCAGTTGGTCTTTGAGATCGCTTCCTTCGAGGTAACCCAGAACATCTGTACTCTGCATTATTTCAGTCTGCTTCTGAATCGAAATCCAGGTATCTGCCTGGTATGTTTTGTATTCGATCGGTCCGGTCTTCACCTTATCATAGTCTTCCGCCATTACCAGCCTGGCTATCCGTTCTGAAATCAGAAAGCTATTGAGGTGGGTTTTCGGGATAAAGTATTTCCTGTACATCTTACCCCCATCGGGAACTGGCTTGTGCGGAAAATCATCTGTGATTATCAAGAGAGCCATTGCACCATGGAGTTGTGCAGCGTCCTGTTTCGCGAATGCATTAAAAGTTTTATTGTTAATATGGGCCGAAAGCTGACCGGGTGGATAACCGTTTAAAGCCAGCACGATTTTCCCGGCGACCTGCAGTCCTTTATAATCATCCTGCAGCGAATCGGATAAACCGTAACCTGCAAAAACAATTTCGGATGATCCGAGGGAAAGGGTATAAGCATTTGCCAGTCGTAAATCAAAGTCCTTATTCATATCAAAAGACTGCCCGTTAATCTGGAGTGCGGCGGAGAGGAGACTGTCCCGGTAAACGGGGTAGGCGAGCTGAAAACTGTCTTTGACACCAGGTTTTAGTCCGAGGCTTCTAAAATAATTTTCGATATAAGCAGCCGCTTTGCGTTGTCCCGGCGTTGCGGTCTCCCTTCCTTCGAAATCCGGGCCCGCAATCTGATAAAGGTGTCGTTTGAGATTTTCCGGTTTGATACTGTTTGCAAAAAGAACCGGATCTGTTTTTTTCTGCGCTTCACAAAAAACTACAGACCCGGTAATTACCAGCACTAAGAATATCTTCATGGGATCAAATATATTGAAGTCCCCGCCAATAATTTAAGCCTCTTTAACGAATTCCACACTCGCATGAAGTTTCACTTCATCCCCCACAACCACACCACCTGCTTCGGTTGCCGCATTCCATACCAGACCAAAATCCTTACGACTGATTTTTCCTTCAATAGTAAACCCTGTCCGGGTATTGCCCCATGGATCCTTGATTAAACCCCCATGTTCAACTTTTAGTTTTACGCTTTTTGTGACGCCATGAAAACTAATGTCGCCGTATAGGGTATATTCTTCACCAGTGACCCTTTCCATTTTGGTACTTACAAAAAGGAGTTTTGGATGTTTAGCGATCTCAAAAAAATCTGCGCTTTTCAAGTGTGCATCGCGTTGTTCGTTATTGGTTGTAATAGAATCCACGTCAGCACTAAAGTTTATTTTGGCTGTCTCGAAATTTTCATCCGTTGTTTCCACTTCAGCACTGAATTTGCCAAATGAGCCGCTCACATTCGTAATCATCAAATGCCGGATCTTAAATTGTATTTCTGAGTGAGTGGGATCCAGAATCCATTTTATATCTGCCATTGAACTGGATTTAATGTTTAAACAACGAATATAAGTATTTTACCTGAGTGACCGGAAAAAATTCCTCATTTCCTGTTAATAAGCCGGGATTGGGTCATAAAGGACCTGTTTTTGGCCCGTGAATAGCTACCTTTGCAGCCGTTTTATGAAATCAGGATTTGTCAATTTGTTCGGAAAGCCCAACG
>Ga0163162_10001884_pt1 | contig 19750 bp, 13 predicted proteins | sample S55metaG_FD_115310 | JGI IMG/M metagenome (GOLD analysis project Ga0163162, IMG submission 115310) | Switchgrass rhizosphere microbial communities from Kellogg Biological Station, Michigan, USA - S5-5 metaG | ecosystem: Host-associated > Plants > Roots > Rhizosphere > Soil | place: USA...
CAATCCGCCTTCGTGATACAGGCGCATGACTTCCAGTCCGATCGCCGCGCTTACCGGATGCGCCGAATACGTGTGGCCATGACCGACGCTTGCGACCGGATCGCCATCGGCGATGCCCTGGTATACGGCATCGGACATCAGGACGGCACCCATCGGCGCGTAACCGGACGTCAGCCCCTTCGCGACGGTCATCAGATCCGGTTCGACGTTTTCGGCTTCGCACGCGAACAGCGGGCCCGTGCGGCCGAAGCCGGTGATGACCTCATCGGCGACGAACAAAATGTCCAGCTTGCGGCACGTCTCGCGCATCGCCTTGAGCCAGCCGGCTGGCGGCACGATCACACCGCCCGATCCCTGGATCGGTTCGCAGAAAAATGCGGCGACGTTTTCCGCGCCCAAGGCGGCCACTTTCGCTTCGAGCGCAGCGACGGACGCGGCGATCAGCGCGGCGTCATCAGGGAACGTATTCCGGTACGCATAGGGCGATGGGATGTGATGCTGGTTCGGCAGCGGCACATCGAAGTTGCGATGGAAAACCGGCAGCGCGGTCAATCCCGATCCGACCGCCGACGACCCGTGATATCCGCGTTCCAGCGCGATGATGTGCTTTTTTGTCGGCCGTCCCGTGGCATTGAAGTAATGGGTGATAAAGCGCAGCGCGGAGTCGACCGCGTCCGAGCCGCCGAGCGTAAAGTACACGTGCTGCAGTGACGCGGGGGAGAGGGCCACGAGCTTCTCGGCAAGTTCGATTGCCGGCGCGCTGCCGAAGTGAAAATAGCCGGTGGCGTAGGGCAGGCGCGCCATCTGTTCGGCCGCGACCTTGACGATGCTCTGCTGTCCGTACCCCACGTTCACGCACCAAAGGCCTGAGAAGGCGTCGAGCAACTCGTTGCCGTTAGCGTCACGCAGGAAGGCGCCATCCGCCGATTCGAGCACGGTGACGCCACGCGCTTCATGCGCACGATAGTTGATGACCGGATGAATGAGATGCTTGCGGTCGGCTTCGATGAGCGATTGGATCGACATGGGATTTTCTCGTGGCGAATGTGGGATTGAGGTGCCTGTTCAATCTTCCATGGTATTGAAAACCCCAATTTTTTCGCCACGCTTATTGTTCCCCAAAAAACGTAAACGCCTTGTTTTGCAGGGCCGCCACGGCATTTTCTGCTGCGCGCGCGGATCGGTTGCGCTGGTTGCGTCCTACGCACTCGAAATACAGTCAGGCAGCTACCGCATCGTCCTTGCGCACGAACGCTTCGAAACCTTCCACGCTCATCGGACGGGAAAAATAGAAGCCCTGATAGGCGTGACATTCCACGCTGGCGAGGAAATCGCGCTGCGCCGCCGTCTCCACGCCCTCGGCAATGACGCCAAGGCCGAGGCTTTGCGCCAGCGCCACGATGGTGCGCGCAATGGCGGCATCGTTCGGATCGACAAGCACGTCTCGCACGAATGATTCGTCGATCTTCAATTGATCGAGCGGCAAGCGTTTCAGGTAAGACAGCGACGAATAGCCGACACCGAAATCATCGAGCGAAAACACCACGCCTTTCGCCTTGAGCGTCCACATCTTCTGGACGATGTCCTGCATGTTGTCCACCAGCAGGCTTTCGGTGAGTTCGAGCTTCAGACGGCTCGGACTGGCGCCTGTCTTGAGAATGACCGCGAGCACCTTGTCCACGAAATCCGGCTGGCGGAACTGCTGTGCACTGACATTGACGGCCATTGTCAGATGCGCCATTTCAGGTTGCTCCATCCAACGCGCCAATTGCACGCATGCAGTCTCCAGCACCCAGTTTCCAAGCGCGAGAATCAAGCCGGTCTCCTCGGCGAGCGGAATGAATTCGGCCGGCGCCACGATACCGTTCTCGGGGTGCTGCCAGCGCACCAGCGCTTCGGCGCCGATGACGCGGTAGTTATCGACAGCGTTATCCATTACGTTATCGGTCACTTGCGCCTGGTAATGCAGCACGAACTGATTGTCCTCGATCGCGCGGCGCAAACCCGCTTCAAGCGCAACGCGCTCGACCACGGCCGTCTGCATGGCGGGATCGAAGAAACACATCGCGTTGCGGCCGCGTTCCTTCGATTTGTACATCGCGAGGTCGGCCTGCTTCAGCAGTTCGTCAATTACTGTCTGATGTCCCGTGAACACCGTCGCCCCGATGCTCGCCGTGCTGCGGTATTCGACATCGTCGAGATGGTACGGTTTGCCGAGAATGGCGAGAATGCGCTCGCCGACGATCTCCGTCTGATTCGCCGCTTCCTGCGGGTTGGCATGCAGGCTTCCGAGCACCACGACAAACTCGTCGCCGCCCACGCGCGCGACGGTATCGCTGCGGCCGACGCTCGCGGCAAGCCGTCCCGCCGCTTGCTGCAGGAGCACGTCGCCCTTGTCGTGGCCCAGGGTATCGTTAAGCGTCTTGAAGTGATCCAGGTCGATAAAAAGCAGCGCCCCGCAGGTCTTCTTTTGCGCGCTGAGCGCAATGGCTTGCGTCAGGCGATCGATCAGCAGCGTGCGGTTGGGCAGGCGTGTGAGGGCATCGAAGAAAGCGAGTTCGCGAATGCGTTCCTCCGCGATCTTGCGTTCGGTGATGTCGTGATGCGCGCCCACGTAATGGCTCACCACGCCGTCTGCGCCCGTCACGGCCGAGATGCTCAGCCATTTCGGATACACCTCGCCATTCTTGCGGCGATCCCAGATCTCGCCTTGCCATCCGCCCACGCGGTTGATCGATTCCCACATCGCGCGGAAAAAAGCAGCGTCGTGGCGGCCGGACTGAAGCATGCGCGGCGTCTTGCCGACGAGTTCCTCCGCGCTGTAACCCGTGCATTCGATAAACGCCGAATTCACCCTCAGGATCTTGGTGTTGGCGTCCGTGACGATCATGCCTTCCAGCGAATCGAATGCAACCGCGGCAATGCGCAATTCGGACTCGGCCTGCTTGCGCTCGGTGATATCGCGCCCGCTCGTGCGAAAGCCCGTGAAGACGCCTTTGGCGTCGGTGATCGGCACCCATGAAACCGAGAGCCACACAATCGACCCATCCTTTCTCACGCAGCGGAATTCCAGGTCATCGCCACGATGTCCCTGCAGCCCCTTCATGAATTCCGGCGCGACGCGCGGCATGTCTTCGGGATGAATCAGCGTGCCGGCGAAGTCGGGCATCGCCATGCATTCTTCGACGGTATAGCCGGTGTATTGCTTGACCGAAGGATTGATCCAGCGCGGCTTGCCGTCCGGACCCCACCAGACTTCCCAGTTGACGGTGCAATCGGCGATGGCGCGAAACTTCTCTTCGCTTTCCCGCAATTCGCGCGTCATGGTGGACGCGAGCCGCATCGCGCGGCCGTGGCCGGTTACCAGCAGCCACGCGAGCAAGGCCAGGGTGATGCTCAAGCCCGTGCCGGTGATCGCGATAATCCATTGCGCCTTACGCCCGAAGCCAGTCTTGAAGCCGTCCTGCGTGGCGAGCGAGAGAGTCCAGTTGTGGCCCGCGACCACCAGATATTCGCTGGCGGAGATCGTCTCCGCCGGACTTTTCCCGCCACCAACGTCTGCTGAACGGTAGAGCAGGGCCGCAGGCGAGGGTTCGACGCCGTCGTAAATGGCAAGCGACAAGCCGCGCGGCTGCTCGCCGTAGAGGCTTGCGATCACATCGTGCATTCGAAACGATGCATACACCCAGCCCGTCAGGTGCGCGCGGCGTTGGGTGACGTTATCCAGCGACTGGCCGCGCGTATAAACCGGCACATACATGACGAAACCGGGTTGCGCGTCGGGACCGTCGTCGACCGCCAACCTCAGCTTGCCCGACATCACTGCCATGCCGGAGTCGCGCGCCTTTTCCATGGCAAGGCGGCGCACCGGATCGGTCCAGCCGTCGAAGCCGAGGGGCGCGCGGCGGTTCGCACCAACATTCGGTTCGCGCTGGATGACCGGTGCGTAATGATCACGCGTGCCCGGGGGCTGGATACCGTAGTGGCTGAATCCTTCCATGATCATGGCCGCGACATGCGCGTCCTTCTGCGCCGCCGGTACCCACTTGATGATGCCTATTGCCTGAATGCCAGAGAAATTTGCATCGAGATTGAGCGCACTGACATAGTCCCGCACGTGGTCCCGGTCGGCATTTCCGACGGCGGCAAAGAGACCCTGCACGCCGTGCAGCATTTGCTCGTAAGTGGCCATGCGCTGTTCGACGCGGCTCACCGCGTCACCCAGCGAGAAGTCGAACTGGGACAGCAACTCGCGCCTGGAAGCCTGTTGTTCGTGATCCCACACGACCCAGGTGACGCTCAGGGCGGCGAAGAGCACGAGTAGCGGAATCAATAGCGGGATCAGCCGATATATCAACCGCGGCGTCAGGCCGGCACGAGCCCGGCGGCGCGTCCGGTTCATTGCGGCGCCTTGAAATCGACCATCGCCTGAGCCAGATCGGGTTTGAAATATTTACGGAAGATGCGCAGCACGGTGCCATCCGCGCGCATCTCGTTCACAAGTGCGCGCCACTTTGCCTGCTCCCCGGGCGAGAGCGCTTTCTTCGACATGATCAAACCATGCGGAACGGGGGGATCGTTGAATTCGATAACCGTGGTGACGTCGCGAATCCGCTTTTCTTCGAGCGCGGGATAATCGAAGGGCTCCATGATCATGCCCTGGATGCGGCGGTTGATCAGCGCTTCATATAGAGGTTCGAGGCCGCCGGCCTGACTGACACGATTCTGGGCGGCGAGTGTATCGACGAGTTTATTGGCGGAATCGCTATAGCGAAAGCTCCGGATCACGCCTAACTGGAATTGATCGCTGCGCTCGAAATCCGCCAGCCGGCGCATGCCGGAATCCTTTCGGACGAGGAGATAATATTTATCGGTGAAATACCACGCAAACGATGCAAACTGATTGCGCTCGGCATTCGTAATGCCTGACAAGCTGAAATCGAGTGCGCCCGATTCAATCAATTGCCAGATGCGCGCACGCGACATCAGGCTGACGGTAACCTTGCAGCCGCTGCGGCGAATGAGTTCGTCGGCGAAGTCTTTATCGATACCGGTGTCGGTATCGGCGGAATAGAGCAGGCCGTGATCGTGCAATGCGAGTGTAAATGGCCGCGAGCAGTCGGGACCCGCCGCGACTGCATGGCTCATTGGCGCGCTTAGCAATGTGACCAAGCAGCAAAGCATGAGCAGCAACCCGCCAAGACCATTTCTGATCACTGTGTCTCCGTGGTGGATGAGGTTAACTAGGAGCACGCCGGCTCAATGGGCCTGTACTTCTTTGTTTAGCGAATTGACTTAAGTGTTCGTTTAGTAGATTTGCCGACAGGATGACACATCGGGCACGCGAGAGTTTATTCGCAAATTGATGGCACTAACGTTTGACGCCACGCAGTTTAATTAATTATTTATTCTAAGCGGGCTTAATGAGCCAGTGTTGCCCGACTGGGGCTTTTGATCTGCGGTCGTATGAGAAGCCGCGCAAAAGGCGCGGGCATGAGCGCCCGCGCCGTATCAGCGTTATTCGCTGGTGGTCCATTCCACGTTCGCACCCACCGACCGCAGGTTTTCGACAAAACGCGGATGCGCGCGCCGTATCGGCAAGGCGTTGGTGATTTCCGAGCGTCCTTCGATACTTGCGGCAACCATCAGCAGCGCGATCGCCACGCGAATGATGTAAGGGCTTTCGACCTTGGCCGGCGTAAGCGTAAGGCCGCCAAACGTGATCAGACGATGCGGGTCCGACAAGAACACATGCGCGCCGAACTTCGACAGTTCGCCGGACCAGCCCATGGCGCCGTCGTAGACCTTGTTCCAGAACATGGCGCTGCCTTCCGCTTTCACGCCAAGCGCAATGAAAATTGGCAGCAGGTCGACCGGAAGATACGGCCACGGCGCTGCCTCGACCTTCGTCAGGATGTTCTGCGTGAACGGCCGGCGCACGCGCAATGGACCATCGCGAACGGTGCGCGACCAGCCGTTGCTGTGCTCCACGTGCACGCCGAACTTCGCGAAGGTCCGGTCGATCAGCGGAAACTGTTCCGGCGCCGTATTCTTCACCACGATGTCACCACCCGTGATCGCGCCCAGCGCGAGGAACGTCGCGATTTCATGGAAATCTTCGCTGAAGCGGAATTCGCCGCCGCCCAGTTTCTTGCCGCCGGTCACGGTGATGCGCGAGGTTCCGATTCCCTCGATCGCCACGCCGAGCATTGCGAGAAAACGGCAGAACTCCTGCACGTGCGGCTCCGACGCCGCGTTCACAAGCGACGACGTGCCATTCGCGGATGCTGCGCACAGCACGAAGTTTTCGGTCGTCGTCACCGACGCGTAGTCGAACCAGTGATGATTCGCGGTCATCTGCGACTCGGCGCGAACGATCAGCGAATCCGTCGTGCGCTCGATGCGGGCGCCGAAGCGCTCGAAGACTTCAACGTGCGGGTCGATCTCGCGCACGCCCAGCGTGCAGCCTTTTACGTCGTTTTCCAGCCGCGCCACGCCGAAGCGCGCGAGCAGCGGCGGCACCAGCATGATCGATGAACGCATCTCTTCCGGCAGCCGGTGTTCAACAGGATCAAACCGGGTGGCGTGATGGTGAAGTTGCAGAACGCCGGTCGCGAAATCCATGGATACGCTGCTGCCGAGCATGCGAAAAATATCGAGGATCTTCTTGACGTCGGTAATCTCAGGAACACCGACGAGCCGCAATGGCTGGTCGGTCAGAAGGGTGGCGCAAAGAATGGGCAGGACGGCGTTCTTGTTGGCGGAAGGGGTGATTTCACCGCGCAGTGGAAGGCCGCCGTGGACGATCAGATTGGACATGTATGGGTGCCGGGCGTTGGAGAGCAAGGCGCATATGATGCCACCGCGTGTAACGTTTGCCTTCACCGCACAGTCAATTTTGATGTCGATGTCTGCGCAACACGACATCAAAAGGGCACTTTTAGGAATCCGTACCCGGCCCCTATTTTTCCTCGGCCGCGGCTCGCGCTTTTTCGTCGAGCAGCGTGTCGATGCGTTCGCGGTTTGCATCGCCCCACGCGCATAGCGGCATGAGTGCACGGGCGAGCGTCATCCCGAATTCCGTCATCTGGTAATCGACCCTCGGCGGAATCTCGCCGTAGTCGCGCCGCATGATTACGCCGTCTTCCGCAAGTTCGCGCACTTGCTGGATCAACACCTTCTCGCTGATGCCCGCGACCAGGCGCTTGAGCTCGCCAAAGCGCCGTGGGCCGCCGTTCAGATGAAACAGCACGATTGGCTTCCACTTTCCACCAATGACCGATAACGCGACCTCGAGTCCACAACTGAACGAACGGGGTTCCATGGATTTTTCCTTAGCACATACCTTTAGGTAGGTACTAGCATAACAGAATGTACCCGCCCATAATGAATTCTCTAACTCGCTTAAGGAGATTCCAGATGGGCAAGCTCATAGGAAAAGTTGCGGTCATCACGGGTGCAAACAGCGGTATTGGCCTGGCTACCGCCAAGCGTTTCGCCGAGGAAGGCGCACGCGTGTTCATGAGCGGCCGGCGCCAGCAGGAACTCGACGCAGCGGTCGCGGAAGTGGGCGCAAACGCGCGCGGGGTTCAAGGCGATGTGTCGAAACTCAATGACATCGACCGGCTTTTTGAGGTTGTCAAAAACGAAGCGGGAAGTATCGACATTCTCTTCGCCAACGCAGGCGGCGGCGAATTTGCGGCGCTTGGCGAGATCACGGAAGAACACTTCGACAAGACCTTCGATACCAACGTCAAAGGAACGCTTTTTACCGTGCAAAAGGCGTTGCCGCTGCTGAAAGACGGCAGTTCGATCATCCTCACGGGATCGACGACCGAGGTGACCGGAGGGGCATCGTTCAGCGTTTATAGCGCGACCAAGGCTGCGATCCGCAACTTCGCGCGAAGCTGGATTCTGGACCTTGCGCCGCGCAAGATCCGCGTCAATGTGCTGGTTCCCGGCGCGACATCTACGCCCGGCTGGCATGGCCTTGCGACCACTCAGGAAGCCAGCGACGAGATGATCAAATACGTGCAGTCGGCCACGCCGCTCGGACGTCTGGCCAAGCCTGAAGAAACGGCAAACGCGGCGCTTTTCCTCGCCTCCGATGAAAGCAGCTTCGTGACGGGCAGCGAGCTTTTCGTCGATGGCGGCTCGGCGCAGATTTGACGCGAAACGATCGCAAAGGACCACGATGAAGGTATCATATTGCTGTATATGCATACAGTGATCATGAGCGATCCGACATCCTCTCAACCGGCGGATTTTCAGCGCCGGTTTTACTACTTGCTGAATTTCGAGCGCGCGCTTGAATGGCTCGCGGACCGCTACGACGATCTTTGGGCGGAAGACGAGCGCGCTTTCCTGCGCGAATTTCCGGTTCTGCCGTTGACATCACGGGCGTTGCTGGTTCGCATGCTGATGCGCGTGGGCCCGTATTTCCGTGCAAGCAAACTGCTCTACGACGAAATCGGCTGTCCGCTCGAAGCACTGGCGCCGCTCAGCACGCTCGGCTGGGTGAACATGAATCCGCCACTCACCCTCGATGAAATCTTCAGCCTTCATACCAAGCCCGAGCTCAAGAAGATTTTCTCGCTGACCCCGTCTCTGGCGGCGGCACGAAAGTCCGAACTGCATGATTCGCTGTTGCCGGCGTATCCCGAGGCGCGGGTTTATCGGGAATGGCATCCCGGCGCGTCTGACGTTGTCATGTGCTTGAACATAACCGCCCTGTGCGAGCGCTTGAGGCTCATGTTCTTCGGCAACTTGCGGCAAAGCTGGGCGGAGTTCGTGCTGGCGGACCTTGGAATCGTGCGGTATGAGCGCGTCTTGCTCGAACGGTCGTCGCGCGCGTTCCAAAGCCGCGCGGATATCGATGTATTTCTGGCAGTGCATGCGTATCGCGACATGCTTGATACCATCGACGATCTGACGTCCATCGAAACCATGATTCCCGAGATCGAAGCGTTGCCGTGCGATCACGGATGGCTCAATCAACGGCGGCAGAAGTTGCTGTATCGCGTGGGGCAGTATTGCGAGCGGTTGCGTCATTGGGATATGGCGCTTGCCGCGTACAGTGTCTGCGCGTTTCCGGGCGCGCGGCACAGGCGCATGCGGGCGCTGGAACAAGCCGGTCTTTACAACGATGCCTACGCTCTGGCGCTTCAGGCGCGCAGCAATCCTGAGAGCGAGGAGGAATCCCAACGCGTCGCGCGGATGTTGCCGCGCCTTAAACGCAAGCTCGGGCTTCCCGTCGAGGCCGTGGGCAGGACGCGCGCGGTTGAACGTATCGATGTCGTCCTGCCCATGCCGGCCGAACCGGCATCGGTCGAAATGATTGTTCGCGATGCGCTCAGTGAGCCCGGTGCGGGCGTGCATTACGTTGAGAACACGCTGATCAATTCGCTCTTCGGGCTGCTTTGCTGGGACGCGATTTTCATGCCGTTGCCGGGCGCGTTTTTTCATCCGTTCCAGCGCGGTCCCGCCGATCTCCATTCGCCTGGCTTCCATGCCGCCCGGCGCGATGCGTTCGACCAATGTCTGTCCCTGCTCGATACCGCGCAGCACGAGCACGTGATTCGGTTGGCGTTTGTATCGAAGGCGGGAGTTCAATCACCATTCGTTCACTGGGGAATGCTGACGAGCGAACTGCTGGAACAGGCGCTCCTGTGCCTGCCCGCCGCGCATATGAAGTTATGGTTCCGCAGGCTTTTGCAGGACATTGGCGCGAACCGCTCGGGCTTTCCGGACCTGATCCGTTTCTGGCCGGAACAGAAGCGCTACGAAATGATCGAGGTGAAAGGTCCGGGCGACCGCCTGCAGGACAACCAGGCGCGCTGGCTTGCGTACTGCGCCGCGCATGACATGCCGGTGCGGGTCGTGCATGTGAAATGGGCGGAGACGCTGAGAAGTAAGGTCGTTTGACGGTTGTCAATTGACCCAGGAATGTATGTGGACTAATAGACATAGTCCACTGCCCTCGCATCCATTAAGGATTTCCCTAATGCAAGAGCAGGATTTCCCTAGTAGTTTTCGAGGGTTTCCCGATTTCGCCACGGTTAATCGCGCTCTACGATCATGACACCCATGACTTCGTTCTCCGCGTGATGATGAGTGCCGATCTATTCAACCATAGGACCGCGTCGGAACAGATCGAAGGCATTTGTCTGCGTTTGTTCGATACCTGGTGCGAAACCAGGAACCTGACCCCGCTGGCATTTCTCATGCATTGCTGGCCGCTGATTACCGTCGAGACATCGTCGCTCAAACATCTCTCCGATACCCTGGGCGAATTGCGCAGATCGCATGGCGCCGCTGTCGGAGATAATGAAGCCGGTCTGCTTCTGGAACTGGAAGAACGCATAGAAGAGATGCGGCTTCACGCAACGGGTGGTCGTGACGATCGAATTGAACGCATCTGGGCAAGCTCCAAAGTCGAGCAGCTATGCCGCTTGAATTGAAGCGTGCAGATTATAAATAATTAAGTACTCAGTACATTTTCGCTAGCCTTGAATCGCTTCGTTAGCGGCTTTTCCTCGCACTCCTCATGTTAGACCCGCGCTATTGGAGAGCGCAAAATACGCCAGTCGAGAACTCAGGCGGGCCGGGAAATATGACGCTCAATACGTTTGGCGGACTGTGGGATTCGGTCGATCGCCACCGCAGCAGTGTCGTGTTGCGGCTGCTCGCAACCGTTTTTCTCTTCAGTTGCATGGTGACGTTGACACTCACCGCGCTGCAGCTTTATCGCGACTATGACCGGGGCATGGCATTGATCGAAAGCAGGCTCGCGGAGATCAACGAGAGTTATCGCGGAAGCCTGGGCGAAGCGTTATGGCGCCTGGACCGTCCGCAACTCGAACTGCAACTGGACGGCATTCTTCACTTGCCCGATATCCGCATTGCCGAAGTCACCGAAATCATCGCGAGCGATACATCCATGGTTGTCGCCGCCGGCGAACGCACGCTGGGTCCGGTGATCGTGCGCAGCTTTCCCGTGGTGTATCGCATTCAAGGCCACGAGGAAATGATCGGCACACTGAAAGTGGAGGCAACGCTCGCGAACCTGTATCGGGAATTGTATAAAACCGCGCTCGTCATCTTGTTGAGCCAGGCCGCGAACACGTTCCTTGTCTCGCTCTTCACGTTCTACATATTTTCGCGTCTCGTGACGCGGCATCTGGCGGCAGTGGCGCGCCGCGTCGAGCGCTATGACTTCCGCCAAGCGCCGCAAGCGTTCGCGCTGCAACGCAAACCCCCGCGTCATCCGGACGAACTCGAGCGCGTGGTGGCGTCGTTCGATGCCATGTCGGCGCGGCTTTATCGTGCGTATATCGATGAACGTGAAGCCGCCGAAGGCCGCGAAGCGCGGCACGCGGCGGAAGCGGCGAATCGCGCGAAGTCCGAGTTCATTGCCAACATGAGCCATGAATTACGCACGCCGCTCAACGGCATTCTGGGCTACGCGCAGGTGCTGAGCCGCGATCCTAGCCTGAACGAGCGCCAGCGCGACGGACTCGGCGTGATCCAGCGCAGCGGCGAACATTTACTGGCGTTGATCAATGACGTCCTGGACATCGCGAGGATCGAAGCGGGGAAGGTGCCGTTCGATATTGTCGCCGTGCCGCTTGCCGGTTTGCTGAACGACATCCGCGAGATCATCGGCGTGAAGGCCGAACAGAAAGACCTCGTGTTCGTCTGCAACGCCGCGCGGGATACACCCGAAGCCGTACGTGCCGATGAACGGCGCCTGCGCCAGGTGTTGCTCAATCTTCTCGCGAACGCAGTGAAGTTCACGGACCACGGCAGCGTGAGTTTGCGCGTGGCGACGCTCGTGGATGGCCGCGTGCGATTCACGGTCGAGGATACGGGCATTGGCATCGGCGAAGCGCAACGCGAACTGATCTTCGAGCCCTTCGAGCAAACTGGCGACGAACAAAGGCAACGCGGCGGCGCGGGGCTTGGCCTCGGCATCAGCCGGCAACTCATGCGCGCGATGGGCAGCGAGATTTTTGTCGAGAGCCGCAAAGGCGAGGGCAGCACGTTCTGGTTCGAACTCGATGCAGCCACGCCGGATTTGGCTGTTGCGCACCCGGTGACGGTGCCCGCGCAGTTGATCACGGGCTACGCGGGCGCACGCAGAACGGTGCTCGTGATCGACGATGCACCGACCAACCGCGCGGTGGCGGCCGCGATGCTGGCGCACATCGGCTTCGTGATGCACGAAGCCGAGAGCGGCGCGGAGGCGGTCGAGATCGCCCGGCGGACAACACCGGAGCTCGTTCTCACCGATGTCGTCATGGGCGGCATGGACGGACTCCAGACCATTCATCGACTGCGTCTCATGCCGGGATTGAGCGAGGTCCCGGTCATCGCGATGTCGGCCAGTCCATCCGGCGGCGACGAACAGCGCAGTCTTGCCGCGGGCGCGAATGCGTTTGTCGTCAAGCCGCTTCATCTCGATACGCTGCTGCAAAAGATTGCGTCGGTGATGCCGATTGAATGGATCTACGCGCCCGTGCCAATCATCGAGGCCGCCGAAACCATTAGTCCGCCAATGCCGTATCTGCCATTGCCGCTTGATGAGCTTGAAACGCTGCATCGGCTGGCGCGTCAGGGAAACATGCGTGAAATCGTGATGTGGGCCGAGCGCATCGCGCATCTCGATGCACGTTACGGCGCGTTCGCAGCGGAGTTGCGCGCGCTGGCGAAGGGTTATCGGACAAAGGCTATCGTGCAAATCGTGGAACAGCATCTTGAGGGGAGGCACGCGTCATGAGCGAGATTGCAACGGTTGCAGTCGAGGCGCCGGCGGTCCTGATCGTGGACGACATGCCCGCGAACCTGAGCGTCATGGTCGAGAGCCTGGAGGACCAGGGGTATCGCGTGCTGGTTGCGCTGGACGGGCTGGAAGCGCTGGAGCGCGCTGCATTCTCGCGGCCCGACCTGATCCTGCTCGACGTAAAAATGCCCGGTATCGATGGTTATGAAACCTGCCGGCGCCTCAAGGCGAACAGCGATACGAACGACATCCCCGTGATCTTCATGACATCCATGTCCGCCGCCGCCGACGTTGTCGAAGGGCTCGCCGCGGGCGGCGTGGATTACGTCACGAAACCCATTCGCGTGGATGAAGTGGTTGCACGCATTGGCACGCATCTGTCGCTGCGCACGCTGCAGCGGCAGCTCGTCACGCGCAACCTGCAATTGCAGCATGAGATAGCGGTGCGTGAGGAAACCGAGCGCAAGCTGTGCGAGGCACGCGATGAACTCGAGGCACGTGTCGCTCAACGCACCGACGAACTCGCGCGCGCCAATGCGAGCCTGAATCTCGAGATCATCGAGCGCAAAGGGGTCGAGGCGCGCCTCAAGGAGAGCGAGGCGCGCTTTCGCGCGATCGTTGAAACGAGTCCGGTGCCGCTGTGTATCACTTCCATGCCGGAAGGCAGGATTCTCTACATGAACCAGCCGCTGCGAGAACTCTTCGCGCTTGATGCCGAGCAGGCAACCGGCAACATCATCGACTTTTATGGGGCGCCAAACGAGCGTGATCCGGTCGTGTTCAAATTGCGCAGCGAAGGCAATCTGCATAACACCGAGCTGCGCTTCAGACGGCCCGACGGCACCTCGTTCTGGGCCGTGGCAAATGCACGCGTTGCGACCTACGACGACGTTCCCGCCATTTACGTGGGCCTTTACGACATCACCGCGCGCAAGGCTGCCGACGAGAAACTGCGCGCGAGCGAGGCGAGTCTTGCAAATGCGCAGCGCCTCGCGCGCCTTGGCGATTGGGCCTGGGACAGCGCGCGAGGTCTCACGCACTGGTCGTCGGAGATTTACCGAATCCTGGGCGTTGCCTGCTCGCAGGTGAAACCTCGTTACAGCGCTTATCTCGCAGCGGTTCATCGCGAGGACCATGCCGCTGTCAGACGCGCGGTGCGCGTGCTGGTATGCAAGAGGCAGCCGTTTGGTATCGATCACCGCATTGTCGGGCCCGACGGCTCGACACGGATCGTGCGGCTGCAGGCGGAACATGTGGAGGGGCGCGACGGCGGCCCGTGGGGTATCGTCGGGACGGTGCAGGATATTACCGAGCGCAAGCGGACCGAGGAAGAACTGCTCGCGTCACGCGAGCGCTTGCGTGAACTGTCGGCGTATCTGGAAGCGATTCGCGAGGAGGAAAGACGGCGCATTGCAATGGAGATCCATGACGAACTTGGGCAGGTGCTGACCGCGCTGAAAATGGATGTCGCGTTGCTGAAGATGCGCCTTGTCGGCGACGCAGGCACAAAGCCGAACACCGACCCGGAAGCCACGCGAAAGATCGACGATATTCGCGAACTGGTCGAGAAGACCATCTGGATGGTGCGCAATGTCGCGAGTCATCTGCGGCCTGCCGCGTTGAATTTCGGCGTTGTGTCCGCGCTCGAATGGCTCGCCGAGGACTTCGCGCGGCGCAATGGCATGCCGTGCCAGCTCGTCGTGCGCGGCGGCGAACCCGTGCTTGCCGATGCGTTCTCCACCGCCGTGTTTCGCATTGTCCAGGAATCGCTGACGAACGTATCACGGCATGCGGGCGCTTCCCGCGTGACCGTCACGCTGGTAAGCAGCGACGTCGCGCTCGATCTGCGCGTGAGCGACGACGGCAAGGGTTTCGACGCCGATTCCGCGCAAGGCGGTTATTCATACGGCCTGCTTGGCATGAGCGAGCGCGCGAGGCTGATTGGCGGGACGTTGCAAATAGACAGCGCTCCGGGCGCGGGAACCATGGTATCGATTCATCTACCGCTCGACGGCGGACGGGAACAATGATCAGTATTTTTATAGCCGATGACCACGCAATCGTACGAAGCGGACTCAAGCAGATCGTCGCGACCACGACCGATATCCAGGTGGTCGGCGAAGCGGCGCACGGCGCCGACGTGGTGGACAAGCTGCGTGCCTGTCACGTCGACCTGCTGATGCTCGACATGACCATGCCAGGCATCAGCGGTGTGGACCTGATCCGGCGCGTGCGCGCCGAACAGCCTGCACTGCCCATTCTCGTGCTGAGCATCCACAACGAAGGGCAGGTCGTTTCGCGTGCGTTGCGCGCCGGCGCAACGGGTTATGTCACGAAGGACAGCGACCTGGAGGTTTTGCTCGCGGCCATTCGCAAACTCGCGGCGGGCGGACGGTTTATCGATCCAAAGCTCGTCGATGCGATTGTCTTCGACGCCCCGTCCAACGATGGTCCGCCGCACGAAATCCTGTCGGATCGCGAATTCCAGGTGTTGCGGTTGCTCGCGGCAGGCAGCAGCATCAACGATATTGCCGATGCGTTGTCGCTTAGCGCCAAGACGATCAGCACACACAAGATGCGGCTCATGCAAAAGCTTGGCCTTAACAATAATTCGGAAATGATCCGATACGCGGTGAGGCACGGACTGGTAACAGAATAGCGATCGACTTGATCTGTCAGGAAATCCTGATAGCAGAATCAGGAATCGCCTAAGGGAAAATCCGCTTCCGCCGACTGGCAAATCGAGGCGCAGTGGTTAACATGAAGCTGTATGAAACGATGCGCGCGCATGATGCGCGTTTCAGCGATAAATCCCTGTTTCGTTCACAGCGTTCGCCCGGACGAGGTTGCGGAGATCTTATGGCCGACCAATCTGTAGTGGCTGAAGAGTTGATGCTCGTTGATCTGAAGGAGTGGATAAGCCTCTGGTACGAACGGGCGGTGGCGGCGAGTTTCATACGGCCGCCATTCCGGCTCGACGATCCGACCGCTGAGCGTTTGCAAGGATATTTTCAAGTGGGTCTGAGTCCCGACGATGCCGTCATGGCATTTTTCGGCGTCATGCATTGAGCGTGCACGAGGCCTGCCGCTTGACCGTCTCTCAGTTCTAGCCCATCCCCTCGGAAGCTAGAATTTTAAGCGCCATGTTCGCATGGCGCTTTTTTTTTGCTCGTCTGCGTTGAATTTCTAAAGCGGCGAAAGCATTCAAAATACAATCAAATTCCTAACGTTGGCATAATTTTAAATTACTGAATCGTAATAAATATAATCGCGTGGCTCGCAGGATTTGCGAATGCTTGATTAAAGGCCCTAAGCGTTCTTAGGGTATGCGCGTTAGCCGTTTTATTGAAGCTATTATCCAGTCTTTCGAAATATGACAAGCCGAAATATATCGGCTTGAGCCGCGTTCGAGCCCTCTGCGCCTCACGCGGTCAAACAAAACCTCCTCCCCACATCGAATGCCGTTCCACGGCAGCCGTTGTCGTGTCTTCTCGAAACGCATGGTGTTCGTGGTAACTGCGGCTCGGCTGTTCCAGTTGCATTTGCGTCGCTTTATCGTCTTCAACCCTACGAACCTTTCCATGTCTATCAAGAAGAAAGCTTGCCGCGCGCTTGTCATTGCCACCTCGCTTGCCGGCACGCGCCCTTTGCTCGCGCAAGAAACGCCATCCGTGCCGCCGGCTCCCGCAGCCACGTTGCCCGCAATCAACATCAACGCACAAACGGATCGCACGACGTACGACACGAGCCGCTCCAGGACCGCCACCAAAACCAGCACGTCGCTCATGGATGTGCCGCAGACCGTTACCGTCGTGCCGCGTGCGCTTATCGAAGAACAGAACGCCACGTCGATCCAGGAGGCGTTGCGCAATGTGCCGGGGGTAGGCTTCTCAGTCGGCGACGGGCAGCGTGACCAGGTCACCATTCGTGGTTTCAACAGCATCACTGACCAGTATGTCGATGGCATTCGCGACGACTCGCTGTACTACCGCGACCTGTCCAACGTGCAGAGCGTTGAGGTATTGAAAGGACCCGCCGCGGTGCTGTACGGACGCGGATCGGCCGGCGGGCTGATCAACCGGACGTTGAAGAAGCCCGAGGCCGATCCACAGCAGGAAGTCGGCGTGTCACTTGGAACGGAGGGAGAACGTCGCGGTGAGTTCGACATCGGATTGAATGCCAACGACGCAGCGCGTTTCCGCATCACGGGTGCCGACGAGAACTCCAACAGCTTTCGCGATCAGTTCCAGTTGAACCGCCAGGCCGTGGCGCCATCCGCTCAATTCAAGATCGATGCCGACACCACGCTGAATCTCGAAGCCGATTACCTGCATGACCGGCGCACGTCGGACCAGGGGTTGCCCGCCTACCTTGGGCGGCCGGTCGACGTGCCGCACAACACCTACTACGGCTCGGCGAACGCGGCCAACACGTCCTATAACGACATTACGGTGGAGAGCGCGACGGCGTCGCTGGATCATCGATTCAACGACTCGCTCTCGTTCCATGCAGCCGTGCGCGCGTATGACTTCTCGCTCGAGCGCAAGAATTACGTCAACTACGAACCGATCAAGACGGCCGCGAATCCGGTGGTGACGCTCGACGAGTCAACGCGGTTTCGCAACGATCATGGCGTCGACGGCATGTTCGAACTGACGCAAAAAGCGACGCTGTTCGGCATGAAGAACGAAGTCTTGTATGGCCTTGAATTATCGCAACAGCAAAAGTTCGACACCATCTATACGAACAAGAACGTCGCGACCTACAACCTCTTCAGCCCGCAACAAATCGATCTTCCCGGCATCAAACCCGGCACGCTCGCGACGACCAATGGCTCTACGGTGATCGGCATTGCCGGGCTTTATGCGCAGGACCTGATTTCGCTGACCGAACACTGGAAGGTGCTTGCAGGTTTGCGCTTTGACTATATCGACCAGACACGTCGCGACTATACGGCGGCGGGCGTGAACCTCGCGCGCACGGATCGCGCATGGAGCCCGCGCGTTGGCCTCATGTACGAGCCGCTCGAATGGGTGACGTTGTACGGCACTTACAGTCAGTCGTTCTCGCCGCTGGCCGATACGCTCATCAGCAACGGCGTGGTCGCCAATGCATCCACGCTCGAGCCGCAGAAGACGACGAGCTTCGAAGTGGGCTCGAAGTTCGACATCGGCGGACACGCGAATGCGAGCATCGCCTTATTCGATATGAAGCAGACCAACCAGCAGATCGCCGATCCGACAAACCCGACGTTCTCGCTGCCTATCGGCACGCAGCATTCGCGTGGCGTGGAGTTGTCGTTTGCCGGCGAGGTCGCGCCGAAGTGGTCCGTGTTTGGCGGCTATACGTATTTGAACGGGAACGTGCAGGGATCGCCCCAGGCAACCGCGGCCGGCATCTCGCTGCACGACAGCACGCCAGGTCTCTCGCCGCGGCACAGCGCGAGCATCTGGATCAAGCGCGATCTGCCTTACGGCTTCTACGTAGCGGGCGGCAGCCAGTTCCAGTCGGCGCGGTTTACGTCGGCGAGCGATCTGGTCACGCTGCCGTCCTTCGTCACGTTCGATCTTGGCGCCGGTTATCACGGTAAGAAGGTCGACGTTACCTTGACGCTCGATAACCTGTTCAATCGCAACTACTTCATCTCCGCGCACGGCAACGCGGATATGAGCAACATGCCGGGCGATCCGCGTACCTTCACGGTGACGGCCCGCTGGCGCATGTAAGCGTTCGAAGCGGCGGCTCGAAATAATGCGCCGCCGCTTTTGGCGTGATCGTTATCCGCGACCTACGAAAGGCATCTTCGCCGGCATGACCGTGTGGAACAGGATGTTTGCTTCCAGCGGCAGGCTCGCCATATAGCGCACCGACTGCCCGACGATGTTCACATCGAGCATGGGCTCGGCGGCGATTTCTCCATTCGCCTGCGGCACGCCCTTCGCCATGCGCGCCGCGAGATCGGTCTGCGCATTGCCGATATCGATCTGGCCTACTGCAATGTCATACTTGCGGCCATCGAGCGAGGCCGACTTCGTCATGCCCTCGACCGCATGCTTGGTCGCCGTGTACGCGATGGAATTCGGACGCGGCGATGTCGCCGATATCGAACCGTTGTTGATGATCCGCCCGCCCATGGGCGTCTGCGCGCGCATCACGCGGAACGCTTGCTGGATGCAATAGAACATGCCGCTGAGATTGATATCGATGACCGACTTCCACTGCTCGACGGTCCAGTCCTCGAACGGTCCTGGCGGATTCGATACCCCCGCGTTGTTGAACAGCAAGTCGATGCGGCCATATGTATTAACCGCAGTGGCGAACAGATTCTTCACGGCTTCGGGATCAGCCACGTCGCAGGGGCAGGGCAGCACGCGGCTGCCTTCGGGTGCGTCGGCGGCAAGTTGTTCGAGCGGTTCGAGGCGGCGTCCCGCGGCCACCACGGTCCAGCCGTCCTGCAATAACGCAAGCGATGCAGCGCGGCCAATGCCTGCTCCCGCTCCGGTGACAATGGCGATGCGCGCGCGACGGTCTGATTCTGAATTCACGGCAATGCTCTCCTGAAATGGGTCTCTGTTGTTGAATGGCGAAGGGAAAATCGTAAGGTATCGCACACATGCAGATGATCGCCTCATTTTCACATCGCTGCAGGGCCTGAACAAGCGGCCCACAAAAAAAACGGGGGAATCACGAACATGACGTTCGTGATTCCCCCGCTCAAAGCCCAGGTACTACGGTTGTTCTTACCAGCTGAACTTATATCCGACCTGACCAAACACGCCCCGGCGATAATCCCCGCCAATGTTCCGTGCGTACTTCACGTTGGCATACATCTCCGACGACTTGCCCATGCTGGTCGTCAGTCCCACGCCGAGTTCATACCACGTCTTCGAAAACGCGCCGTTGAAGGTCGATCCATCCACCGTCGTGTTGCCCGGGCTCAGGAAGTCGTGCAGCACGTCGGCCGTGAAG
>Ga0163162_10001885_pt1 | contig 19749 bp, 18 predicted proteins | sample S55metaG_FD_115310 | JGI IMG/M metagenome (GOLD analysis project Ga0163162, IMG submission 115310) | Switchgrass rhizosphere microbial communities from Kellogg Biological Station, Michigan, USA - S5-5 metaG | ecosystem: Host-associated > Plants > Roots > Rhizosphere > Soil | place: USA...
ATGCGCCGAAAAAGTGGGGAGCCTTATATACTTCATCCACTGGCCGTAGCCAGGATTTGCGTGGAAGAAATAGGCCTGGGTGTTCGATCTACCATTTGCTCACTCCTGCATGATACCGTAGAAGATACTGATATAACGCTGGAAGATGTTGAAAGAGATTTTGGAGGTGAGATCGCCCGAATAGTGGACGGTCTTACAAAAATCTCAAATGTTATTGATGTTAATGCTTCCAAACAGGCTGAAAATTTTAAAAAGATATTACTCACTCTTACAGATGACCCCCGCGTCATACTGATCAAGCTGGCAGACCGCCTGCATAACATGCGCACGCTTGATAGCATGAAAAGAGAAAAGCAATTAAAAATTGCGTCAGAAACGGTCTACGTATATGCGCCATTGGCACATCGCATGGGCTTGTACACTATTAAGACAGAAATGGAAGACCTGGCAATGAAATATCTCGAACCCGAGACTTATAAAGAGATTGCTCAGAAGCTTGCAGAAACAAAGAGAGAACGCACAAAGTTCATTAATGAGTTTATTAAACCACTGAATGAAAAACTTGAAAAGGCTGATTTTGATTTTGAAATATATGGTCGTCCCAAGAGCATCCATTCCATTTGGACCAAGATGAAGAAAAAAGGGGTTGCGTTTGAAGAAGTGTATGACCTTTTTGCCATTCGGGTTCTTTTAAATTCTCCTCCGGAACGGGAAAAAGAAGATTGCTGGAAAGTTTATTCATTGATCACGGATGAATACATTCCGTCTCCCGAGCGGTTGAGAGATTGGCTAAGCAATCCGAAAAGCAATGGTTATGAAGCCTTGCACACCACCGTGATGGGTCCTGAAGGTCGTTGGGTGGAAGTGCAGATAAGAACAAAACGAATGAATGAAATTGCCGAGAAAGGTTTAGCGGCTCATTGGAAATACAAAGAGGGCGGTGCCGACGAAAGCCGTTTTGATAAATGGTTTCAACAGATCCGCGAGGTGATTTCGTCCGAGGGAACTGATAGCATCGATTTTCTCCAGGATTTCAAAACCAGTTTTCTCGCAGAAGAAATTTATGTCTATACTCCCAAAGGTGATGTAAAGATGTTGCCCGTGGGCTCAACTGCGCTGGATTTTGCCTTTGCGATCCACAGTGAGATCGGCGGAAAATGTATTGGGGCTAAGGTAAATCACAAATTGGTGCCAATCAGTCACAAATTACGCAGTGGCGACCAGGTTGAAATCATTACCAGTAACAAACAAAAACCCTCAGAGGACTGGCTCACGTTTGTGGTTACTGCCAAGGCAAAGAGCAAAATAAAAGATGCGCTGAAGGAAGAAAAAAGAAAAGTAGCAGAAGACGGTAAGTATGCATTGCAAAAAAAGTTGGAAGGAATGGGCGCTGCTTTTGCGCAGCACAATATCGAAGAGCTGATGAACTGGTACAAATTCAGCTCACCTCTCGATCTGTTTTACCAGATTGCGATCAAGAACATCGATCTGAAAGACCTCAAAGAATTTAAAGTTGTCCACGGCGATAAGCTCGAACCTCCAAAGCCAAAACAGACCCAGGAACTGAAGCCGGAGATCGTCCCGACTATACCCAAAAAAGACACAGAACTGATCATTTTTGGTGAAAGCAGTGATAAGATTGTTTATAACCTTGCCAATTGCTGTAAGCCGATTCCCGGGGATGATGTATTTGGCTTTGTAACAACCGGAAAGGGTCTTACTATTCATCGTACCAATTGTCCAAACGCGGCCAAATTATTGGCCAACTATAGCCATCGGGTCGTAAAAACCAAATGGGCTAAAAACAAGGAAATTTCATTTCTTACCGGCTTGAGAATTATTGGTCTTGATGACGTCGGCGTTGTAAATAAGATCACCAATCTTATTTCCGGAGAGTTGAAGATCAATATCGCCGCCATTACTATTGAAGCGAAAGAGGGTTTGTTTGAGGGAAATATGAGAGTATATGTTCATGATAAAGAAGAACTGGATGAACTTGTGAACAGGTTAAAGGCTCTCCACGGTATTCATTCCGTTGACAGGTTTGACACTGAACCCGTATGAAATTTTAAGGGTGAAATATCTTATTCACATTTCAGAATATTTCACAAAAGCTATCATTCAATAATTATTTTTGCCGGCGTTTTAAAGTCAGATGAGCGAGGGCCTAATGGTCAGGACACGCTGACGACTTATTTGACTGGATAAATTAAATGACCGTTATGGTAGATGTAATTCTGGGCCTGCAATGGGGCGATGAAGGAAAGGGAAAGATCGTTGATTTTTTTGCCAAAGACTATGATGTGATTGCCAGGTTCCAGGGAGGACCTAATGCTGGCCATACCTTGTATGTGAACGACAAAAAGATTGTTTTACACCAAATACCCTCCGGCGTATTTCATGAAGGAGTCACAAATCTGATCGGCAATGGAGTTGTTTTGGATGCCGTTACCTTAAAACGAGAATGCGATACGGTTAGTTCCTTCGGCATTGAGCTGAAAAAGAACTTATTTATTGCTGAACGAACTCATCTCATTCTTCCAACGCATCGTGCCCTTGACAAAGCCGCGGAACTGTCGAAGGGTAACGATAAGATCGGATCAACCCTGAAGGGCATAAGCCCTGCTTATATGGATAAAACCGGCCGGAACGGTTTAAGAGTGGGTGATCTCCTCGATAAAAATTTTACGACCTCTTACATCAAACTACGGCTTAAGCATCAGAAGCTACTGGACAATTATTCGTTTAATGAAGACATTTCTGATTGGGAACAGGAATTTTTTGAAGCCGTCGAGTTTTTAAAGCAGCTGAACATTGTAAATGGAGAGTATTTTATAAATAATAAACTGCAACAGGGAAAGAAGGTCCTGGCAGAAGGCGCCCAGGGAAGCATGCTTGACATTGACTTTGGAACTTTTCCGTTTGTTACCTCATCAAACACGATAACGGCAGGAGTTTGCAGCGGATTGGGGGTAGCGCCGCAGAAGATCCGCGAAGTGATCGGTGTCACCAAGGCCTATTGCACAAGAGTAGGGGGAGGTCCTTTTCCCACAGAGTTGAATGATGAAACGGGTGAACAATTGCGACAGACGGGAAACGAATTTGGGGCCACCACCGGTCGGCCACGGCGTTGTGGTTGGATCGATCTTGTAGCTCTGCGATATGCATGCATGATCAATGGCGTAACAAAACTTGTGATGACCAAGGCTGACGTCTTAGATGCATTTAAACAACTGTCCGTTTGCACAGGTTATAAACTGAATGGTAAGGCGAGCACCGAGATTCCTTTTCAGATGACAAGAATCAATATTGAGCCGGTCTATGAAGAATTCACAGGATGGAATATTTCCACTAGTGCAGCGAAATCGCCGGCAGAATTGCCTCAGGCCATGAAAGGCTACGTGGAATTTATCAACAAGGAACTTGGAGTCAAAATTCAATATATTTCCAACGGTCCGGGAAGAGAACAGATAATTGCTTTATTTGATAAGTAAAATTCTAAAAAATAATTTTAAAAAATTTGGCGGTTTAAAAACTTCGCTGAAATTTTACACTTATTAATCCTTTTCTACTATGGCGAGTAAATCTGGCAATGAAAAGAAATCCTCCGGGAAAACCAAAATTGAACCTGACGAATCAGCAAAAAAAACTTCTTCCAAATCAAAAAAGCAAATGGAAGAAGATGATGACGATTTTGAGGAAGATGATGAAACAGAAACACCGACTACAAAAAGCAAGACCGCGTCTCCAAAAAAGAAAGCGGCAGATGATGATGACGACGACGATGATGTAGATGATGAAGTGGATGACTGGGATAAGGTCGAGGAAGAAGAGAACTGGGATCCTGATTTCGAAGAGTTCGATGTTCCTAAATCAAAAGCGAAAAAAGGGCCGGCGAAAAAAGGTGTCGAGGAGGATGATGAATTTAAAATAGACGATGAGTTTAAAGACATGGATCTTTTTAACGAGAGCAGCTATGATGATGAAGAGGATGATTTTTAATCAGAGTGTCATAAAATCAAATCAAGCAACCGATACCAACTGCGCTTTTTCTTTTACAAATTTTACACAAGAAAGATCGTGCTGAACTAATGAACTGGTTCGGCACTTTTCTTTTGTGAAATGCCGATCGGAATCGACTCCCAATGAAGTCAGTTAGCATTGCCATTTATCGGAGCCAGTAACAGCTTCATTGATTCTTCAAGTATCTGGAACTTTTTTGAATTGAAAATGTCCATTTTATCACCAGGAAGGCGAAGATCAAAGCTTCCCTGGACTCCGATCTGTTTATCGAAACCAGGATTATACCGATTAAAGCTTACGATATCCATCAGTATATTTTTAGAAATGATCACTGAATTATATTTGCCGCTGATGGATTGCATTTTTGAATTTGTGAGTTCTTCCTGGCTTAAAATGTTTTTTGCCGGAACAGGAGCGAGCATCGCATTGTCGGCCTCATCCTTTGTTACCGTTGTGATTCCTCCATTACCCTCCATAATATAATGAGTGGCAATAAATTTTTTTACGTGATTGCGACTCTCCGTTGGCAAATAATATTGAAGGTCCCAAAAATTGCGGCTACGACTCCTGCGGATCGCCGAGTTTACATTACCAACGCCTCCATTATAGGCTGCAATGACCAATAACCAATCGCCGTAAATGGAAAAGAGCTGTTTTAAATATTTGGCTGCGGCGGTAGTGCTTTTGTAATAGTCAGTTCTCTCATCACGGTGCTGATTCACTTTTAGACCCATGTTCTTTGCTGTCGTGGGCATGAATTGCCAGGGTCCCACTGCACCCGCCCAGGAAAATGCAGAAGATTTTAAGTTCGACTCTACCACTGCCAGGTATTTTAATTCTCCGGGAAGCCCCTGAGCGACGAGGATCCCGTCCATCATATCAAAATAAGGTTTACCCCAACCCTTCATTTGTTCCAGTCGTTTCGTATGATGACCCATATAGTCTTGAACAAAGCTGATCGCCCTGGGGTTTAATTGGACCGAATAGTTTTCAGTTTTTTCTGCAGAAGCAAGAAACAGATCTTTGAAGGCCTTCCTCGAATCGTTTACATTTAAATTATCCTGGAGGGAATCATTAACGATCGCTGTGTCGGAAGAGGCTAACCCTGCTGTTGAAACCTGCTGCTGGTCAGCAGCTCTTAAAAAAAAGGTAAATGAGCAAAGAGCAGAAAATAACAGTGGTGTTTTCTTGATCTTCATCAAAGTTTTTTTAGGCAAATTCGATTCCTTTGCTTTGCGCTATTCTTTAAATATACTCCGATGCAGCTATTTTAACTCTTCTTATTGGCCTTTCATTAAATATTCAGACACTTGTAGCAAAGATAATTCATTAAAATTTTGGGACATCACCTGCAAGCCAAAAGGCATGCCAATACTGTGTTTGTAGAGTGGGAGAGAAATGGCAGGACATCCGACTAGATTAGCCATGACGGTAAAAATATCGGCTAGATACATGGCTATCGGATCCTCCATTTTTTCACCTATTTTAAATGCGGGTGAAGGAGCATCAGGCATCAAAATGAAGTCATAATTCTCAAAAATTCTTTTTGTCTTTTGTACGAGTAATTGCCTTACCTGCTGTGCTTTAGTAAAATACGCATCATAATAACCAGTGCTTAGAACAAAAGTTCCGAGCATAATGCGGCGTTTGACTTCCTTCCCAAATCCTTCCGACCGTGTGAGTTTATAAAACTCGGGAAGCTCCGAAACCAGCTGCTTCGTTCGGTAACCATATCTCACACCATCATAGCGGGAAAGATTGGAAGAGGCCTCGGCGGTCGTCAGAACATAATAAGCAGGAACGATGTAATCGAGATATTCGAATTGAACCGGTTCGACCATGTGGTCATCTCCTTTCAATTCGTCAATAGTTTTTTTTATTGACGCTGATATTTCTTTATCAAGGCTTGGATGGTCAAGTACCTCGTTAAAGTAAGCGAAACGATATTTTTTTTTAATTTGATTATTCGAAAGCGCCGACGAGTAGTCGTCGACTTTTTCTCGTGAAACGGTGGCGTCATACTCATCATCTCCTGCAATGACTTGCAGTGTTGTAGCTATATCATGAATATTGTTCCCAAAAATCCCTATCTGATCGAACGAGGAAGCATATGCGATCAGGCCATAACGCGATATTCTTCCATAAGTGGGCTTTAGTCCAACAATACCACAAAAATCCGCTGGTTGACGGACAGACCCTCCTGTGTCGCTGCCGAGGGAGATCATGCACAAGCCAGCTTGCACAGCTACAGCCGAGCCACCTGATGAACCACCGGGAACCCTGGAATTGTCTTTTGCATTCAGTACTTTTCCATAGGCAGAGTTTTCGTTGGTGGAGCCCATGGCAAACTCATCGCAATTGCAACGGCCTATGATGATTGCCTCCTCCTGTAACAAGCTTTCGACAGCAGTAGCAGAGTAAATGGAAGCAAACCTGTCGAGGATTTTTGAAGATGCGGTAAGGTGATGATCTTTATAAGCGATAATATCTTTCACACCGACCACCACGCCGTGTAATGCTCCGATCGGGTCGCCCGAGTTTCTTTTTTCATCCAAATCGGAAGCTCTTTGTAACGCCTCTTCTGCATAAACCTCAATAAAGGCATTTAAATGTTTGGACGCGCTTATTTGTTGAAGAAAATATTCGACAGTCTGTTTGCAGCTGACGTCTCCTCGTTTTAATTGGGCATGATATTGTTCAATGGAAGAGGACTCAAACAAAAGCCAGTGCCTTTATTGATGATGAAAATTAACCTTGTGATAGTGAGTGAATCAGGAAGGAGTTTTTGTTTCGTTCACACTATTTACGTTATTGACGTTGTCTTCAATTTCTTTACGAACATTATTTTTTGCATCATTAAACTCACGAACGCCACGCCCTAAACCTCTCATCAGTTCGGGTATCTTGCGACCGCCAAACAGCAATAAAACAATCACAAGAATTATGATGATTTCCTGTGTTCCCAGCACACCTAATAAATTAGCTTGGATCATAATTTTATAAATTAGACGTCAAAGATACTAAGCTATCCCGGACAATTTACTAAGAATCGGTTATTAACCAAATTACAACGAAAATATACTTGCCGGCAAGATCTTACATACTATTCAGTGGCTGCTTCTTCAACGCTCATGCGTTTTTCCTTAATTCTTGCACTCTTGCCGCTACGCTCACGTTGATAGTAAAGTTTAGAACGACGTACCCGGCCCGTTTTATTCAAAACGATTGATTCAATATTGGGAGAGAAAAAAGGAAATAATCTTTCAACACCGACTCCATCACTTATTTTACGAACGGTGAAAGTGGCCGTAGCACCTGTTCCCTGGCGTTTGATAACATCACCCTTAAAAGATTGAATTCTTTCTTTATTTCCTTCAATGATCTTATAATTCACTGTAATATTATCGCCTGGTTTAAAATCAGGGATCTCTTTTTTACCGGTTAATTGGTCGTGAACATATGCTATGGCGTTCATAATCTTAAATTTTTACGGGTCGCAAAGATAGGTTTTAAATTTTAGATTTTGGATTGCAGATTAGGATTTTTGCGCTTTGACAAAATAGTTGTTGGGCATCAAACACTCTAAATCCAAGATCTAAAGCCACTCTTACCTCGCTACGTTTACTGCCCTCTTTTCCCTAATTACGGTCACTTTGATCTGCCCGGGAAACGTCATCTCGTTTTGAATTTTTTGTGCAATTTCAAACGATAAACGATCGGAATCGGCATCGGTTACTCTTTCAGCTTCAACGATAACCCTTAATTCGCGTCCGGCCTGGATAGCGTACGCTTTTTCAACACCGGGGTAGGCGAGAGCCAGGTTTTCAAGGTCCTTAATCCGTTGGAGATATTGTTGCATGATTTCCCTGCGGGCGCCAGGTCTTGCGCCACTGATCGCATCACAAGCCTGTACGATGGGAGAGATCACATATTGCATTTCCATTTCATCATGGTGGGCACCGATGGCGTTCACAACCGCTGGGTTTTCACCAAATTTTTCAGCCAGTTTAGCACCCAACAGGGCATGGCTCAATTCGGTTTCTTCATCGGGAACTTTTCCGATATCGTGTAGTAACCCGGCGCGTTTTGCCAGTTTTGGATTTAACCCCAGCTCAGCTGCCATTACTCCGCAAAGGTTTGCCACTTCCCGGCTATGCATTAATAGATTTTGCCCATACGATGAGCGAAAGCGCATTTTACCAACTATTCGAACAAGGTCTTTATGCAAGCCATGAATTCCCAACTCTATAACCGTGCGCTCCCCGATGTCCGCGATCTGCTCTTCTAACTGCTTGCGGGTCTTTTCAACTATTTCTTCGATCCTTGCCGGGTGAATGCGGCCATCAGCGACAAGGCGCTGCAAACTTAATCGGGCAATTTCGCGACGTAATGGGTCAAAAGACGACAGAATGATTGCTTCAGGAGTGTCATCGACTATGAGATCAACACCAGTTGCAGCTTCGATGGCACGAATATTACGACCCTCACGGCCTATGATCTGTCCCTTGATCTCATCACTTTCCAGGTTAAAAACAGTTATAGCATTTTCAATGGCCTGTTCTGCCGCGGTACGCTGAATGGTTTGGATAATGAGCTTGCGGGCTTCTTTATTGGCTTTTTGCTTCGCATCGTCAATTATCTCCTGCTGTAAACCCAGGGCTTGGGTCTGAGCTTCTTGCTTCAAACTTTCCACCAATTGGGTTTTGGCCTCTTCGGCGGTGAGGCCCGCAATTTTTTCCAGCCGGCGAATGTGTTCTTCCTGGTGCTTTTCGAGCTCTGTACGTTTGATATTTACCAGCTCGATCTGGCGGTTCAGATTTTCTTTGATCGCCTCGTTCTCTTTTATTTGCTTGTCAATATTGTTTTCCTTTTGGTTGATGCTTTGCTCTTTTTGCCGGATACGATTCTCGCCTTCACCCAGCTTACGGTTTCTCTCAAGCACTTGCTTATCATGCTCCGCCTGCATTTGCACAAATTTCTCCTTCGCCTCCAGTTCTTTTTCCTTGCGGATGGTTTCGGCTCTGATTTCCGCCTCTTTTATTATTGATTGTGATTGAGTTTCGGCTTCTTCGATTTGGTTGCGCGTGTTTTTTGCAAAAATGAATTTACCCGCTACGATGCCAATGACCAGTGCGGATACACCAATAATAATGTATATGATGTTTTGATCCATGAATCGGTTTTTTAGTGTGATCCAAAATGATATTTTCCTTAACTCCTTTCATATTAAGTCAGGCCCCATTCACTTTTAGGTAAACGGGTATCTGGCGAAGATACAAAACGTGATGTATTGAAAGAAATGACGGAAGGGCATCGCGGCTCGAAAACTCGCTATTCTGCTTTTTTTAGCTGATTTTCCAGCATCCGCTCTATAGAATTCAATTGGTCAGTTATGCCGTCCTTTTCCATTTGCTGGGAAGTAGTTGTATTCTGCTCGGTAGCAAACCAGATGAGTACCATGGAAACGTAATCCTGCATATCCTTCCCCGCAAACTGGGTTTTATATTCGAGGATCTTTTCATTTATAGTCTTTACCGTTTTTCGTAACATCTCTTCATCTTTCGGAAGGATCTTTAGCCGGTAAGTTCGATCAGCGATCAGGATGGTTACAGGAATTAATTCATTCATAAGTTGCATTTTACAATTTGTTTGTCTAATTTCATCGCCCCTCTGCAAACTCAAGCTAAACTTTGAAGATCATTTCCACCCCATTCTTATCCTGGAATAAGCGTCAACTAAAACTATGTCCATGTTTGCCAAAGTTAAGCCAACGGTCTTTATCGACTCGCTCAAATTTGAGTTATTGGCCCAGGGAGAAACCTCCTTCAGAGCAATTTTAAGGGATGACAAGGGATGTGTATGCAGTACTTTAGAAGCTCCAATGCCGGTAAAGGATAATGAACTTGTGTGGAGAGGATTAAATAACTTACCCTATGGCGTATATACGCTGGAGCTTACACAAGGAAACGACGAAATGAAAATGCGACTGGTCAAAAGAGTTTGATCTACTCGCTGAACAGAGCAATGCATTTGTCAATCTCTTTTATGTAGTGATTGATTCTTTTTTCAAACTCTTTTTTATCATGTTCATCCCAATTTCCTGAACTGATCTTTAAAACCTCCACTTGTTGTTTGAGAGTTTCGATTGTTTGCTGATGCTGTGAAGATTGTTTTGCTGATCGTTCCAATTCCTTTTTTAACTGGCTGTTTTCTTTCTGCAGTTCGTGATGTTGCTTTATTAACTGCTGAAGTTTTTCCTGGATCCGTTTTATGTGAACATCTACCTCTGACATGCTCAACAAATTTTATTTGCACATTATTTTCTTATCTCCGCGCTCAGGTCTTTTTCCAGCGCCATCATGATCCGGTTCATCATTTCATCGATCTCTTTATCCGTCAAAGTTTTTTCTTTATCTAAAAATGTAAAACTAATAGCCATTGATTTCTTCCCATCGCCCAGTTTCTCACTTTCAAACACATCAAACAATCGCATGTCCTGCAGCTGGTTTATTTTTAGTTTCTCCACTGATCTTTTTGCTTCTTCGTATTTTAATTGAGAGGCAACAAGAATCGCGAGGTCACGGTGTACAGCTGGAAATTTTGGGATATCTTCAACCTGGATCACAGCATCCTTTGCTCTCACCAGGGTGGTATTCCAATCAATGTCTGCAAAGAAAACAGGCTGCCTGATATCAAATCTGTTTAGCACCAACTGGTCCACTTCACCAAACTGCGATAACACAGAGTCATTGATACTAATTTCCAAGGCTGAATGTAACTTTTTATTCGTGAAGTTCTCAAAATCGCCGGGCTGCAATCCCAGTAATTTTAACAACGAAACGACAACGCCTTTCAAAAAATAAAAATCTGACTTGATTGCCGGCTGCCGCCAGCTGGTCTCATTTGCACTTCCTGTAATATAAAGGCAGAGATGTTCAGTTTCATGAAATCTACCGGGCCCTGATGTTTTATAAGTTTTTCCAAAATCAAAAAACTTCAGATCATTGTTTTTCCTGTTAAGATTGTGAGCGATGGATTCCAATCCCGTTTCGAGCATTGAAGGCCGCATGATATTTAATTCGGCACTTAGGCTATTTAGCATTTTTACTGAGCCGGTAAGTTCTGTTTCATCAAAATAAGCCTCGTTGGTAATGGAATTGGTCATGATCTCGCTAAACCCAAGCCCTGTAAGATAGCCGGATACCTTCTCGCGAAAAATCCCCTCGGCATAGTTTTCCTCAACGGACGGAGTCATGGTGATCGAAAAAGGGATTTCAATATTATCCAACCCGTCAATACGGATGATTTCTTCCACCACATCTGCCGGTAACGAAATGTCAGGCTTATGAAAGGGTGCTGCCACGGACAATTCATCAAGGCCTTCTTTGATTATCTCAAACCCCAGGCTGATAAGAATACCCTTTACCGTATCGGGGTGATAATTTTTTCCTGAGAGTTTTTTGAGGTAGTGATATTTCAACGTTATTTTCAACCTTTCTTTTGGCTCAGGGTATACGTCGACGACCTCAGATGAAATTTGGCCCCCACAGATCTCTTTGATCATTAGGGCGGCACGTTTCAATACGTTCACTGTATTGCTGATATCAATTCCTTTTTCAAACCGGCTCGCTGCATCCGTTCGAAGGCCATGGTAAAAAGACGTCTTGCGGATATTAATTGGATTGAACCAGGCACTTTCCAGGAAAATATTTTTTGTTTTGTCTGTAACGCCGCTATAAAGTCCTCCAAATACGCCTGCAATACACACTCCTTCTTTCGCATCACAGATCATCAGATCATCAGCACTTAGTTTCCTTTTCTTTTCATCAAGCGTAATAAATTCGGTGCCTTCAGGCAAATTTTTTACAATGATCTTATGTCCTTTGAGTTCATCCGCATCAAAGGCGTGTAGCGGCTGGCCAGTTTCGTGCTGAATATAATTTGTGATATCAACTATATTATTAATGGGCCTTACTCCAATCGCTTTTAAGCGCTGCTGCATCCATACTGGCGAATCTCCAATACTGATATTTGTGATACTTATTCCTGAATAGCGCTGGCAGGCTTCTGTGTTTTCAATATTTACGGCGACCGGAAAGGAATTGTTATCGATTTTAAAATTATTGTTATTGGGAAACCTCGGCCTGGAAACCATTTTATCATGATGACTGAGCCAGGCACAGACATCGCGGGCTACGCCCCAGTGGCTCATCGCATCCATTCTATTAGGAGTTAAACCGATCTCGAAGATCCAGTCTTCATATAATTGGAAGTATTCGGATGCAGGCGTTCCAATCCTTGCATTGCCGTTTAATACCATAATGCCTGCATGTGCGGTACCCAGTCCGATCTCATCTTCAGCACAAATCATTCCCTGACTTTCAATACCCCTGATCTTAGCCAATTTCATCGTTACCGGATCACTATTTACAGGATAAATGGTGGTGCCCACTTTTGCTACAATGACTTTTTGCCCTACAGCCACATTTGGTGCACCGCATACAATCTGAAGAGGGGCGGCCGCATTGATATTGACCGTTGTCAACGTGAGCTTATCGGCATTAGGATGTTTTTCAACGGTAAGCACTTCGCCGATCACTAATCCCTTTAATCCACCTTTTACTTCCTCGTACCTATAATAATCTTCCACTTCCAGTCCAATCGATGTAAGGATCCGGCTCAGGCGCTCAGGCTCAACAGCGACGGGCAAACCTGCTTGTCCGGTAGGCAGATATTCATTTAGCCATTTATAAGAAATTTTCATGTTCCTTGAGTAATCTAATGTTGGAGTGCCGACAAAGATAGCGGGTATCGCGGATTTAGGGATTAGCGCTTTCGTGCATATATTGATTCTGCAAAATCCATTTAAATCCGTGCAATCAGTGACAAAAAACAAAAAACCCGAAACTCAGCTTGTACTAAGTATTCGGGTTCTTCAATTAGTCGTCATCCTGTATTAGCCTACCTCAGTGCGAACCGGGGAAGTATTCGTTGAGAATTTTTCCAATTGCAGGTTGGAAATACAGAATGACAAGAACTTTATAAAGCAATTTGTTTCTGCATCATCATTTTGCGAAGGTTAATGAGCCCATAACGCATACGTCCTAAGGCCGTATTGATGCTGCAATTGGTCATGGACGCTATTTCCTTAAAACTCATGTCCGCATAATGACGGAGGATGATCACTTCGCGTTGGTCCTCTGGCAATTGGTCAAGCATCGCACGAACACGGTCATGGCTTTGGCGTTTCATCATTTTAGTTTCGGCGCTATCATCAGCAAAACTTAATACCTCGAAGATGTCTTTATCATCGCCGTTTTTAATAGTGGGAGTACGTTTTACCTTGCGGAAATAATCAACACAAAGGTTGTGGGCAATTCGCATGGCCCAGGGTAAAAATTTGCCTTCTTCAGTGTAGCGGCCGCTCCGCATTGTGTCAATAATGCGAATAAAAACGTCCTGGAAGATATCTTCAGCAAGATATTTGTCTTTTACCAGGAATAAAATGGAAGTGTAAAGCTTATCCTTATGACGCAGCACAAGGATTTCAAGAGCTTCGAGATTTCCATCAACAAAAAGGTTGATAAGCTCGTGGTCAGTTTTTTTCATTAAAGCTTTCATAAAACTCCTACAGGTTGTTTTAGGTTTTTGGATATTGGTTTACTCGATAAACAGTTAACAGGAAAAAAATTTGGAATTAAATTCTGAGTAGAAAGTATACGATAGGCGAGATTGATTTTTTGGTTATCATAATTGGATATTGTGAGTTAAAAGTAGAATTATTTTTTAAAATACCAAATATTTTATCGACGGAACAATAAATTTTCTAGCCAAAAAACTGTTAACATACGCTTTAAAATTTTGATTCTATAAGGGTTTACATTTGCAGACTGAAAAATGGACAAACTAATAAAAGAGAAAAAACACCCGGAAAGGACCATCGTAAATTCCGCAGGAAACATTCTTATTAAAGGTGCAAGAGTTCATAATCTAAAAAATGTCACGGTAGAAATTCCCCGCGGCAAATTAGTAGTGGTAACAGGTGTTTCAGGGTCCGGGAAATCATCGCTCACAATTGATACTTTATACGCCGAAGGGCAGCGAAGGTATGCCGAGAGCCTGAGCGCTTATGCGCGCCAGTTTTTGAACAGGATGAACAAACCCGATGTGGACTATATCAAAGGTTTATGCCCGGCTATTGCGATCGAACAAAGGGTAATCGCGAGAACACCTCGCAGCACAGTCGGAAGTATGACCGAGATCTATGACTACCTGAGATTGTTATACGCCAGGATCGGAAAAACCATTTCTCCGGTTTCGGGACGTGAAGTGAAGAAAGACGACGTGACTGACGTTGTAAAAGCCATTACTGAATTGAAAAATGGCGACAAGGTGTTTATCCTGACTCCCTTCAAGCAGCATAAGAACCGTGACACCAAAGAAGAGTTGAATATTTTAGTGCAAAAAGGATTTTCGAGAGTCTATATTCGACAAAGGTCTGCCGATAACTATCGGGACGTGAATCGTGCAGCAGGTGAAATTCTCAGGATTGAGGAGCTTTTGCAATTACCAGATAATGAACTAAGACAAAAGTTTTCGTCTCCTTCGGGCGCCGAAGATTTGCGGAAGGCTCAACACGTTTCAGTTCTCTCAACCTGCATTTTGATAGACCGAATTGTTGTAAAAGATTTTGATGAAGACGATAAACATCGCCTGGCTGACTCAATCGGAACTGCATTTTATGAAGGAGAAGGAGATGTATACCTCGAAGTAAATGGCGACAAACTGATTCATTTTAATAATAGGTTCGAGCTGGATGGGATAACATTTGAAGAGCCTGTTCCAAATCTTTTCAATTTCAACAATCCTTTTGGCGCTTGTCCAACGTGTGAAGGCTTTTCGCAAGTACTCGGTATTGACAGTGATCTTGTCATTCCCGATAAACGATTGAGCGTGTATGAAGGAGCCATTGCACCCTGGAAAGGAGAAAAGCTTGGCTGGTGGCGAGATCAATTTGTAAAAGGTGCAAGAAAAATAAATTTCCCCGTTCATAAACCAATTGCAGATCTTACTGATGAACAGTACAAAACTTTATGGGAAGGGGCAGGCAACGTGTACGGCATTAATGATTTTTTTAAAGAAGTTGAACAAAATCTTTATAAGGTTCAATACCGGGTATTGTTGAGTCGGTATCGTGGAAGAACGCAATGTCCTGACTGCAAAGGATATCGCTTGCGGAATGAAGCTTTATATGTAAAAGTTGATGGAAAACACATTGGCGAGTTGAGCGAGATGCCGGTCAAATATCTGCAAAAGTGGTTTGATGAACTTGGAAAGAAGTTGTCTGATTTTGATAAACAGGTTGCTAAGAGAATTCTAATTGAGATCAACTCAAGGATAAATACGTTATTAAACGTGGGCCTTGGTTATTTAATGCTGAATCGTTTGGCCAATTCATTGAGCGGAGGCGAAAGCCAGAGAATACAACTTACCAGAAGTCTCGGAAGTAATCTCACCAATTCATTATACATTTTAGATGAACCTTCTATTGGTTTGCATTCAAGAGACACACAAAATCTTATCCGTGTGTTGAAGGAGCTTCGTGATCTTGGCAATACGGTTGTGGTAGTAGAGCATGATGAAATGATGATGCGTGAAGCCGATCATATTATCGATATGGGGCCGCTCGCTTCACATCTTGGCGGAGAGGTAATTGCTGAAGGAGATTTCGATGAAATCATCTCGAATCACCAAAGCCTTACCGGAAAATATTTGAGCAAAGAATTAACAATTGAGCCACCGAAAAGTATTCGTAAATGGAATTCAAGTATAACAGTAGAGGGCGCGCGGCAACATAATCTGAAAAATATTAGCGTTGAATTTCCCCTGAATGTTTTATGTGTGGTCAGTGGGGTAAGTGGGAGTGGCAAGACCACCCTCGTAAGACAAATCCTTTACCCGGCACTGCAAAAATTGAAAGGAGAGTTTGCTGATAAAGTTGGTTTCCATAAAGCCATTGGTGGTGACATCGGGAATATTCTGCAAGTTGAAATGGTCGACCAAAATCCCATTGGTAAATCGTCAAGAAGCAATCCCGTAACCTATATTAAAGCTTATGATGAGATTCGTGACCTGTTCGCGAAGCAACCATTAAGTAAAATGAGAGGTTTTTTACCGAAGCATTTTTCCTTTAACGTCGACGGCGGGCGATGTGATACTTGCAAGGGCGAGGGCGAACAAATCGTAGAGATGCAATTTTTAGCGGATGTCCATCTTACCTGCGAAGTATGCGGAGGCAAGAGATTCAAAGAAGAGATCCTTGAAGTGACTTATAAAAACAAAAACGTTTTTGACGTTTTGGAAATGAGCGTGGACGAGGCTATTGATTTTTTTCATGAAGAAAAAAACCTGGTGAAAGCTATACAACCACTGAGCAGTGTCGGGCTCGGATATATCAAACTGGGACAGTCTTCTGACACGCTTTCAGGTGGTGAAGCCCAGAGAGTAAAACTCGCTTCTTTTCTTGGCAAAGGCAAAAGCAACGGAAAAATACTTTTCATTTTTGATGAACCAACAACGGGCTTGCATTTTCACGACATAAAAAAATTACTCAACTCGTTCAATGCATTGATCGAACAAGGGCATTCCATTATAGTCATTGAACACAATGTAGAAGTGATACGAAGCGCCGACTGGCTTATTGACCTCGGTCCCGAGGCTGGTGATGCCGGTGGTGAAGTTGTTTATGCGGGGAAGCCTGAAGGAATAAAAAAGATAAAAGAAAGCTGGACTGGAAGATTTCTTTGATAAAAAATTAGGGCCATCCTAGAAAAGACGGCCCGTTTTAATAATCCGTACCCTATGAAAAAAGATATGCAACTGCGATACGGTTTTTTCAGTTGCGATTTTTTATTTGTCGACCGTCCATTTTTCCATGTAAAAAAGGGAATTTTTATCCAGGCCAGGATAATCCCGGCAAGGGAAACATTCGCTATGGTTCTTCGGAAACTGGGTACAGCTTTCAGCAGATAAGGGGAGTGCACAAATGTAATAGCGGGTTTTTGATTATGCAAACATTCAGAAAAATTTATTTCAGAAAGAGAAAGAATACTAACGCGTTGTGATGCGATTGCGTTTTGAGACCTGGTGCAGGTTATCTTAACCTGTCAAGACTTTTTATGAGCTTTTCGTCCCTCCAAATCCCTCTTGCAGCAAGAAAGAGAAAGAGCGGAATCGCAAGTGTAAAAAGGCAGGAAAGAGAGATAATACCAGTTTCAAATTTTTGTATTTCCAAAAAGTACAGTACGATCAGTATAACAGAAAGAATACAATTTATGACTGTAAGAGTTAATTGTCGTTTCCTGTTTTTATATAAAAAGATAGCTAAGAAGCAAAGGGAGATCACAACTCCGGTCAATACCAGTATCAATATCTGGAAAGTAGCATCCAGCCTCACATCAGGCTGGCGGATGTTCTTAATGACCTTACTTCCGCTGTAGAATGGCAATTTAAAAGTAAAGAACGCAAAAATAGCGGCTAATAATAACCAGAGACTCTGGAAGCGTTGTATCATACAGAAATTTCACGACAAATTTATTAATGAATTATTGGATTGACAGACGATTTTTTTATTCATGACCTAAAAATCAAAATCCCCGGTACCGGGGATTTTGATTAGAAAGGAATGGTTAATGGCTGATAAAAGGCTCCGCGACAAAGGGAGTAAAGAATATATATTAATGTTTGGTGTTTGCAGCCAATGGTTCACTCATTTTTGATGCGTCTTTGATCTTGTTCCTCTTGCTGAACGATACGTCACCAACAGCGTCCATTTTCAGAGTGAGTTCATTTTTTGCATTTTTCAATACAGCAAAGAAGCTGATCCCATTTTCAACACTTTCAAACTGATACAATTGTGAAAGTTCATAATTGCTGTAGCTGCTATTGATTTTCTCCTGTGCGCTGATCGGTAAAAGATCAGCACTTATATAGCGGCCAACTCCTTTGAATTCTCCTTCATTTGTAAAATAAGCGTCCCTGTAACCCTGCCCCTGGGTAAACGTTGCTACGTAAGAATCCTGGATAGGCGCCCATCTTGCAACGGAAGCATTTTTGAAATGTTCGTCAAATGCTTTTTGTACATCGGAGGGAACGTTTGTTGTCTGTGCATTGCTGCTAATGGCAACCAGCAAAGAGTAAATAAGTACTGTGCTGGAAAATAAAATCTTTTTCATTTTTTAAAATTTTAAAGTTTAATGGTTATAAATGGTTCAAAGTTTTCCGGGATGGTCTAAAGCTCAATTGTTTTCAGGGCGGATGAGAAATTTATTTGGCGCCGTAATCAAAAATCTAAATCGTTGCATTAGTAGTCGCAAAGAAGGAATAAAAAGGAAACAAGTCTCAACCATTTTAATTTTAATAAGAGCACAATAAATTTTCAGATCAACCTCTAAGGGGGTCGTTGGAACACGAGAGAAAAATGCCCATATTTTATTTTACCTTTTGTTTTGTTACCTTAGAACGAAGAATCTCTTGTGAACCTTTTTAATAAACCAACTCTTTCAACGGATGAGCGGGAAATAATTGACAGTATTGCTCAAAACGGAGTCGAGCGAAAGAAAGGAGAGGAACGTCTTTTTAACCGCTACGCTTACTTTATAAAAGAAGCTGTCTATAAATATTCTGTGTCTGAAGAAGACGGTTTTGACCTTTATAGTGATACAATTCTATCGGCCATTGAAAAAATAGCTAATGGTTCATTCCAGGGGCGCTCCTCCTTAAAAACATGGCTTTACAGCATTTTCCATAATAAATATGTTGACCTTTTAAGGAAAAAGACGACAAATAAGAGTAGCATCCATCAAACCTTATCGATTTCCGATATGCTTTTGCAGGTTTCTGATCAGTCAAAAACCATTGTCCAGAGACTTGTAGATAAGACAGATTGGGAAATTCTCAGAGACAGGTTGGTCCAGGTAGGGGAAAATTGCCGGCAAATGCTGATGCTCTGGGCCGATGGATACAGCGATAAAGATATCGCCGGGTTAATGGAGTACAAAACATCTGATGTAGTAAAAACGAGCCGATTAAGGTGCCTAGAGAAATTGAAACTATTGTATCGTAAAACTTAACCTGAAAAAATGGAAGAAAATCTCGAATATATTGATGCTTATTTTCAACGAATGCTGAAGCCTGAAGAAATAAGAAGATTTGAGCGAAGAATTGCAGAAGACCCGGCCTTTGCGGAGGAAGTAGCGTTTTATTTATCCGCGAAGCAGAGCCTAAAGGCCGAAGCCAACCAGGAAAAGAAAGAGAGATTCAGGCAACTACTGGCCCAACAAGCCCCGGTCATTAATATGGATCAAAACAGGACTGGAAAAAAAGCCTGGTTGTACAGAGTCGCCGCCGCCGCTGCTGTCATCGTCGTTGGTTTCTTTGCCTGGTCTATTTTCTTCTCAAAGTCTGCATCCCCGCAGCAAATGGCAGATACTTATATAAATAAAGACCTAAAAACCCTGGGTGTTAAGATGAGCGCCGAACTGGACAGTATTCAGAATGGGTTAAGATTATACAATAATGGTCAATATGATTCATCGCTTGTCATTTTTGAAACCATCAGTCAAAGAGAACCAGGAGACTATTTGCCGAAGTATTACGCGGGGATTGTGCATCGTCAACCGCGGAATTACGAACAAGCCCTTCAGTACGTCCGTCAGTTCGAAAGCG
>Ga0163162_10001890_pt1 | contig 19727 bp, 16 predicted proteins | sample S55metaG_FD_115310 | JGI IMG/M metagenome (GOLD analysis project Ga0163162, IMG submission 115310) | Switchgrass rhizosphere microbial communities from Kellogg Biological Station, Michigan, USA - S5-5 metaG | ecosystem: Host-associated > Plants > Roots > Rhizosphere > Soil | place: USA...
CTGTGCACTGCCGCCGATCATGGAACATCCCTTTATACGGTTCAGGCGGAATCAACTTTATGCCGCCGTTCCAGGCTGCGTTTCTCGAACATCGTTATCTTCGCCCGGCATAAATGCGTTTTTTTCTGACATCCGAAAAACGCATTGATATCCAAAAATGACTAAAAGCAACATCGTTCAAATAGTCCACTTTCAAGACGACAATCGTGTTTTCGTGGACATGGCCGATGACGTGGACAACCCGTGCCTGTCGTGCGGTGCATGCTGCCAGCACTTCCGCGTGTCGATGTACATGGGCGAGATGGCAAGCTCGCCTTGCGGAACGGTGCCCGACGAGATGGTCAGCGCGATCAATCCCCTGATGGTGTGCATGAAGGGTACTGAGGCTGGCCATGGGCGTTGCATCGCCTTGCGCGGCACCGTGGGCGAACCCGGTATCCGGTGCGAAATTTATTCGCAGCGTCCGTCTCCGTGTCGCGAATATCGCGTGTGGTCCGAGGATGGAACACCCAATCCGGACTGTCAGCGGCTGCGCAAGGCTATCGGACTGCAGCCGTTGAGGCGCGGTGTGGCGACCGCCGCGTGACGCGGTTTGTTCCCGCACGCTCGTGACGTAATCCGTGCGCCGTGACCGCTTTCCGGAAAATAAGGAAGCTGATTGCCGGCGAAGCGCTCGACCCGCTCGACCGGCGCACGCGCCAGGCCATCGCGATTACGCCGCTGTTCGCGTTAATCGGTCTAGGCGCCGATGGGCTGTCCTCTGCCTGCTATGGTCCCGAAGAGGCGTTTCTCGCGCTCGGGCAGCACACGCCACTGGCCCTGTTTATCGCATCAGCGACGGCGGCCACCGTCTTCATCATCTCGTTCGGTTACAGCCAGATCATCGAATTGTTCCCTGCCGGTGGCGGCGGCTATCGCGTCGCGACCGCATTGCTCGGCCCGCGCTGTGGCGCAGTCTCGGGGGCGGCGCTGCTGGTCGACTATGTGCTGACCGTCGCGACGTCCATCGCGAGCGGTGTCGAAGCCTTGTTCAGTCTGTTGCCGGCGAACGCCCAGGCGTTCAGGCTCGTCACCGAGCTGAGCCTGATCGTGTTGATGAGCTGCCTGAATTTCCGTGGCATGAAGCAATCGATCCTCGTGCTGCTGCCGGTCTTCCTTGGCTTCGTCGCGCTTCATGCGGTGCTGATCGTGTACGGCGTCGCAGTCCACGGCGATCATCTGGCGGCGGTCCTGCCGGCCGCCGTGGGCGAGGCGCGCGGCATGTCGCATGCATTCGGCCCGCTCGTGGTCGCGGCGTTGCTGATGCGCGCGTTCTCGCTCGGCGGCGGCACCTATACCGGCCTCGAGGCCGTGTCGAACAATGTGAACATGCTCGTCGAGCCGCGCGTGCGCAATGGCAAGTGGACCATGTTCTGCATGGCGGCGGCGCTCGCGTTCACGGCGGGCGGCATCATCGTCCTCTACATGCTCTGGGGCACGAAGCCGGTCGAGGGTAAGACGCTCAATGCCGTAGTATTCGGCAGCGTGATCGACCACCTCGGGCTCGGCTCATCGCTTGCACGCCACGCCCTGCTCGCTGTGGTGCTCGCGTTCGAGGCGGGGCTCCTGCTCGTCGGTGCGCAGGCGGGTTTCCTCGACGGGCCGGTCGTCTTGTCGAACATGGCAGCGGATGCATGGATGCCACGCCATTTCCGCCACCTGTCGACGCGGCTGGTACGACGCAACGGTATTGCAGTAATCGGCATTGCGAATCTGGCCATCCTGTTGTGGACGCACGGCGACGTGACAACGCTCGTGGTGCTGTACAGCATCAACGTGTTCCTGACCTTCAGCCTGTCGTTCCTCGGCTTGTGCATCTACCGGTGGCGCAGCCGCCACGGCGGCCGTGGCTGGCTTCGGCCCTTTGCGCTGGCGGCGCTCGGCTTGTCGACGACGGTCACGGTGCTGGCCGTGACGCTCGTCGAAAAGTTCATGATGGGCGGCTGGCTGACCGTGCTGGTGACGGGCGCCGTGATCGCGCTGTGTTTTCTCGTCAGGCGTCACTACAGTGAAATCCGCACACAGCTGGCGAACGAAGATGCGCCGTTCGCCGGTGCGGCGCCCCAGGTCGATGGCGGGATTCCGGTGAGGCCGGACCCGTCGCGGCCAACCGCGATCGTGCTTGTCGGCAGGCACCGTGGTGCAAGCATGCATGCGTTGCTTTGGGTGGAACGCATGTTTCCCGGCAGGTTCGACAACATGATATTCCTCGCAGTCGGCGAAGTGGACGCGCAAAGCTGGGAAGGCGCGAAGCAGATCGACGATTTGCGGGAAATGATGTCGTCATCGCTTGCGTACTATGTCGCTCAGAGCCGCTATCAGGGGTTTGCCGCCGATTGCCGGATCGAGTTCGCCACGCATCCGGCGGCCGGACTCATGCGGCTTGCCGAGAGCACCATGGAAGAGTTCCCGGACAGCGTGTGCTTCGCCAGCAAACTGATCTTCAGGCGGGTCAATTTCCTGTCGGCGTGGCTGCACAATCGAACGCCGGCCGAGATCCAGAAGCGGCTCCAATCGCAAGGCAGGCGGATGGTGCTCCTGCCGATGAAGGTCGGTTGACGGCGGCGTGGCGCGACGACCCGAACGTGTCTGAAAGGTGAACGAGGCTGCAATCAGGTACCGAACCCTGACCTGAAGACAGCCTGGCGTGGCGATTAGGCCCGGCCGCGCAATACAGCACGTCCCGGAATGGGATTGACTGCATGAGGCACCGGCAGTATCTTTTCTGGCGGGGTGTCACGTCCCCTGCGCCGCCTCACAGTCCCTTCCGATTCCGCGTCGGCACAGCAACCCGGACCGAAGCCATGCGTATCCACTTCCAGAACGCGTCCATTCCGACGCGGGCCGCCAATCGGCTCAAATACCGCCTGTCGCTGAAGGAATCCCAGGCGCGACAGGTGACTTCCGAAGTCTTCGGCTACAGGGACTGGACCGACCTCCACAGCGAGCTGGGCAGCACGGCGGCTTCCGCGCTCGACGAAGGATGTGACAGCGCGACACTGAGCGAGCGACGCGCCTATCAGGCGTCGCAATTGGCCGCATCGTCAGTTGATCTTCACGGTGCATCCGCGGACGACTTTGTCCAATGGTGGCAACCATCGGCCGCGCATCCGCACGAAGAGGACGCGCGCCCGGCAGAAACGCCGTTTGCCGGTTCAAAGGAAGATCTGAGTTTTCAGGAGGCGCTAAGCACGTTGGCTCACGCCGTGCACCATCCCGTTGGCCACTTTGAACAAGCGCTCGTGACCGGCATACACAGAACGGAAAACGAAACGTCGCTGAGCCTTGCGGAAGCGATCACCGATGAGTTGCTAAGCGGCAACCGGAACCGGGAACCCGAGGTGGCTCGTCACCTCCTTGAGGCCTTGGCCTCGCGAGGGCTACCCCGGTCGATACTGAACCTGTCGACGAGTTTGGCGCTTGGCGACGGCGGGCCCAAGGACGAAAAAAGAGCCGCTGGCTTGCTCGCGCAGTTGGCCGACTCTGCTTCAACTCCCGATGATCTCAAGCGGATTGCCAAATCGCGCCTCGGCAACGCCCAGGCGCATGGCAATCCGCAGCCGGCTTCCTGAACGGTCAGCCAAGGCGATGCACGTTGCTCACCGTGCCCTGGCATAGCGCATCGCGCTCGTGGGACTTGCCTGCGTGGTCCGCCGCCTGAACGCATTCCAGCCGTTGCTGTGTGGATAGGAGCCCTTGTCCACAGGGAAATTCCCTCGCGCCGACCATCTCCATGCAGGTGTGCATCCACGGCTTCCACGCTTCGGCCAGATTAATCGACGACGGCGGCGACATGTGCATCGTCCCGTTCAGCGACCCCTCTTGCAGTGGAGCGTGGCGTATGTGCAGCGTCGCGGACACGTCCTCGCGCACCAGCTCACCGCATTCGTCCTTTCAAAAGGAATTTCAACGTCGCTGCGACGCAGAAGCTGGATAAGCCTCCTTGAACGCGGCAATCATCGCATCCGAGACGTACGACTCCAGAATCGAAGTCGAAGCCGCTTGCATTTCACGACCCACATCGTTCCGGACCGAACGCAGTTTCCCGACCGCGGACGAGGCGCTTCCGTATCTCACAAGCGAGTGCAACTCGTCTGCGGTCATGAAGTCCGCGTAGGCCGAGGCAAGATTGGCGTCCCAGCGCGCTTGATATTTCTCGCGAAATTCATCCAGCTTCGCGTGGACGAGGAGCGAGGTTGCAGGTTCCCCGAGCTTCTTGCTCAGAACCCCGAAGGTGGTCGTCCTGATCGCGACGATCCAGCCCATGGACGCCAGATTGTTGCCGATGTGCCGTTGCTCGACGAAGGCTAGCGCGGCATCACGGGCGTCGCTGGACGCGGCGGATACGGGCAATGGCTGAAGCCAGATCACCAGCAAGACTACGCAGCAACGAATGTATAAGCTCATGACGATGTACACGGCCGGAACAACGGTGTTATCGGCACGTCGGGGCCGGTACTTTAGGTCTGATTCCAGGCAACAGGGCCGGACAAGTCTTCCAGACGCCCAGGTCATGGATGAAGTTGCCGGTGTCATCTCGACCCTGTAACCGGAAGTAGCCGGTGATGGGTCCGATATCTCCGCCAAAAGACATGTGATGCGGCTTCGACGCGGCCCGCTCGGCAGGTCACTCAGCGCTGATCGTCGTCACGGGCACCCACTTGGCGCCCTTTACCTGATAGAGCGTCGAGGTCGGGTGTTTCAGGTCACCGTATGAATCAAACGCAATCTCCCCTGTGATGCCCTCGTACTGGGTCGTTCGCAGCGCAGGCATGAACACCTCGGGTTTTGCCGAATTCGCCTGCTTCATTGCGTTGATCGCCACCCAGGCACAGTCATACGCAAATGGCGCATAAGTCAGCGTGTCGGCGCCGAATCGCTTCTTGAATTTTTCCGCGAATACCTTGCCCTTGGGAAGCGACTCGACGGGTCGTCCGTACTCCCACGCCATTGCGCCTTCAGCAGCACTGCCCGCAACGCCGATAAAAATGCTGTCGGCGATGCCGCCGCTTCCCACGAACTGTGTTCGCATGCCGAGCTGCCTCATCCGCCTGGTCAATAGCGCGGCCTGGTTGTCAAGGCCGGCAAAGAAGAGGAGGTCGGCGTTCGCCGCCTTGATGTTCGTGAGTTGCGCGTTGAATTCGACAGCCTTGTCGTTGGTGTACTCCGACGCGACGATGTGGCCGCCCGCCGCGACCACGGCCTTCTTGAATTCATCTGCGGCGCCCTGGCCAAACGCTGTGCGGTCGTCCATGACTGCAATGCGCTGCGCCTTGGTGACCGTTACCGCGTACTTTCCTGCATTCCCGGAGTTCTGTGCGTCGGTGGCGATGATGCGGAACACGTTCTTCAGGCCTTGCCGGGTGATAGCCGGATTCGTGGCAGCGGGGTCTATCAATGGGATACCGGCCTTGGCGAATATTGGCGAAGCGGGTAGCGCAACTCCGGAGTTGTAGTAGCCCACCACCGCCACCACCCCCTCGTCGACGAGCTTCTGCGCCACCTGCACGCCAATGCGAGGGTCGCCCTGGTCGTTGACGGAATTCAACTCGAAGCGCACCTCCTCTCCGCCCAACTTGATGCGCTGGGCATTCGCTTCTTCAATGGCAAGTCGAACACCATTCTCGATGTCCTTCCCGTTAGCGGCTCCGGCGCCGGTCAGCGGAGCCGACACGCCAATCTTCACGACCTGCTGTGCAACGGACGGGTTGCTCGCAAGTGAGATCGCGACGGCAGCCAGCCCGACGGCGAGAAATTTTCTTGAAGTGTTAAGCATCGGCTCACTCGAGGTTGAGACCAGAATCGGCGTGGAAGGGCGAACACGCGCTGACTACCGTGATTTCGCTGACGATGTTTCGTGCATCCGTAACCCTTGCGCGGCATGCCCGGATGCCTAGGCATACCTCAGGAAACTCAGGCCGGCGTACCTTGTGATCGAGGTACGTGAATCTGCTCTTCGCCACCCAAAGTACCCTTGGGATCCTTGAGGTAACGCATCTGCCACTTCTGAAACAGCCAGTGAGGGCTCCAGACCGTGGCCACCACCCATTGTTTCGCCTGATAGGCCCGGGTGACCCCGGCCAACATGCCGGCCTCGCTCGACGCCTGCAACTTGTACCCGGACAGGTCATAGGCCTTGATGGTCTTTTCTGAAGCCTGCATCAGTCCGCCGCCGGGCTCGATGCCCTGAATGGTCGCGTTCAGCTTGCTTTTGACTTCCGGCTTGTTGAGGTCGGATATCGACGACAACTCCGACTCGGGAATGTAGGTCGGCACCGCCCAGCCGTTCCTGCCGCCGGTGTAGATGACGCCGACGTCTTCCATGTCGTTCTTGTACTTCGTGTAGTACATGCCGTGAGTAACGGGCAGCCAGCCACCGACCATGATGTCGAGGTCGCCACGCGCGACGCCTTGATACTGGATGCCGATGTCGGCCTGCACGAACTGGACCGGTTGTTTCAGGCTTGTTTCGAGCGCGTATTTGGCGACGTTCGCCACGGCCAGGACGTCCGCCCAGTTGGTCACTGCCATCTTGATGGGCTCGGCCGCGACCGCAGGTCCGCCTCCGACGCCAAGAGCAACGACCGTCGATACTGTCAGCTTCGCCAGAAGCGCCTTAAAAACATTGATCTTCACGTGGTACTCCAAGTCGTTTGAGAAAGGCTCTGGAATGCGGCGGCGGCGGCCGCTGCCACGCAGCGTGTCTGTTGCCAGATCGCTGCGGCCTCCAGGGATAGCGCCATACTGTGTTCCGAACCGCTGGCCAATCCCGGTTCGATCGGGAGCATTTCAATGCGACCGCTTCCGGCCATGGCCGCTCGTGCGTCAAGTGCGGGCCACTCCGTTTGCACCGGCCTTTGCTGCCCGTGATACCCGTTTGGTCTTCCTTGCCTTCACGCCAAAACTTTCCGTGAGGCGGTCGAGTACGATGGCAAGCAACACGACTCCGAGACCACCCTCAAAGCCAATTCCGATGTCCAGGCGTTGAATGCCACTCAGCACGTACTCGCCGAGTCCACCGGCGCCAATCATCGATGCAACGACAACCATCGAGAGCGCCATCATGATGGTCTGATTCACGCCGGCCATGATTGACGGCAGGGCGTTCGGCAACTGGATCTTCCAGAGGAGCTGTGCATCGGTGCTGCCGAATGCGCGCCCGGCTTCCAGCAGTTCCTCACGGACCTGTCGGATGCCCAGGGTCGTGAGGCGTACGACTGGCGGCATGGCAAACACAATGGTCGCGATCACGGCCGGGACTCTGCCTAACCCGAACAGAATGACTGCGGGAATCAGATAAACAAACGCGGGCATCGTCTGCATGAAGTCGAGCAGTGAGCGCAGAATCATTTCCACTCGTTTGTTCCGGGCTCCCCAGATGCCCAGAGGTACGCCGATTACCAGGCTGAAGACCGTGGCCGCGATGACGAGAGCCAGCGTGGAGACCGTTTGCGCCCACAGTCCCATGTATTGGATTACCAGGAGCGCCAGGCCGACGAAGACGGAAAAGAAGACTCCGCGCCGCCAGAATGCGAGAGCCATGAGAATGACGAGCATGGCAACGAACGGGACCGCGGCCAGCCCGTCCTCCAGTAGCTTGACCACGGCTCCGAGCGCGGCAGAGAAGGCATCGAATCCGCCCCGGAATTGCTGAAAGAGAAAATTGACCGCATCTTCTGCGAACTTCCCGATGACTGATGAGTTCATGCTGCTCTCCGTTCCATGACTTGCTTGAGAATCGTCCGGCAGGACACTACGCCCGCGAGTTGCCCCGCCGCGTCAGTGACGGGTACGTCGTGTTCCTGGCTCAATGCAATGGCAGCGAGCTGATGCAGGTCCGCATCCAGCGGAACGGCATTCACGTCACCCAGCAACGCTTCCCGGACGGGACGCTTGCCAGTCTTGTGCAGCGATGCCGGCGTGACACAACCCTGGTACCGGCCCGATTCGTCGCAGACATAGCCGCACTCGACGCCGCTGTCGATGAGTTGATTCAGGTAACGCTCGGAGGGCGTAGCGACGTCACAAGAGATCCGTCCCCGGTCGACGCCGGTCATGAGGCTGGAAGCCTTGAGAAACCGGGAAACGTCCACGTTGCGGAAGAAGTCGCGTACGTACGCGTCCGCGGGCGACTGGATAAGCTCTGCCGGCGTGCCGACCTGAATCAGGCAGCCATCCTTCATGATGCCGATTCGCCCACCAATCTTGATGGCTTCTTCAATGTCATGCGAAATGAAGACGATCGTCCGCTGCTCTTCCTTCTGAAGCCGCAGAAGCTCGTTCTGCATTTCGAACCTGATCAGGGGATCGAGCGCGGAGAACGCCTCGTCCATCAAGAGCACCGAAGGATTCACTGCGAGCGCGCGTGCGAGGCCGACCCGCTGCTGCATGCCGCCGGACAGTTCGCTCGGAAGCAGCCGTTCGTAGGAGCCGAGGCCAAGTCGCGTCAGCGCAGCACGCGCGACTTCGTACCGCTCGGCCTTCTTCAGGCCGGCCACTTCCAGCCCATACGCGATGTTGTCGAGCACCGTGCGGTTGGGCAGAAGCGCGAACGACTGGAACACCATCGCCATCTTCTTGCGACGCACACCCCGCAGCTCGGGCGTGGACATCGGCGCAATGTCGCGCCCCTCGAGAATGACCTGGCCGGAGGTCGGTTCAATCAGCCGATTGAGCAGACGAACGAGCGTCGACTTACCGGAGCCGGAAAGGCCCATCACGACGAAAATCTCGCCCGCCTTGACGCTGAGACTGACGTCATTGACTGCCACCATGTTGCCGGTCTGCTCGAAGATTTCGTTCCGGCCAAGACCCTGCTTCATCAGCTCGGCGGCACGCTCGGGCTTGGGCCCGAAGATTTTCGACAGATTCCTGACCGTTAGAATATCGGTCCCGGTAGCTGCCACGGGTTTCGCTGCCGACGCAACAGCTTCCGCGATTGCGCCCGGGTGTACCACGTCTTCCGGCGCGAACGTCAGGTTTGGGGTCATTCTGTCATCCAAGCTGGCAAGTTCAAGAAATTGAAGCCCGCGACCTACTGGCCTTCACACGGACCCTGCGCACCACGGTCTCGTTTGCGTCGGGCCCGACTCGCCACCAGCTTCATCAATGAATCGGAGTACGGGAGTCGAGGCGCTGTGCTACGAGACGTTTAAGTCGCACAAGTCACCGCTTCTGGCGCGATATGTAGAACATTCGTGTCCAGAATTTGAGGCTCGTCGGTGCTTAATGCATGGATTGCAGCGTATCAAGCCAAATCGACCTCTCCAGCTACATTTTGTGCGCCCTTTCCCATACCTCTGGTAATGCAAGGCGCTGGTGCAGCGGTCGCCGAAAAGGAGCGTGAAAAGGAAGATGTTCGCGGCGCCAGCATTGGCGCGGGTTTGCGGCGGAACGGGTGCGATATCGATGCGTTGCAAAGCGTTCGCCGCGATTTCCCAAGGCACGCTGCATAGGGAATGTCCCAAGTCACGCGCATTACGCATGACTTTTTCGGCAAGCGGACTCATTGCATACGGGGCGTTTCACGGCGTCGTTGAATGCTGAAGATCGCGTCAGCAGCAGCTCCGGTGGGGTTCGCGACTATTCGCGCGCAGCCCCGCGAGACATTTCACAACGATAGGGATTGGAAAGCAGGCAGGCGCATTGATACCCGCGAGCCCGCGTGAAAGCTGGCGCGCAGAAGGTTCGCGAGATGGTGACGATGGTGATGATGAACCGAGCGTTGCCGGGAACCACGGCTTGGCGGAAGGCAGCAGGAGTCGAACCTACCTGGGAGCGGCTGACGCCCCCAACTGGGTTTGAAGCCCAGCCGCACCACCGGATACGGATGCCTTCCTGCAGAGAAAAAACGAGCCGCGCAGCCGGTCGATCTTTCAGATCAACTCGTGCCAGCGGCTATCGACGCGCACCACGTGACGTTCGCGGTGGAAGCGAGTATACCCAACGCGGTCGAAGAATTCCAAAACCTGTATCGCGCGCTTGCGCCCGAGCGCGCTTGCGTCGCGAAACGGTGCTGCCGCGAGCGCGCCGCCTTGCTTCTCCGCTTCCGAAGCGACGAGCAGCGCCAGTTCGCGAATCGCGTCGCGATGATAAAAAAGATCGCGCACGACCTGGAACACCTCGCCGCGCCGCGCAAGCTTGCGCAGCAGTTGCCGCACGCGCTCCTCCGGCACGCCGTGCGCGCTCGCGAGATCGCGTACCCAGGGCGGATCGAAACGGCCTCGCGCAATCGACGGCAGCAGCGCATCGGCCAGCGTCTGTTCGGCGGCGTCGAGGGTGACGGCATGCGTCGGCAGATGCAGCCACGGCCCGCTGCGCGCGATCGTCCCTTCTTCCAGCGCAGCATCCACGAGCGCGCGCCACAGCGCGTCGGGCACGAGCGGCGCGGCGATGCGGCGAAGACGCGCCGTGTCGGCGCCCTGCTCGTCCGGCGAGCGCTCGTGAAAAACACGCAACGCGTCGACGAGCCGGCCGGCCAGCGCATCCCATTGCGAACGCGCGACGAGCATCGCATCGTCGGGCAACGGCACGACGCGCGTGTCGTCGGGCAACGTCAGCGCAACGGCGGGCATGCCCGTGAGATGCTCCAGCAGCGAACGCGGCAAGCCGTGCGGCGCGCACGCGAGGAGCGGGTCGATGCGCCCCGTGTCGAGCATCGAGTCCAGCGCATCGAGCCACGCGCGCCGCTCGGGCGTGCGGCGCTTTCTCGCTGGCCCGAACGGATCGAGCACACGCCCCCCGCCGACCGTGCGGTTCGCCTGCGCATTGCGCACGATGAAGCGGTCGCCGGGCAGCGCGCACACGGGCTGATCGAAGACGAGCTGCACGCGCGCCCGCTCGCCCGCGTGCAGCTCGTCGCCGTCGAGCAGCGCGACATGCGCGACCCGGTGCGTCGTGCCGAGGTGCACGTGCAGCGGCGCCCAGTGCGTGAGATCGAGCCCGGCATCGGGCAGGAGCGTGAGATCGGTGTCGATACGCTCGGAGGCCCGCGCGAGCCGCGCATCGACGATCCAGTCACCGCGCGCAATCGCATCCTTTTCGATGCCGGCGAGATTCAGTGCGCAACGCTCCCCCGCGCGCCCCGTCTGCGCCGCGCGATTCTGCGCGTGGATGCTGCGCACGCGCACGGGTTCGCCCTTCGGCGCGAGCAGCATCGTATCGCCGACATTCACGCGCCCCGAGAACACCGTGCCCGTCACGATGGTGCCCTGCCCGGCGAGCGTGAACACGCGGTCGACCGCGAGCCTGAACAGCCCGTCGTCGCGCCGCATCCGCCAGCGGGCGGCGGCCGCGCGCAAATGCGCGTCGAGTGCGGCGACGCCCGCGTCGTTCTCGCGGGTCGCGTTGGTGTCGAAAAGCGGCGCGTCCTTCAGCGCGCCCGGCGCGAGCCACGCTGCGATTTCCTCGTGCACTTCGACGAGGCGCGCCGCATCGACGCGATCGGTCTTCGTCACCGCGACCGCGCCCTCGGTCACGCCGAGCAATTCGAGGATCGCGAGATGCTCGCGGGTCTGCGGCATCACGCCGTCGTCCGCGGCGACGACGACGAGCGCAAAGTCGATGCCGCACGCTCCCGCTGCCATCGTGTGAACCAGCTTCTCGTGGCCCGGCACGTCGATCAGGCCGAGCACGTCGCCGTTCGCGAGCGGCACGTACGCATAGCCGAGCTCGATCGAAATGCCGCGCGCCTTCTCTTCCTTCAGCCGGTCGGTATCGACGCCGGACAGCGCGCGAACCAGCGTCGTCTTGCCGTGGTCGATGTGGCCCGCGGTGCCTGCGATCATGCGCCCGCGCCCTTCGGTTGCGGCGCCGAATACGCCTCGAGTTGCGCGATGAACGCGGCTTCGTCGGCGGCTTCCAGGCAGCGCAGGTCGAGACGCAGCGCGTCGTCGGCGATCCGGCCGATCACCGGGCGCGGCAGCTCGCGCAGCATCTTCTCGACCTTCGCCAGTTGCCGCCCCGGCCGCTTGCCGCTCGCAAGACGCACCGCGACGCCGTAGCTCGGCAGCACGTCGACCGGCAGCGCACCGCTGCCGATCTGGCTGAACATCGGCTCGATGGCAATGGAGAATTCGTCGCCGATCGCGCGCAGCAGCGCGGGCGCGATGCGCTCGGCGGCATTGCGCATGTCGTCGGCGGGGCGCGTGAGAAGGCGCAGCGTGGTCAGCCGGTCGCGCAGGAATTCGGGCGCCCGGTAGAGGCGCAGCACCGGTTCGAGCGCGGCGAGCGTCAGCTTGCCGACGCGCAGCGCGCGCTTCAGCGGATGCTTCTTGATCTTCCCGATCAGATCCGCCCGGCCGACGATCAGCCCCGCCTGCGGCCCGCCGAGCAGCTTGTCGCCGCTGAACGTGACCAGATCCGCGCCGCCTTCCACCGTCTCGCGCACGGTCGTCTCGCGCGGCAGGCCCCATTGCGTCAGGTCGACGAGCGTGCCGCTGCCGAGATCGACCGCGACCGGCACGCGGCGCGCCTTGCCGAGCGAGGCGAGTTCGTGCAGCGCGACTTCCTTCGTGAAGCCGCTGATCGCGTAGTTGCTGCAATGAACCTTCATCAACAGCGCCGTGCGATCACCGATCGCCTCGTCGTAATCCTTCAGGTGCGTGCGGTTGGTCGTGCCGACTTCGCGCAGCTTCGCGCCCGCGCGGCTCATGATGTCCGGAATGCGAAACGCGCCGCCGATCTCGACCAGCTCGCCGCGCGACACGATCACTTCCTTCTTCGACGCGAGCGCGGACAGCGTAAGCAGCACCGCCGCCGCGTTGTTGTTCACCACAGTCGCGGCTTCGGCGCCCGTGAGCTCGCAGATGAGGTCGTCGATCAGGTCGTCGCGGTCGCCGCGGCGGCCGGTTGCGAGATCGAATTCGAGGTTGGCCGGACGCGTGAGGACATCGACGACCGCCTGGACCGCGGCGTCCGGCAGCAGCGCGCGGCCGAGATTCGTATGGAGAACCGTGCCGGTGAGATTGAAGACGGTGCGCACGCTGCCGCGCGCCCGCTCGCGAAGCAACGCGCCGACCGATTGCGCGAGGCGCGACTCCTCGAGCGCGTCCAGGCACGCGCGGCCCGCCTGCGCTTCGCGGCGCCAGTCGTCGAGCGTGCTGCGCAGCGCGGCAAGAGTCTGCGTGCGCCCATATTCCGCGACGAGCGGCTCGAATCCCGCCGATGCGATCATCCGCTCCACCGATGGCACCCGCGCCATCAGCGACCTCAGTGCGACGCTCGTTACTTCGCTCACGCCTTCGCCCCCGTTTCCTGACTTTTATTCCTGGCCCTGAGCCTGGTCCGTCTGGTCCGTCTGGTCCGTCTGGTCCGCCTGTTCCGCCTGTTCCGGCCACAGCCACGGATGCGGCGACGCGCGCCGGTAGCCCTCCTCGCCCATCAGCAGGTCGAGCGTAAGGCTTGCGAGATCATCGGCGAAAGGCTCGAAATCGTAGGCCTTGTCCTGGTAGCCGATCTTCCGGTACGTATGGCACTCGTCACACGATTCCGCCTTCAGCCACGCCTTCTTCGCCGACTCGTTGCGGGCTTCCTGATCGGCGTGTGCCGCGCCGATCGCGTGATACGCAATGCCCTTCGTCGAATCGCAACTGGAGCACTTCGTGCGGACCATGTGCCATTCGGTGGCGCACAGGCCGCACTGCAGATAGCGATAACCCTCATACGCGCCGCCGACCCGCACGACGCTCGCGACCGGATGCGAGCCGCACAGCGGGCACAGGCCCGGCGTGTCGAGATAAGGCAGTTGCGACGGGTCGATGCGGCTCGCGAAGTCCGTCCACACCACCTGCAGCGCCGCCATGATGAACGGCGCGCTGGCCGGGTCGACTTCGGCAAAGCGCTGGGCAAAGATGGCGTCGGCCTGGGCGTCGAGTTCCTTCGCATCGAGCGCGCGCAGCTTCTCGATCAATTGCACGAGCGGAGGCGTGAGCGGGCCGGCCGATTCGACGGCGTCCAGGAGGCGCAGCAGGACGTCGCGCCAGGCCGGATCGCGCTCGCCGGAGAGCGCCGGGATGAGCGGCATCGAATGCTGCTGGGCGCTCCTGATCAGCTCGACGCTCGGCGGCGTGGCTTCGAAACCGGTCAGCGCGCGCTGTTGCGCATCCGCAAGCGCGGCCATCAGCCGCAGATAGCCGGCGATCGGATTGCTCGCGTCGGCGAGTTCGCGCAGCCGCGCGGCGCGCGCCGGAAAAACCCTCTCGCGCTCGGGGCTCCGGATGCGCGGAATCGCCGACGGATCGAGCGATTCGATCTGATCGGCTTCGAGAATGCGTTGGACCACGGGAATACCTCTTGAGACTGAATGACGCGACTTTCGCGTTCGACGACGGCCGAAGAAACGCACCTGCGACCGCCCGTCGGCGCCGCGCCCGTGCCGTGCAGGGGGCAGCGGTTCGCGCCGAAAGCGCCCGCAAAGGATAGCAGCTTCCGTCGCGGCGCGTGGCCAGCGAACGTGACGGCCGGACGACCTTTCGGAAGGCCTGCCTGCAACAAAAAACCGCCGCCCCGCAAAGGGCGGCGGCCGGCTTCGGTGATGCACCGGGCTCACCGGAAACAGCGGAAAAACAGCTACTTTCCGATGATTTCCCTGAACCACCGCGGATGGTGCTTGCGCGCCCATCCGTAGGTCACGGTGCCGCGCACCATCGCGCCTACCGAGCCCTTCACCCAGATCGCCGCGTAGATATGCACGACGATCCCGATGATCAGCAGCCACGCCGCAATCGCGTGGACGACCGACGCGAGCCGGATGATCCCGATTGGGAAATAGAACGAGAAGTAGCGGCGCCAGATCACGATGCCGCTCACCAGCAGCAGCAGGAGACACGCGACCATCACGAAGAACAGCACCTTCTGGCCGGCGTTGTAGCGTCCGATCTCGGGCAGCCTGTCCTCGCGGTTGTTGAGCACGTCGCCGACCTGCTTCATCCACTGCATGTCGTCCTTGTCCAGATAATTGTGATGCCAGAAACGCAGCATCAATATCAGGAACGAAAGGAACATCACGACGCCGACGAACGGATGCAGAATGCGTGTCCACTGCCCGCCGCCGAGCACGAAGTACAGGAACGACATCGCCGGATGGAACATGGCGAGCCCGGACAACGCGAGCAGCACGAAGGTGATCGCGGTGATCCAGTGGTTGGTGCGCTCGTTCGGCGTATAGCGGACGATCAGGCGATTGCCCTTCACGTCCCTCAACTCGTGGTTCAGGTCATCGTGCTTCATGAGCGCTCCTCGTTGCGACCGTGCTTGGCCTCGTCGGCTTCGCGCGCTGCCACCAGTTCGTCTTCCTCCGTCACCTCGTTCGGACCGACCCGGGTGTAGTGGAAGAAGCCCGCCAGGGCGGCGACCGCGACGCCGGCAAGCGCCAGCGGCTTCGCGAGCCCCTTCCACAGCGAGACCAGCGGACTGATCGACGGATTCTCGGGCAGGCCGTGATAGAGCGTGGGCTTGTCGGCGTGGTGCAGCACGTACATCACGTGCGTGCCGCCAACGCCCGCCGGGTCGTACAAACCGGCGTTCTTGAAGCCGCGCTCCTTCAGGTCCTCGATGCGGTCCTCCGCCTGCGCCTTCATGTCCTCCTTGGTGCCGAACATGATGGCGCCCGTCGGGCAGGTCTTCACGCAGGCCGGTTCCTGCCCGACCGCAACGCGGTCGGAGCAGAGCGTGCACTTGTATGCGCGATGATCCTGCTTCGAGATGCGCGGCACGTTGAACGGGCAGCCCGTCACGCAGTAGCCGCAGCCGATGCAGTTCTCTTCATGGAAATCGACGATGCCGTTCGTGTACTGAACGATCGCCCCCGGCGACGGGCACGCCTTCAGGCAGCCCGGGTCCTCGCAGTGCATGCAGCCGTCCTTGCGGATCAGCCATTCGAGGTCGCCGGCCGGATTCTCGTACTCGGTGAACCGCATGACGGTCCACGAGTGCTCGGTCAGGTCGCGCGGGTTGTCGTACACGCCGATCGAATCGCCCACTTCGTCGCGCAGGTCGTTCCATTCCATGCAGGCCGTCTGGCACGCCTTGCAGCCGATGCACTTCGACACGTCGATCAGCTTCGCGACCGTCCCCGTGACGGGATCGCGGACCTGCGGCGTGGGCGTCGTGGTAGCGGAGACGCGTTTGATATCGAGTGATTGCAGAGCCATCTCTTTCCCCTTATGCCTTCTCGACCTTCACGAGGAACGACTTGAATTCCGGCGTCTGGGAATTCCCGTCGCCCACGGAGGGCGTCAGCGTATTGACGAGATAGCCCGGCTGCGTGAGGCCCTTGAAGCCCCAGTGCAGCGGGAGACCAACGGTCTGCACTTTCTTTCCCTCGATCGTCAGCGTCCTGATGCGCTTGGTGACCACCGCCACCGCCACGATGTGCCCGCGGTTGCTCGACACCTTCACCCGGTCGCCGGCCACCACGCCCACCTCCTTCGCCAGCTCCTCGCCGATCTCCACGAACTGCTCCGGCTGGATGATCGCGTTCATGCGCGCGTGCTTGGTCCAGTAGTGGAAGTGCTCGGTCAGACGATAGGTGGTCGCCGTATGCGGGAAGTCCTTCGCCGTGCCGAACGCGGCCCGGTCGTCCGGGAACACGCGCGCCGCCGGGTTGCTGACGGCCTCCTTGGTGTTCGGATAGAGCGGGTTGTAGCCGAGCGGATTCTCGAACGGCTCGTAATGCACCGGGAACGGACCTTCGTTCATGCCGTCGCGGGCGAAGAAGCGCGCCACGCCTTCCGCGTTCATGATGAACGGGTTCATGCCGTTTTCAGGCGGCTCGTCGGCCTTGAAGTCGGGGATGTCCGGGCCGCTCCAGGTCTTGCCGTTCCACGCGATCAGCTTGCGCGTCGGGTCGAAGGGCTTGCCGGCGAGGTCGCACGACGCGCGGTTGTACAGCACGCGCCGGTTCGCCGGCCACGCCCACGCCCAGCCGAGCGTCTGGCCGATGCCGGTCGGGTCGGAGTTGTCGCGCCGGCCCATCTGGTTGCCCGCCTGCGTCCACGATCCGCAGAAAATCCAGCAGCCCGACGCGGTCGAACCGTCGTCGCGCAATTGCGCGAAGCTCGCGAGCTGCTCGCCCTTCTTCGCGATGACCCTGGTCTTGTCGACGGGATCGGTGACGTCGGCAAGTGCCTTCCCGTTGAACTCCATCGCGATTTCTTCGGGCGTGGGGCTCTCCGGGTCCGCGTACGGCCACGTCATCTTCAGGATCGGATCGGGGTACTTGCCGCCCTTCTCGCGATACGCCTGACGCATGCGCAGCCACAGCCCGGACATGATCTCCAGGTCGCTTCTCGCCTCGCCCGGCGGCTGGGCGCCCTGCCAGTGCCACTGCAGCACGCGGCTCGAACTCACGAGCGAGCCGCGCTCCTCCGCGAAGCACGAAGTTGGCAGGCGGAACACCTCGGTCTGGATCTTCGCCGGATCGACGTCGTTGAACTCGCCGAAGTTCTTCCAGAACTCGGACGTTTCCGTCGCGAGCGGGTCCATGATGACGAGCCACTTCAGCTTGGAGAGGCCGAGGCTGATCTTCGCCTTGTTCGGCGCGGCGGCGAGCGGGTTGAAGCCCTGCGCGATGTAGCCGTTCATCTTGCCCTGCGCCATCAGCTCGAACACCTGCAGCATGTCGTAGGACTTGTCGAGTTTCGGCAGATAGTCGAAGCCGAAGTTGTTCTCGGCCGTGGCGTTGTCACCCCACCAGGACTTCATGAAGCTCACGTGGAACGCGCGGTAGTTCTTCCAGTAGGAGAGCTGGTTCGGCCGCAGCGGCTGCGCCGCGCGCTTCGTGATGTAGGCCTCGTAGTCCTGTTCGCCTTCCATCGGCAGCGTCATGTAGCCGGGCAGCAGGTTCGACATCAGGCCGAGGTCCGTCAGGCCCTGGATGTTCGAGTGCCCGCGCAGCGCGTTCATGCCGCCGCCCGCGATCCCGATGTTGCCAAGCAGGAGCTGCACCATCGCACCCGTGCGGATCATCTGCGCACCGACGGAGTGATGCGTCCAGCCGAGCGCGTACAGAATGGTGCCCGCGCGGCCCGGAACGGCGGTGGAGGCGAGCATCTCGCAGACCTTCAGGAATTTGTCCTTCGGCGTGCCGCACGTCTTCTCCACCTGCTCGGGCGTGTAGCGCGAGTAGTGCTGCTTCATCAGGTTGTAGACGCAGCGCGGATGCTGCAGCGTGGGATCGACCTTGGCAAAACCGTCGTCGCCGCGCTCGTAATCCCAGGTGGATTTGTCGTAGTTGCGCTTTTCCGGGTTGTAGCCCGAATAGATCCCTTCATTGAACGCGAAGTCCTCGCGCACGATGAACGAGAAGTCCGTGTAGTTCTTCACGTACTCGTGCTGGATCTTGTCGTGCGTCAGCAGGTAGTTGATCACTCCGCCGAGGAACACGATGTCCGTGCCGGTGCGAATCGGCGCGTAGAAATCCGCCACCGATGCGGTGCGCGTGAAACGCGGGTCGACGACGATCAGACGCGCCTTCCTGTGCGCCTTCGCCTCGGTCACCCACTTGAAGCCGCACGGGTGCGCTTCAGCGGCGTTGCCGCCCATCACCAGAATTACGTCCGCGTTCTTGATGTCGACCCAATGGTTCGTCATCGCTCCACGGCCAAACGTCGGGGCAAGACCTGCCACCGTCGGGCCGTGTCAGACACGCGCCTGGTTGTCGAACGCGAGCATCCCGAGACTGCGGATCGTCTTGTGCGTCAGATAGCCGACTTCGTTGCTGCCCGCCGACGCGGCGAGCATGCCCGTGGTCAGCCAGCGGTTCACCTTCTTGCCGTCCGGCGTGGTCTCGACGAAGTTCGCGTCGCGGTCTTCCTTCATCAGCACGGCGATGCGGTCGAGCGCGTCTTCCCACGAGATGCGCTTCCACTCGTTCGATCCGGCCGCCCGGTACTCGGGATACTTCAGCCGGCTCGGGCTGTGGATGAAGTCGATGAGCGCCGCGCCCTTCGGGCACAGCGTGCCGCGATTCACGGGATGGTCCGGGTCGCCTTCGATATGGATGATGCTCGCCTTCGCGTTCTTGGCGTTGTCGCCGAGACCGTACATCAGGATGCCGCAACCGACTGAGCAGTACGGGCAGGTATTACGGGTTTCCGTTGTGCGCGACAGTTTGTACTGACGGACTTCTGCGAGCGCGGGAGCCGGCGAGAAGCCCATCAGGGCTAGACTCGATCCGGCGAGCGAACTCGCTGAGACCTTCAGGAACTGGCGCCGGGACATTTGCAACATGGCCGCCTCGGCTAAATATGTGGGGTACCCCGATTATATGGTCTTCACTCAACTCTCGCCGGGGCGGCGCGGGCGAAGCGATACACGGACTTACACGTATACGGCGCCTTTGACGCTTTTTTGAGCTTCGCCGCGCCCTTCCCGCAGAACATTCGCACGCTCCCGCCATGCCCGGCCCCCCGCCGGCCCCTTGTCCGGCGCGGCCTCGCGCGTACCCGAACGCGCGCGCTGGAACGGATTCTGCTCTTGACGGACAGGCATTCAGCACAGCGAGCGCCCCACCCATCGAACAGCCGAGGTCCGCGATGAGCACCCTCTCCACGCAGAAAATCCAGGCCGTCGTCAAGAAGGACGCTTCGTGGGCGGTCGGCGCCCTCAGGAAGTTCGGCGAAGACCGCTGCGCCGCGATGGCCGCGAGCATCGCGTTCTACTCGGCGTTTTCGCTCGCGCCGACGCTC
>Ga0163162_10001894_pt1 | contig 19706 bp, 15 predicted proteins | sample S55metaG_FD_115310 | JGI IMG/M metagenome (GOLD analysis project Ga0163162, IMG submission 115310) | Switchgrass rhizosphere microbial communities from Kellogg Biological Station, Michigan, USA - S5-5 metaG | ecosystem: Host-associated > Plants > Roots > Rhizosphere > Soil | place: USA...
ATTCTCTTTGCCTGACACACGGCCCAATTTCTCTGCCAGCTCATTCTGCAATGGAATGTGGATGGAATTGGAGTAGAATCCCACTTTACTCAACTGATCGGTGATGCGCTGCACATAGTGCGGGTGTGTATGATCGATAGATATTACGGCGTGACCGCCGTAAAGGTCAAGGTATTGAACGCCCTGGTCGTCCCATACATAAGAGCCTTTGGCCTTCACGATGGTGATGTTGTTTAGGGGGTAGACGTCGAAGAGTTTCATGGTTCAATAATTAAAAATTCAGGAAATTTCACGCAAAGGCGCAAAGTCTTTGCTTCTTAGCGTGAAACCGTATTAGAAAAAGTTAGCTTTCAAACGCAATCCCGCACATTCATCAATCCCCATCATCAGGTTCATATTTTGCACAGCTTGTCCGCTGGCGCCTTTTAATAAATTGTCGATGATGGAATGCACCACTAACTGTGTTCCCGCTTTTTCCAGTTGAATGATGCACTTGTTCGTGTTCACCACCTGCTTCAAAAAAATGGGCTCCTTCGCCAGGTGTGTAAATGGATGTCCGGCATAAAAATCTTCAAATAATTTTTCGAGCTGGGCCTGTGGCAATTCACAAAACAAGCTGGAGCTGATGAATATGCCGCGCGTAAAATCGCCGCGCCAGGGAATAAAATGAATGGCCTGGCCGGGTTTGGTGCCGGTGGGATTCACCTGACGCACCGATTGCATAATTTCAGCAAGGTGTTGGTGGTTCAGGGTTTTGTATGCCTGGATATTATTGGAGCGCCAGCTAAAGTGGGAGGAGCCACTCAAACTTTGTCCGGCCCCGGTTGATCCTGTGATGCCGGTGGTATGCACCTGCCCCAATAGTCCGGCTGCAGCCAAAGGCAGCAACCCCAATTGAATGGCTGTGGCGAAACAACCCGGATTGGCTACATTCTGCGCAGTCCGGATTGCTTCCCTGTTCAATTCTGGTAAGCCATAAACAAAAGATTTGCCGTTGCCAAACGACGGTTGGTTGTTTTGCGATAATCTGAAATCCTGAGAGAGGTCGATGATCCTGATCTTCGAATTGATCTTGTTTTCTTCCAGGAATTTTTTTGCTTCACCGTGACCTACACACAGAAACAACACATCAATATCTTCAGCTAATTGTTCTGCGAAGATCAAATCCGTTTCTCCCAGCAGGTCACCATGTACATGGCTCACGGGTTGGCCCGCGTGACTTTTGCTGAGAATAAAACGGATGTCGGCATTGGGGTGGTTGATCAATATCCTGAGTAACTCACCGCCGGTATAACCGGCGCCGCCAACAATGCCGATTTGAATATTGCTGCTCATTTCGCGTGCTTGTTTTTATCAGCGTCTTCTTTCACTGCTGTCCAAATGGCTGTTTGATTTCCAAAAATCTTACTGAATCCGCGCACATCCTCGCCGGTGAAGCCGGTATTCATTTCACCATATTTTCCAAATTTCGCACTCATCAGGTCGTGCGGCGATTCGATACCCGTTACCTGGAAGCGATGGGGCGCCAGGTGAACATATACTTTTCCCGACACGTTCTGTTGCGAGTTGGCAAGAAATGCTTCAATGTCCCGCATCACGGGATCCAGGATCTGTCCTTCGTGTAACCAGTTGCCATAAAACTGGGCCAGCTGGTCTTTCCAGTTCAGTTGCCACTTGGTAAGTACGTGTTTCTCCAGCGCATGATGGGCTTTCAGGATCACCATGGGCGCGGCGGCTTCGAAGCCCACCCTGCCCTTGATGCCGATAATGGTATCGCCCACATGAATATCGCGACCCAGTCCATACGGACCGGCAATGGTTTGCAAATATTTGATGGCTTCGCTGGGATGTCCGAAAGCCTTTCCATTTACTGACTTCAATTCGCCTTTGTCGAATTCCAGCTCCACTTCTTCTGTACCCGTTTTCGTGACGGGAGTGGGCCAGGCCTCTTCGGGTAGCATACCCCGTGAGTTGAGGGTTTCCCGACCGCCTACACTGGTGCCCCAAAGTCCTTTGTTAATGGAATAGAGGGCTTTTTCGAAGTTCATGCTCACACCTTTCTTTTTCAAATAACTGATCTCTTCTTCGCGACTTAATTTTTTATCGCGGATGGGAGTGATGATCTCTACACCGGGAATCATGATATGAAAAATCATGTCGAAGCGCACCTGGTCGTTGCCTGCGCCGGTGCTGCCATGCGCCACGGCATCAGCATTCAGCTTCATAACATGCTGTGCAATGTGCAGGGCCTGGCTCAGTCGTTCAGCGCTTACGCTTAGGGGATAGGTATTGTTCTTGAGCACATTGCCATAAATGAGGTAACGGATGATGCGGTCGTAATAGTCCTTTACGGCATTGATGGTGGTGTGTGATTTAACGCCCAGCGAATATGCTTTCTCTTCAATTTGTTTCAACTCTTCGTCGCTGAAGCCGCCGGTGTCAACGGTAATGCTATGCACTTCATAACCCAGGTCTTCGCCCAGGTATTTGGCGCAATAAGTGGTGTCGAGACCGCCGCTGAAACCCAATACCAGTTTTTTGTTGCTCATTGATTGCAATAAATATTTTTACCCTTTGGGTAGTTTTAGAAATTAAAGAAGTGGTGAAACAGGGATTTCGGTTTGCCTGCGCCGTTTTCTTTGCGGAGAAAGGGCTGCAACAGCTTCCATTGTTTGATGCGCATAAAGCGCTCATACAGGGAAGAGTGCTGTTTAAAATCCTCGGTGGTTTCTTCGGGCGCAAAATGATCTTTGGGATCATATAGCATGGCGGTACACATGCAGTTTTTCCTTTCCTTACTCATCAGGATTTCATAATTCACGCAGCTTTTGCAGCCCGCCCAAAACGCTTCGTCCTGTGTGAGTTCAGAATAAGTTACGGGTTCATAACCCAGCTCGGAGTTGATTTTCATCACGGCCAAACCGGTGGTGAGTCCGAAAATTTTGGCTTCCGGATATTTCATCCGGCTCAGTTCGAAAATCTTCTTTTTAATGGCTTTGGCCAGTCCACCCTTGCGGAAGCTGGGGGATACGATGAGGCCGGAGTTGGCTACGTAACCACCATGGCTCCAGGTTTCTATATAGCAGAAGCCGGCCCAAATGCCGTCTGAAGTGAAGGCGATGACAGCTTTGCCTTCCTTCATCTTTTCCTTGATGTATTCCGGCGTGCGTTTGGCAATGCCCGTTCCACGCGCCAGGGCGGAAGCCGCCATCTCATCGCAGATGATTTGGGCGAAGTCCTGGTGGCTTTGATCGGCTACCAATATTTTGAATTGTTGTTGTGATTCCATTGCTAGTTCAAAAAAACAAATTGAAAAATGTTGGGTGAAAAAGGTAACGGTTATCCGCCGTGGCGGATCATAGTTTCCATTCGAAAGAGGACACTATGGGAATAGTGGTATCAACGTCGTACCCTTACGGGAACCGGACGACGGAAAAAAAATGTACAGGGATGTACATAAAAAACCCCACGCAATGTAGCAACCACGTTGGCGGCTGTTTCAGCGAGTATTATGGTGAGATTTTTTTGCATTTCTATTTAGAATAGGCTTTGGGCAAAAAGTTTAACCCTGCAAAGAAAAGCATTTTTTTGAATCGGGGGTCGTTTTTTTAGTTAAAAATTCCGCCGAGGAGCTTGATTTTGAAGGGGGAGGGGTGGGGGGAAAAGTTGACTAGGTTGACTAAGTTGATTAGTATAAATTTGCTAAAATATTTGGTAAATTGGGGTGATTGTGGTAGATTGGAGAAGGTAAAAGGTAAAAGGTGAAAGGTGAATGGTGAAGGTCGAGTACCAGATAAAATATTCAGCATCCAGCATCTTATATCCAGTATCCAGTATCCAGTCTCAAACCTTAATAGGAACCGCATGTACCGCATCACTCATCTCCCTGATCAGGGAAGCTTCTTTTTCGATGGCATTGCCCACCACCACCAGGTCGGCGCCGGCTTTGCAATTGCGATAAGCTTTTTCGGGGGTTAGGATACCGCCTCCCACAATGAGTGGAACTTCGATCTGGCCTGCAACTGCCTCGATCATATTTTCTGAAATAGCTCTTTTTGCTCCGCTACCCGCGTCCATATAAATGAGTTGCATGCCCAGCATTTCACCGGCCATAGCCGTACACATGGCGATTTCGTTTTTGTCGGCCGGAATTGGCGACGCATTGCTGATGTATGAAACCGTTGTTGGAGCGCCACCGTCGACCACCATATAGCCGGTTGACATGATTTCCAATCCGCTTTGTTTTACAAAAGGGGCGGAGATCACATGTTGTCCGATCAGTAATTCCGGATTTCTTCCCGAAATCAGGGAAAGATAAAGCAGGGCATCAGCGTAAGGTGTTATTTGAGAGGGACTGCCGGGGAAAAGAATAACAGGGATGTCGCAAATTCTCTTGATCTGTTGAACCACTTCGTCCAGGCGATTGCTGATAACGAGTGAGCCTCCTACCAAAAGGTAGTCGGTGTTGGCGGCAACGGCAAGACCCGTCAATTCATCAATCTTTTGTGAATCTACCTTATCAGGGTCAATGAGTACGGCAAAAGATTTACGGCCTTGCAGTTTTTTAGCGGTCAGAGACTTGTAAATGCGGGTCGTCATTCAATGGTCCAATTGGTCTATTGCAAAAATGCAAAAAGTTTTTGGCTTTGCGGCTTTTAAATCAGGCCAGGATGCGGAATGGTATTTCTACCAGGAATGATGGGAAAATTACAACGTTAATCTTTTTAAAAAGCGGCGTTGATGGCATCGGAATTGTGCCAGTTAGAGGGATAGCATTTGGTTGAAGAAGGGACGAAAATGGGCTGAAGAAGGGATGAAGAGAAAGGGCTGAAAATGACCCGAGCCACCCATAACCGAAAATGTGCAGGACGGTTTTGAAAGAAGAAGAAATTTGCTTTTTGTGCTAATTGCGGTTATACGTTGGGGTGGTGCGTGGAAACCCCGAAATGGTGTGAAACAGTTACCTGTTCTTGATCGGCAGGATGATAAAAAAAGCATATTTGATCCATGAGCGGACGGGATAGCGTTTTTTCGGTGACAACCAAAATTTTTTTTGCCCTTTTTGGTGATAAAATCATGAATACAAGCCTGTATTGATTTTCTTCCGTTATCCACAGCCTGTTAATATTTATGGGTAGGATGGAACAATAATGGCGAATATTTTCGTTGTCCTCCGTTCCGCATAACAATTTATTAACCCACAGCTAAAGAGCGTATAATATGGCAAGAAAAAACCTATCTGTATCCGGCCTGCAATTCAAGCGGCAATTCACCAGGGAAGGTGTATCTGTGTTCGATCAGTTTCAGTATGACTACCGCAGTTCGGTGATACGGAATCCCAACGGAGAAGTGGTTTTTGAAATGACCAATGTGGAAGTCCCCAGTTCATGGAGCCAGATCGCCACCGACATCCTGGCCCAGAAATATTTTCGCAAAGCGGGGGTTCCGCAACCTGATGGATCATTGGGTCGCGAAACTTCGGTTAAACAAGTGGCTCATCGCATGGCCCATTGCTGGCGGGTGTGGGGAGAACGGTATGGCTATTTCAATTCGCCAGCCGACGCCCAGGTTTTTTATGATGAACTGGTGTATTGCATCCTGAACCAGGCCTGCACGCCCAACAGTCCGCAGTGGTTTAACACCGGATTGTACGAATGCTACGGCATCACCGGAAAACCCCAGGGCCATTATTTTGTTGATCAAAACGACGGACAACTCAAGAAGTCCACTTCTGCATACGAACGTCCCCAACCGCACGCCTGCTTTATTTTGAGCGTGGAAGATGATCTCGTAAACGACGGCGGCATCATGGACCTTTGGGTACGTGAAGCACGTATTTTCAAATACGGATCAGGTGTGGGAACGAATTTCTCCACCATCCGTGGAGAAGGCGAAAAACTCAGTGGCGGCGGTACTTCCAGCGGCCTCATGAGCTTCCTGAAAATTGGGGACCGCGCAGCCGGCGCCATCAAAAGCGGTGGTACAACACGCCGGGCTGCCAAAATGGTTTGCCTTGACCTGGACCATCCTGAAGCCCTCAAATTCATTAACTGGAAAGTGGAAGAAGAAAACAAAGTGGCGGCATTGATCGCTGCAGGTTATTCTTCAGACTATGAAGGAGACGCATACCGCACGGTGAGCGGACAAAATTCCAATAACTCCGTTCGTGTGCCCAATGAATTTTTCGAAAAACTTGAAAAGAATGAAGACTGGGAATTGAAGGCACGTTCCGATGGCCGTGTAATGAAAAAAATTCCGGCCAGGGAAGTGTGGAACCAGATTGCATATGCAGCCTGGCGTTGTGCAGACCCGGGTACCCAATACGACACCACCATTAATGAATGGCATACCTGCCCAAAAGGTGGACGCATCCGGGCCTCCAACCCCTGTAGCGAGTATATGTTCCTCGACAACACCGCCTGTAACCTGGCATCGGCTAACCTCCGCAAATTTCACGACGAATCCACCAACATTTTCGACGTTACCGGTTTCGAGTATACGGTAAGGTTATGGACCGTTGTGCTTGAAATATCTGTATTGATGGCGCAATTCCCCAGTAAGGAAGTGGCGCAATTGTCGTACGACTATCGCACCCTCGGTTTGGGTTATGCCAACCTTGGATCTGTGCTGATGGTTAGCGGTATTCCTTATGATAGTGAGGAAGCACGCGGCATTGCCGGTGCCATCACGGCTATCATGACAGGTGTATCTTATAAAACATCTGCTGAACTGGCTCAAATCATGGGACCGTTCAACCGTTACGAAGAGAACAAAGAAGATATGCTTCGTGTAATGCGCAACCACCGCGCCGCTGCTTATGATGCAGAAGGTGCTTATGTTGGCATTCAAATCAAACCCCAGGGCATCAAAGCTCAATACTGCCCCGATTACCTGTTGAAAGCAGCCTGCAAATCCTGGGACGATGCGGTTGAGTGGGGTGAAAAATTTGGTTACCGCAACGCACAGTCAACAGTTATTGCCCCCACCGGCACCATTGGACTGGTGATGGATTGCGATACAACCGGTGTTGAGCCTGACTTCGCGCTGGTGAAATTCAAGAAACTGAGCGGCGGCGGATATTTCAAAATCATCAACCAGTCAGTTCCACAGGCCCTGCTGAACCTGGGATATTCAGAAAAAGAAAAAGAAGCCATTATTAAATATGCAGTGGGTGCCGCTTCCTTTAATGGCGCGCCCTTCATCAATCCTCAAACGCTGAGCGCAAAAGGATTTATTGCCGAAGAAATTAAAAAACTAGACGAAGCCGTTGCTTCAGCCTTTGAAATTGGATTTGTATTTAACAAATACGCATTGGGTGAGGCCTGCCTTGAACGCCTGGGCTTCACCGCCGATCAGTACAATGATTGGAACTTTAACCTCCTGGAATCACTGGGCTTTAAAGCCTCAGAAATCGAAGCCGCAAACGATTATATCTGCGGTACCATGACGGTTGAAGGTGCTCCCTATTTAAAAGAAGAACACCTGCCCGTTTTTGACTGTGCCAACAAATGTGGAAAGAAAGGACAACGCTACATCCATGCACACGGACATATCCGTATGATGGGTGCAACCCAACCCTTTATCAGCGGCGCCATCTCCAAAACCATCAACCTGCCCAACGATGCAACCGTTGAAGAAATCGCGGATTGCTACTTGCTGAGCTGGAAGCTGGGATTGAAAGCGAATGCGCTTTACCGTGATGGTTCTAAACTGAGCCAGCCGCTGAGCAACAAGAGCGATTCCAAGAAAGAAAAAACCGACACCGTGGCCGAAACCGTTGCCCAGCCTGAATCACAGCTGATTAACATGGGCGACCTTTCTGTTGACGAATTGTTGGATGAATTGCAGAAACGCATGCAGGAATCTCCCGATACCAAATTGAAACGCCAGCTTTCACGTATCGTGGAAAGAAAAACCCTGCCGGCCAAACGCCGCGGCTTTACACAAAAAGCCAAGATCAATGGCCAGGCCATCTTCCTTCGCACCGGTGAATATAGCGATGACACCCTCGGTGAAATTTTTATCGACCTGGCCAAAGAAGGTTCAACCCTTCGCAGTTTGATGAACTGTTTCGCCATCGCCGTATCGGTGGGATTGCAGTATGGTGTACCATTGGAAGAATTTGTAGAAAAATTCGTGTTCACCAAATTCGAACCGGCTGGTATGGTTGATCACCCGAACATCAAGAGCACCACTTCCATCATCGACTTCGTGTTCCGATGCCTGGCTTACGAATACCTGAATCGCACCGACCTGGTACACGTATTGGACCGACCTGAAGTGTCGAATGTGGGAAACGATGACTGGGATGATGTACCCGGACTGGAGTATGAAAAAAAGTCACCTGAACTGAGTGCAATTCGTGTGGTAGCGTCTTCACCCAATGGTGGCAACAGCGGAAGCACCCCTTCCAAAGCCCAACGGTCAGGCGTAAGCGCAAAATCAGAAAGCAGCACACAGGAATATATGAAGAGTATGCAGAGCGATGCACCCGCCTGCAATACCTGCGGACATATCACGGTGCGAAGCGGTACCTGCTATAAGTGTTTGAATTGTGGGAATAGCATGGGCTGCAGTTAACACGCAAGGACGGTTAGAATTATAAACCAAGCTGCTGGGTGATCTCACCTGGCAGCTTTTTTGTTTCACGCAAAGCCGCCAAGACTTTGCGCCTTTGCGCGAAATCTTCGCTCGAATTGTAATTAATTCGTTAACCACCCCTTCAAACAGCGCAAAAGGCCTTCCAGGATTGTAGCTTCGGGTAGCAGTTTTCTAATCAGTTAATGTTTCCGGATAAAGCCCCCGCCGCAGCGACGGGGCTTTATTTACCCCGGAATTTAATTGACAGGTTTTTTTAGGGTCAGTCAACCAAGCCGGCAGGTATAGCAGCTGCCGGTTTTTTTATTGGTTTACTTCGAAGGATGTCGTTTTACAAAATCTCTCAGGTAGCTGCAGGTAGAATAGGCTTCTTTGTAGAAAGCCGTGCCGCCATATTCTTTGATTAGTTGGGGGAAGAATTTATTATTCTGGAATTCCGTTTCATACTTTTTTTCGGCGTCATTGTACTTGTCATAATCAGTGTTGTTTGTCGAATCCCTGAAATCATCCCACTGTGGCTGCCGGATTTGCTTCTGCGTGCATTTCGCCATCATAAAAAGACACTTAGCCCTGAAATTGCCGTCTGTGGCGGCCCTCATGGCTCTCTGGTATAACTCGCCGGCCCTGAAAGCGCCATAATATTCCCTCGTAAAAGGCGATGCATTATTCGGAATATGGTATCCATCAACGCCGCTACGGTAATATTCTACCGTTTCCCAGGCCCGTCCATAATAAGTCATATTATAAACGCCAGAGGCCAGTTTGAACAGCTCCGCCGCCGTTGCGGTTCCCGTTCTTTGTTTTTCAGTGAGACTTTTCATTTGCACGGCGAAACTAAGCTTGTCGAATTTACCCTCGTCTGATGGGAAGGCGTTTTCCTGGTTATCAATCAACAGCGCGGTAAAAGGATTCCGCTGAAGAGCGAGTTGCTTTTTATCTTTTATTTTTTGCAGCCACACAATAGCTTCGGTGAAGTTGTAATCCCTAAGATGGGTGGTTGCAATCACGTCGATCACTTCGTCGTTCTTCATGGAGAAATTCGCACACAGCCATTTCTCAAACGGAGATTTAGAATTCGATTGCATAAGCGCGTTCAATTTCAAAATATCTTTTGTCTCCATGTGCTCGCGTACAAAATCAATATCACCCAAACAAAGGGCTTCTTTGCGAATTTCACCCTGCGCATGATACCTTTTCGCCAATACCTGCTTCAACACATTATTCCTGAAAATAACCCATTCATTTTCTTCCCAATAATCATGTTTTATTACGGATGACTTTTTAGCTTTTTCATCCAGCCATTGCATGGATGGCAATATTTGTTGTTCGAAGGCGGCATCAATCTTATCTTTTTCATTGACGGTTACCAACAATTCGGTCAACCGGCATTGGTCTTTCAATTTGTCCGACAATTCCGATTTATTCGCGGCATCAAGAAACTGCCTCGAGGCAGCATATTGCCGCGTAACGAAATACAGGTAGGCAGCGGCCGTTTGGTAGAATCCGGGATTTTTTATCGCGGCACTTCGCGATGCTTTCGCACAAAAGCCGGCCACACTGTCGGCAACACGTTTCCATTTGTTGATATCAGCGCTGGAACTATTGTCACTCCATTCGTAATAGGAGAGGTTTCCACCGCTCATTTTGTTCAAACTGGGTGACAAATAATGCTTCTCAATCTTGTGAAGTTCACGAACCACCAGCATTTCAAGCAAAGCGGCCGAGGGAAAATATTGATAGATCTTTTTCAGGGTCGGTAATTCAGATTCCGGATTTCCGAGTGCAAAGAGGCCCAGTAGATTCGCTTTTTCTTCAGGGGATTGGCAATAACCCAGGCATATTTGCCGCGCACCCGGATCCATTCTGTTCACACACCAGGCAAAGCTCATATAATTGGATACCCGTTTTAGGGCCGATTTGCTAAACAGCTGACTGAATAAATAGGCAGCCTGGGTCCTTTTTCCCAGCCGCATGGTGGCGCCGGCTTTCAATCCCTGGCAGAGATCTTTCATGAGCGGACTTGCGCCCTTTATTTTTAAAAAATTTTCATGCCAAGCAAGCACGTCAGAATATCGCCGGCTATAGTGGGCGAGGCGCATGACCTGGTAGGCATACCTGGATTTGATAAAATCTCTTTTTGCTGCGGCATACAACTGATTTCCATTTTTTATCAGGCCGGCCATGCTGATGCTATCGCGCTGAATGGGTTCCCAATCAGTCCACTCCCCGGTTACATTGGGTTCCACCCGTTTTGCATACATCAGGTATCCGAGCGCTTCCAGGTCTTTCGAGTTGGTGAAATAAGCCGTCATCCCGTTCTTCAATACGGAGTCGGGTAATTGCAGGGGTTGGTTTTTTTCCAGGTGGTTATAAAGATTAGAAAGCTGGTCCCATCTGTATTTGCACACAAAATCATAAGCCTCATCGGGATTTATTTTCTGCCCGGTATAACCAATCCACTCCTCGCTGGTAGCCCTGGCTACATCAACGGTTTCCTCATTCTCGTAAAGAAAATTATACTCTGTAAAATAAAACTGCTGGTAGCCGCCGGGTTTGGAAACGCCGTTTTGAAAAAACGAAATGTAATAATCGTAAGGATCAATTTCACCTCCGCAGCCAATGATGTTGTAGGGGAAACACAGCAGGAACAAATTAGCGAAGGCGAACAAAAACCTTTTCCAATTCATGCGCGGGGTATTTTTTCAAAAGTAAAGAATCAAGGTGGTAAAGAATAACGGTGGCAGGCGTGCGTGGAAGGTTTTTATTGAGAAGATCGGCGGCTGCCAGCAAATCCTTTTCTGAAACCTGTTCATCTCTTAGCCAATCTCCTTTTCTAAAATCATAACCCTGGAGCAGGGTATCGCGAAGAAAAACAATATGACCATCACGCTGAACAGCGCAATCGGCGGGCAGTTGCGACACAGTCAGGCCATATACTATGCCAATGAATTGTTGCTGTCTGAAAAGAATTTTCCAGTCGAACAGTGGCAGGCCAATGTCCAGCGGCAGCTGGTATTGATCCAGCGCGCCGATGTATTTTTTCATCTCATCCAAATCGAGAATGGAATTGCTGGCCCGTGGGTCACGCAAATTGCCCATGTTATAACACATGAGCATACCCCTGTTCACCGGCGGAATGCCGGTGCGGTTCTTATATTTTAATTGATGCAGTCGAATGGTCGCGGTCAATAACTGCGAATCGGGCAAGGCCTGCCGCAGGGACCTGAGCAGGGCGAAATAATTTTCCCTGGTTCCCACTGTCCAATCACAGTCAATTTGCAGTTCCCTGGCATGCGCGAGCGAATGGCCGCTATCCATTGCCGTTACCAATTTCAGTAGCCGGCTACCCAAATCAATCGCCGCTAAACTGTCCATTTTTGCGAGACATTCATTGGTAATGAATACAACAGGAATCAATTCACGGTTTGTCTGTCTCATCCAATCCAGGGCATCAGCAGAAAATTCCACCTGGGCCCTCGGTGACGCGGTGTTGGTAACGGAATTCCAGGCCACATCAAAATAGCGGAGATAAATTCTGTGCGCCTGCAGGCTATCCAATGCCGTTCTTTCATAGGAAGTAGGCGAGAAGACCGTTTTCCAATAGTAGAAAGAGGGGGAAATGTTTCGGGTTGGAGCACGCGAGCAGGCCAGGCAGCAGGTGCAAAGTATTAATATGGAATTCATGGCCTTTCGAAGCGTGAAAATTTCTTTTGGTTGTACTTTGCGATACATTCATTCAAATGTAAAGCATGAGAAAAATATCTCCGCTTATCTTATTGCTTTTGGGAATACAGCTCTTTGCTGTAACCGCATTCTGCCAGTATGTGTCCGGTCCCATGTTGGGCCAGGTTGAAATCCGGACTGCCAAAATTTGGGTAGAAGTAAAACCGCAGACAAAAAAACTGAGTCTGCGGTATTGGAAAAAAGACAAGCCCTCGGTAGTGATCACACAGATCGCTGCACCCGAAGCCGGCGCCTGGTATACCCCAGTTTTATTTACGCTGGTTAACCTTGAAATGAATACCGCTTATGAATATGAAGTGGTGATCGAATCGGCAAAAACAGAGCGCTTGCCCAAGGCAGATTTTCACACCCTGGAACTGTGGCAATGGCGCAAACCCGCGCCCGACTTTAGTTTCCTGACTGGTAGCTGCGCTTACTTCAACGAACCGATGTACGACCGGCCGGGAAAACCTTATGGCGGTGATTCTTCAATATTTGAGGCGATGGGAAAAGAAAAGGCCGCATTCATGATGTGGTTGGGCGACAATTGGTACACCAGGGAGGCCGATTATTATAGTGTATGGGGATTGTATTACCGGGCCAGCCGTGACAGATCCTGGCCGGTGATGCACGATTTCCTGAAAAATATGTCACACTACGCGATCTGGGACGACCATGACTATGGGTACAACGATGCGGACAAGAGTTTCATTTTTAGAAATGCCAGCACGGAAGTGTTCAAAAAATACTGGGCGAATCCCGCCTACGGACAGGATGGCCAGGGTATTTATACCAAGCTTTCCTATAGCGACTGCGATTTTTTTATGATGGATGATCGCAGTTTCAGGTCGTCGGACAGGATGGAGCCGCGTATTGACGGCAAGCCGAATCCTGATAAGAAAATGTGGGGCGATAAACAGATGGAGTGGCTGAAGAATTCGTTGGTAAGCAGCAATGCCGTTTTTAAGATCATCGTAACAGGCAGTCAAACACTGAATGTAGCCAGTCCCTGGGACTGCCTGCAGAATTACCCGATTGAATTTGACGATCTGATGAATTTTTTGAAAGCGGAAAAAATCAACGGCGTATTGTTTATCACCGGCGACAGGCACCACAGTGAAATCAACAAATACGACAGGGCAGGCACTTATTCTTTATACGATATCACCAGTTCAGCGCTCACTTCGGGTGTGGGCAAAGTAGCCGGCGCCGAGCTTAATAATCCCGGCAGGCTTCCCAATACACTAGTGGAACAAAACAATTATGCACGGATATCAGTATCGGGAAAAGCGGGCGAACGCGCTATGAAAGTGGAATTTCTGGGCGTGAAAGGAGAACTGCTGGCGAGCTGGTCGGTGACTGAAACGCAATTGAAAACACCCGCGCCTTAGGGCAAATTTCCGGCCCGATATTTTCGCTAAATTGTATTATGGAGGTTGAACTCACGTATAAAAAGGCAGATGTTTTGCAAGCCCTGCGTTATCATTTTATAACGCGAAAGGAAATCAGGCTGATGGTAATCCTGGTGAATGTTTTTGCATTGGTATCTGCCGGGTTATACGGTTTTCATAAAATATCTGCCATGGCATTCCTCATCAGTTCACTGCTATGGTTCAGTATGATGTTCATGTTTTGGCTTTGGTTACCCCGAACTATTTACAGAAGAAATGTAACCTTCAAGGATCATTTTACACTGAGTATGCAGGACCACCACATGCGAATACAAAATGAGCGTGGTAGCAAGTCCTGGGCCTGGCGTGAATTCAGCGAATGGCTGGAGAGTCCGAAATTCTTTCACCTGTATTTCAATCCCAGGTCTTTTTTCCTGGTGCCGAAAGACGCGTTTGGGAACAGTGAAGGCGTTCAGGAAGCGCGCACCATTTTGAAAGAAAAAATAAAGAAGGGTTTGTTATCGTAATATTTTCTGCATTACGAAATGGGGGATGGTCACTTCCTGAAATTCGTCTCCACTCACTTTATAGCCCAATTTTTCGTAGAAGCCGATTGCAGTTTTGCGGGCGTGCATGCTCATGATGCGGAAGCCGCGATCTCGCGCAACGTTTTCAGCAAAATTCATCATGGTAGCGCCAATGCCTTTTCCCTGGAGGTTATTTTGAACGGCCATTTGGCGAAGGCGGCAGGTTTGTGGGTTTTCCTTTGTGATGAGGCAGCAGGCCAGAATTTTCTCGTCGTCGAATGCCCCGATCAGGATATCTTCTTTTTCCTTTTCCAGTTCATCATCTGAAAAAATCAATCCCAACGGTTTTCTGAGGATTTCAAAACGCAGGTCCACCATTTTCTGGTAGTCATTAGTGCCATGTTCAATTATTTTTAATGCCATGCCGGTGGATTGGAGAGATGAAGCGATTCAATTAAAAATACAAAAATTTGCCATACAGCCCTTAAAATTTGCGACTTGGCGCGAAGTCTCTATGCAAACACGTTGTGGCGCGTAAAGGGTTGTAATTCCCTCAGTTTCCGCACCATATCATAAATCTTTGTATTTATGGCAAAAAGTATATTTTTGCAGCCAGTTATAACTAAAAATTACAACCATGTCAGACATTGCAACAAGAGTAAAAAAGATAATTGTTGACAAATTAGGAGTTGATGAAGCAGAAGTTACGCCCGAAGCCTCTTTCACGAACGATCTGGGGGCCGATTCACTGGATACTGTTGAATTGATCATGGAATTCGAAAAGGAGTTCAATATTTCCATTCCCGACGAGCAGGCTGAGACCATCACCACTGTAGGTCAGGCCGTTGCTTACTTAGAAGAACATGCTAAGTAATTCACCCATTTAATTTCGCAGGCAAAGCATTCTATGGAACTTAAGCGAGTTGTTGTAACCGGTATGGGCGCTTTGACACCGCTCGGCAATTCCGTGCCAGACTTTTGGCAGGGATTGGTGAACGGCGTGTCGGGTGCCAATATGATTACCCAATTCGACGCAAGTAAATTCAAGACCCGGTTTGCCTGTGAAGTAAAGAATTTTGATCCGCTTCAATTTCTCGACAGGAAGGAGGCCCGCAAGATTGACCGCTTTACCCAAACGGCGCTGGCTGCCAGCGACGAAGCGGTGAGAAGTGCGGGCATCAACCTGGAGACGATGAACCCCACCAGGATTGGTGTCATTTTTTCCAGCGGCATCGGCGGAATTACTACTTTCCAAACGGAAGTAATGGAATTTGCCCGTGGTGATGGAACCCCCCGCTTCAATCCTTTCTTCATTCCCAAAATGATCCTGGACATTGCCGCAGGGCAGATTTCCATGCGTTTTGGATTCCGCGGACCCAATTATGCCGTGGTTTCTGCCTGCGCTTCATCCACGCATGCCATCATGGAAGGATTTAACCTGATTCGGTTGGGCAAGGCTGATATGATGCTAACCGGCGGTAGCGAAAGCGTAATTATTGAAGCGGGTGTTGGTGGATTCAACGCCATGAAGGCCCTGAGCGAAAGAAACGATGAGTTTGCCACGGCCAGTCGCCCCTTCGACAAAGACCGTGATGGATTCGTAATGGGCGAAGGCGCGGGTCTGCTGGTGTTGGAAGAACTGGAACACGCGAAGGCGCGTGGCGCCAACATCATCTGCGAAATTGCAGGCGCCGGCGCAACCGCCGACGCGCATCATATTACCGCGCCGCACCCGGAAGGCCTTGGCGCGAAAGAGGTAATGATTGCCGCGCTGCAGGACGCCAATATGACGCCCGCCGACATCGATTACATCAATGTACATGGTACCTCAACGCCCCTGGGTGATATTGCGGAAACAAAAGCCATCCTGGACGTATTCGGCGATAGTGCATACAAACTGAATATCAGTTCAACCAAGTCTATGACGGGCCACCTGCTTGGTGCCGCAGGCGTAATTGAAGCCATTGCCTGCGTGAAAGCCGTGTCAGAAGACCTGGTTCCCCCCACCATCAACCACTTCACAGACGATCCCGAACTCGATCCCAATCTGAATTTCACGTTCTGGAAGCCGCAGGCACGAAAAGTAAGGGCCGCCCTCAGTAATACTTTCGGATTTGGAGGTCACAATGCGTCTGTTATTGTCAAAAAATATTTATAATCTCCCAAACGTTTAACTGTATATTGCGTGTGTCGAATGGTCGACCCGTGGCGAGTCCTACCCCTTGAGACAAGAGGGTGAACCTAAACAAAGTTTGTGCGTTTTCTAATTCAATACCTGGGAATCAACAAGTCTGACCGAGAGTTCTTCAAGCAACTTACCAATATACTCGGATTCTCTCCCGGGCATCTTTCACTTTATAAGACAGCACTTAGCCATCGCTCCATCAAGGAAGGCGCTGACGAAAACAATGAAAGGCTCGAATACCTCGGCGACGCGGTATTGAGTGGAATCGTAGCCGACTATCTCTTTAAAAGATATCCCTATAAAGAAGAAGGCTTTCTTACCGAAATGAGGAGTAAGATGGTGAATCGCCAAACCCTGAACGAGGTGGCGCTGAAAATGGGATTGAAAAAAATTACATTTTACAATCGCAACGACGCATCATTAAAAGTGAGCCAGATTTTTGGCAATACCCTGGAAGCGCTGGTGGGCGCCGTGTACCTGGATAAAGGTTATGTAAAAACCAAGTCGTGGGTATTTCGGGGCATCATTATCCCGCACATGTTTATCGAGGATCTCGAAAATCTGGAAATCAACCAGAAGAATAAACTGTATGGTTGGGCCAATAAAAAAGGCAAGAGCCTGGAATTCGAAACCGTCGATGAAAGATTTGAAAACGGAAGAAGGCTCTTTACCGTAGCTGCCGTTGTTGATGGTACCCACATTGCAGAAGGCAAGGCATTTAATAAGAAAGATGCCAGTCAGATAGCGGCCCAGCTCGCCGTCGAAAAACTCGGGTTGAACAAGGTTGAAGGCGGCCCCGCCGAAGAAGCCTGATCATAATTTTACAATCCTGTCATTTTCTCAATGTGCTCAGGATACCTGTTCCCTTCTATTTTAATTTTTGAAGCGGCGTCAGTAATCTGGCGCAAATCATTTTCCGACAGTCTAATTTCTGCCGCGCCATTGTTTTCTTTTAAACGATGAAGTTTGGTGGTGCCGGGAATGGGAACAATCCATGGTTTTTGCGCGAGTAACCAGGCCAATGCAATTTGTGCGGCTGTTGCTTTTTTTTCAGCTGCAATGCTTCCCAACAATTCTACCAGCGATTGATTAACCTTCATAGCTTCGGGCTGGAAGCGGGGGAGGATGCTTCGAAAATCTGTGCTGTCGAATGTGGTTTTCTCGTCCATCTTTCCGGTCAGGAATCCTTTGCCCAGCGGACTATATGGAACAAAGCCAATACCCAGTTCTTCCAATGTAGGAATCACCTCATCTTCGGGGCGCCTGGTCCACAGTGAATATTCACTTTGCAGTGCCGTGAGTGGCAAAACGGCGTGGGCCTTGCGAATGGTTTGCGGGCTGGCTTCCGACAAGCCAAAATGTTTCACCTTGCCTTCCTTGATCAAATCCTTTACAGTGGAAGCCACGGCTTCAATTGGCGTGTTGGGATCCACGCGATGCTGGTATAACAAATCAATGGAATCGGTTTTCAATCTTTTCAGTGAGCCTTCAACGGCAGATTTAATGCTTGAGGGACTACTGTCTATACCGGCTTGTTTTCCGTCTACAAACTTGAAACCGAATTTTGTGGCGATCACCACTTCTTTCTTAAACGGTTCCAGTGCTTCGGCCACCAGCTCTTCATTGGTGAAAGGCCCATATACTTCAGCGGTATCAAAGAAAGTAATGCCCTGTTCTACGGCGGCACGCAGCAGCGCAATCATATCACTGCGATCATGGACCACGCCGTACCCAAAATTCATTCCCATGCAACCCAATCCAAGTGTGGAAACTTCCAGGCCACTTTTTCCGAGTATTCGCTTTTGCATAATTGAAGATTTAAAAATGATAGAGAATCAGTTCCCAAAATTACCCTGGACTTGGACCTTTAAACAACGAAAAGCAAACAAAGATTTACGAAAATCAAATAAATCTTTCGCCATCAGGGCTGGGAGATGTTCATGCAAAGTTCAATCAACACACCATTGGCTGATTTTGGGTGAACAAAACAGATCCATTTGTTGTCTGCGCCCATTCGTGGCTCTTCATTCAAGAGTACGAATCCTTCGTTTTTTAGTCTTTGCATTTCAGCTTTGATGTCTTCCACCTCAAAAGCGATATGGTGCAAACCCTCACCTTTCGATTCCAGGAATTTGGCTATGGCACCCCCTCCGGTTGATTCCAGCAATTCAACTTTTGTATCACCGGTTTTGAAAAATGCCGTGTTTACCTGTTCTCCGGCCACAAGTTCTGTTTTATAACAGGGTGTGTTCAGCAGCTTCTCATATAGAGGAATGGCCTTCGCAAGGTCCCGGGTAGCAATACCGATGTGTTCCACTTTTAACATAATGCTGATTTTGAATGAATTAAGTTGTGAGGGGCGAGTATCTGTCCGATTGTCAGGTTCAAAAATATAGCATGATTTTCGGTAATTTTACATTGAATTTGAAGGTGCTGAATATGGTTCAATTACCTATATATCTGGACTATAACGCTACATGTCCCTGCGACCCCAGGGTTGTGGAGGCTATGCTGCCATTTTTCACCCGGCATTTTGGTAATGCAGCCAGTCGTGACCATTCCTTCGGTTGGGAGGCCGCTGAGGCTGTCCAGATAGCCAGGGAGCGCATTGCTGCCCTCATTGGCGCCGAAGCCCGGGAGGTGATCTTCACGTCAGGTGCAACGGAAGCGGTGAACCTGGCTCTGAAGGGTGTTTCTGAAATGTATGCGGCCAAAGGCCGGCATATTATTACGGTGGAAACGGAGCACAGCGCGGTGCTGGAAACCTGCAGGCATCTTGAAAAAATGGGGGCTGAGGTCAGTTATTTGCCCGTCGATCAAAATGGCCTGCTGGCATTGGAAACCCTGGAATCAGCCATTCGCGCCGACACGATCCTAATCGCCGTGATGTATGCCAATAATGAAACCGGTGTTATTCAGCCGGTGCAACAAATTGCGGCGCTAGCAAAAAGGCACGGCGTTTTGTTTTTTTCCGATGCCACACAGGCGGTAGGGAAAATTCCGGTTGAAGTGCTTGCCGATGGTATCGATATAATGGCTTTTTCAAGTCATAAAATATACGGACCCAAAGGAGTTGGTGCGCTGTATATCAGAAGGAAGCAACCCCGCGTAAATATCAGTCGTCAAATAGATGGTGGTAGCCATGAAAGAGGCTGGCGTGGTGGAACACTGAACGTGCCGGGAATTGTAGGGTTTGGGATGGCCGCTGAAATTTGTGTGGAAAATATGACAAATGATGCTGCGCAGATGGGTAGATTGAGAGACCAATTGGAAAGAAGCCTC
>Ga0163162_10001895_pt1 | contig 19703 bp, 10 predicted proteins | sample S55metaG_FD_115310 | JGI IMG/M metagenome (GOLD analysis project Ga0163162, IMG submission 115310) | Switchgrass rhizosphere microbial communities from Kellogg Biological Station, Michigan, USA - S5-5 metaG | ecosystem: Host-associated > Plants > Roots > Rhizosphere > Soil | place: USA...
CGGCGCCCACGGCGAGTCGACCGCTAAACTCACGCGAGACTGAGACACCTTTCGGAAGTTTGCTAATTTGTGCGTCAACGATGGCGAGAATTATTAGCAGCCCGTCGTACCCGAAGGCCAACCAACGCAACCATGGTTGTTGCCATGATAGAGATAGTGGAACGAGTGCAAGAGCAATTAATAAATAGAAGAGTCTCGTGAAGACAAAACGCACTGGCGGATTCTAGGCGAAGTGCGCCTGGTTGTCAGCGAGGAACTGTCCGATATGCTTTAGCTTGTCGCTTCTGAACTCTGAATGTCCTAACCATGTTTCCACTATGCTCAACTCCATTTGCGACAAGCTGAAGCTTATCGCACATTTCAATTGCTCTTCTTGTTAGCTTGAATGTACTCCTTGAGTTTCGTGCGGTCGGGATAGTCAGGCTTCTTTTTGAGGAACTCTTCATATTCAATGGCGGCCTTCTCTTTTAAGCCTGCCGCGTTGTAGAGCCAGCCGAGTCGGAGGTGAGCCTCTGGATGGCCCAGTCGAGCCGCGGCCTCCAGGTGCGGTATTGCCTTCGAACCCTTCTTTACCTGCAAAAAACACTCACCCAGAAGCATTTGAGCATCACCGGATTCGGGCTCTAGTTCAACAACTCGCGTCAGTGGCTCGATCGCTTCTTCGAACTTTTTTTGTGTCGAGCGAAGCCTCCCAAGGTTTAGCGACGCGCGAGCGGACGCTGGTTTTAGTTCAACAGCTTGCAGGTAGGCCTTCTCAGCATCTTCGAACTTCTCTTGTGCAACGTAGACTGAACCCAACGCAGTCCACGCCTGGAAGTCCATAGCATCCTGCTCGACGATCTGCTTCAACAACGCTGAAGCCTGATCGTATTTCTTTTTTGCGACTGCATCTTCGGCTTTGTGAAAAACCTGTTCAGCCGCCTGCGTCCGGTTGTACACATCAGCGGCAGAAATCACTCCACCCCTTGTTACAGCGGGTCCTTTCAGTTTGAAGTCAAGATCGTATTGATACCCGTAAGGACTATTGCTCAACCCGCCGACGGTAACTTGCTGTAGCCGACCTATTTCTTTGTTATCAACCTCGATGACTATTTCGTAATCCCCGGTTTTGAGATTTGTAAACCGATATCTCCCTCGACTTGATACAGTCTGGCGACCGACCTCACCCTCACTGGCTCGTCGCAGAATAAGAGTTACTTCCTGCGGAACGATAACGTTGCTGCCCTCAGCAGTGACGCGAACGTCGCCGAATAATGTCTGTCCACCTTGAGCCGCCAGTCCAAGGGACGCTATTAGAAAAATTAAGGCTAGAGATATTGCCAGACGATTCATGTCCTTACTCCGAAAGAAGATCAATCCGCAGATTCGCAGTTTACACAGATTTTTTCGCGGAAAGATGTGCAGGGCCAAACTGTTCTAAAGAGAGTCTGCGTAATCTGCGGATGATCCTAAAAAAATGGGCTCCCGCAATTTGCAGGAGCCCGAAATCGCGTTAGCGAAATAGTTACTAGAACGAATAGCGAAACGCGAACTGCATTTCACGAGGCGCGCTAGCGGAACTGGTAATTGTCCCGAAGGTTGTTCCGGTGATACCAGCAGCTGGATTAGCAAAGCTGTTGTGATTGAACAGATTGAACGTTTCCCAACGCAATTGGAACGTGTGGTTTTCTGACCACGGCATTTTGAAGGTCTTCAAAAGTGCCGTATCGAGATTCCAGAAGCCTGGTCCAACCAAAAAGTTACGGTTTCCGATCTCACCATGATGCGGGAATCTGAGAACACCCGTGGTGGGACTAGCCGAATTGAATACCGTGGATGGATTTGCGAAGAACTGGATTGTTCCATTGGTTGGATCGTCATGAATACTCTCCCGTAACGCAGGAATATTTCTCAGGTTCTGCGCGGCAGGACTGTTGAAGTTGAAGCCAACGGGGAAAGCTGTCGTGGTGGTGCTGAACGGAAGGCCAGTACGGGCAGTAGCGATCCCGCTGACTTCCCAACCGCCAATGATCTGGTTTACCCATCCCGAGGAATCCTTTAAAAACGTCTGGCCTCGACCAAATGGCAACTCGTAAATGAAGTTGGCATTGATCAGGTGACGAATGTCAAAGTCGGAATTGCCACGGCAAACCCGAAGGTTGGTCATATCGCAAACCAGGCCACCTGACACCGTATTGACAACACTAGAACCATTGTCGAGTGCGTGTGACCATGTGTAGTTAAAATCAAACTGTAAGCCTTGTGAAAAGCGTTTGCGCAAACTGACCAGCAACCCGTCGTATGACGAGGCTCCCTGATTCGAGATGTAGATATTCGTGCCGAATTGCGCACTCATGCCTACGTTCGGATCAAGAAGGTTATTTGCATAGAGCAGTTGAATCGCATCGGAAGTATCACCACGCAGAACAAACTGACGTAGTGTTCCGTTGCTTGCCATCAATGAAGTGCCGCCAGCGCCGATCTGATTTTCGAACCAGGGCTGCCTTGTGATGGCAGATCCTGTCAGGCCAGCTTGAACCTGCGCCTGCAACAAGTTGAACGCAGCAAGCATCTGCTGACCAGAAGCTGGGTCTTTGAAATTTAAGACCTGAGCCAGATCGGCTTGAGCGAAAAGTTTACGCGACTGACGTCCTACGTACGAAGCTTCGAGAATGAAATTTCCGGGCATCTCACGCTGGAAGCCAAAGCTGTACTGGATCGAGTAGGGCGTGCGGAAATTCTGATCGACTGCGTAGTTGAATTCGCCCGTTTGCAGGCCGAACGGAAAACCATCGTCAACGAAAGGTGTGTTCGGCCTGGTGATCGTCGGAGCCACATTCTGTACCGGCAAAGTAGTGATGCCTGTGAAACGCGGATTGTTCAGCAAAGCAGATGTTGGACTGCTCGCTGGGAACTGCGTGGTGGCCGAGTTATCAAACAAGTACGAAACTTGATCCTGAATGAACGTGATACCACCACCGGGACGGTCATAGACAACTGAACCGCCACCACGAATTGATGTCAATCCGTCCCCAAAGAGTTTGCGAAGAAAACCCGACTTAAATGTTGGGCTGTAAGCAAAGCCAACTCGGGGAGCGAAATTGTTCCAGTCCATCCCGTAGAGATCCCGCGCGTTGTTAGCCTTGCCAATCAGATCGTAGGCAAGCAACGGCTCTACAGTTTCACCACTCGTGCCGGTAGCATTGTTATGAGCGCGAGCGTCGAACAACGGGTTGAGTCCAACATCCTGACCAGCCTGGAACCCGTTCTTTTCATATGGCGCCGGATACAAGTGATACCGAACACCGAAGTTAAGCGTCAGGTTGGGGCGCATTCTCCAGTTGTCTTGCAGATACAACTCAGTTTCGTTGTACTTGTAATCACGATGTTTGCCTGTACCCGGTGCGAAAGCAGTGCCACTTGTATTGTAGTTAAAGTTCGTGGCGATTTGCGCATATCTTCCGAGAAGGAATGCAAACGCAGAATCGTAGTTACCACTGCGCACGGTACCTGCACCAATGTCGGACGGACGAAGACTCGCATCCAGCGAACCTAACAGACCACCCAGGCCAACTGTCGGGAAGTTGAAATCGTTCGTAATCCCTGACTTGGAATCGATCGGCTTGAATGAACCGCCGAATGCAAAACTATGTTCTCCCCTGGTCCAGGTCACATCGTCACGTATCGTTGGAACGAGAACAAATCGATCCTGATCACTGATGCTGGCAAAAGGAGCACTGAGACCCATTCCAAAAGTGAACGAATTCGGGGATGCAGGAGCGAAGTTATTCGGGAATAATAATCCGGAACGAGAGACACCGACGGTGGCCTGGTTAACCAGGGTTGGGCTCAGCGTCCAGGTATGACCGACAACCCAGGCGTAATCTCTGACCACGATCTGGGCAGTCTCGGGGTCGCCAGGAAATTGTGCCGCGACCGAATTCACAGTGTCAGTCTGTAGACGACGAGCAATGTTGAATCGGCCGAACACCTTCTGCTTGGACGTCATGTTGTAATCAATGCGGGTGGTGTAAGTGTTGTCGGCACGACTCGAGGGAGCATTAAACCTAAAACCACCTGTGTTGATTCCGTCGCCAGCAGTCAAATCATTGGCATGTGGATATCGACTGTTGATGAAACTTAACAGCCCTGAACTGGCACCGGTGTGTTGTGGATCGAGTGCTGCAACCTGCGCCGGACTGAGAATCGTGATGCACTGAGGCGTAGTATTCAAACGAGCACCAGTCGAACAACCTGAAGTACTGTTTAAGTAACCAAGACTGCCGTTGCGCCAATGATCCAGCGGCACGACACGCAGGTAGGAAACGCCCTGAGCATCACGTCGTCCTTCGTAGTCAAAGAAGAAGAACAATCTGTCCTTCAAGATCGGTCCACCAATGCTGCCGCCAAACTGATTTCTAGTTAGCTGTGGCCTCGCAATTCCCGAGCGATTATTGAAAAAGCTATTCGCTGCGGTAGCGGCGGTACGATTGTATTCGCGAACGTTCCCATGAAATCCATTCGTTCCGCTCTTGGTGACCAGTTCAACCTGACCACCGCTACTTCGTCCTTCGGAAGCGCTCGGATTTGTAGAAACGGCACGGAACTCTTGAATGGCATCAATAGGCGCATTGCCTACAGTGGCCGCAAACTGACCAGTCGCTTGATCATTTGCGTCGATTCCATCGACGGTGATGTTGCCCTGGTCGGCGCGAGATCCCGTAACGGAACCCACTCGATTCGTTGAGGTTGTGCCGACGTTGTTTCCAACAACACCCGGCTGAAGACTGATCAGAGCCGCGGGTGAGTTACGAATCTGAATTGGCAGTTCTTTCAAACGTCGTTCGCTGATGACATTACCGATACTGGCATCTGTCGTATTCAACGTAACTTCATTTGATGCGGTCACTACCACCGTACCGGATACTTCACCGATAGTTAGCTCGGCGTTATGCGTTTCGATATTACCTACGCCAAGAGCTACTTCATTGATGACTAAGGTCTGAAATCCCGGGGCTGTAAAAGTAAGAGTGTACCCCTGGCCCGGGGCTACCTTACTAAACGAGTAGACTCCTTGATCATTTGTTTTAGTCGTCTGTTCTGTACCTATCTTGGTATCGGTCAGTTTCACGTCTGCACCGGCCACAACTGCGCCAGTGCTATCTCTGACCACACCAGTAACGCCTGAGGTGTTTTGCGCTGAGGCCAATGCGGCTGAGAAGCAAAAGGTCAGCGATGCGAGGATTAAAGTAAATAAATACTTCTTCATGTGGACTCCTTCCATAACATTTTTCCAAAAATATAGGACCCAGTGCTGCACTTTGCTTGTGAGCACTGGCTCTGGGCCAAGTGGCTCAAATTTGTTTCCGTGTCGTTCTCGGAAACCCAAGTAGGCGGGAATCGGCAAGACACAGCTTCGCCCTTTGCCTTTCACTTGGCTCTCACTTTGGTTGTAGTCGTGAGAGAAACGTAAAACTGGAGAGACACTGCCCACAATTGATTAAGCAAGGAATGTTCCTACCGTACATTCTCTTGAATAAAGTTGGAATTTATTGGAAAGATGCTTAGTGGTTGGAATGGAAGAAAGCGGCGTTCAATCCAAAAAGAAAAACTTCGTCCAAATTCTTATAGTGATTAAATCATCCGCTCCAAAATTACGAACGGGATTACATTTTTTCGCATGTAATTTGTGTTGATTGTATGTTCAGTTAACAAACTTCAGCGTGGTACTTCGGTGAGTTTGAGTATATCTGTTATCACTGCATCTTGAGTGACGCCATCGAGTTCAGCTTCAGCACGTAACGTTAGCCGATGTCGGAGCACTGGAAGCGCAACGTCGCGAACATCATCAGGAGTTACAAATCCGCGACCTCGAATCGCTGACAGTGCTTTCGAACAAAGCAGCAATGCGACGGAAGCTCGTGGGCTAGCGCCGTAATGAACAAACGGATGTACGCGAGTTCTGCGGACGATATCCACCGCGTAGTGTTGCACGCCAACTTCCATCGTCGCGCGACTTACTTCAGCACGGCACTCAATGATCGCTGTCGGATCTTGTAAGGGCTGGATATCTACCTGGTCCAATCGCTTCGAGTTAAATCCTGCATCCCACCTTGCGAGAACCTCTCGCTCTTCAGCTTCAGCAGGATAATCAAGGAGAATCTTCAACTGGAAACGATCAAGTTGTGCTTCCGGAAGCGGGTATGTTCCTTCATACTCAATTGGATTCTCAGTCGCCAGAACTGTAAAGATTGGCGGAAGTGAATGACGCTCGCCGTCGATCGTCACCTGCCTCTCCTCCATAGCCTCAAGCAATGCGGCCTGGGTTTTTGGTGGTGTTCGATTGATCTCATCTGCAAGTAGAATGTCGGTAAAGATTGGGCCACGTCGCAGATTGAAGTTCGATGTCGCGATATTGAAGACGTTAGTGCCCGTAATGTCGGAAGGCATCAGATCCGGAGTGAATTGTATCCGGCTGAAGGTCGCATTGATTATTCGAGAGAGTGTTTTGACAGTCAAAGTCTTCGCCGTACCGGGCACGCCCTCAATCAACGCGTGGCCCTCCGCGAGAAGCGCGATCAGGATTTGTTCAATCGCGTCGTCCTGACCAACGATGACTTTGTGCAGTTCGTTCCTTATGTGGGCAACAGTTGAGGAGACGTATTCTGACATGTGTTAGCGACGAGTAGTGACAGGATTGGGGTAGAGCTTTTTACTTGGTGCTTTGTACTTGGTTTCTAGTCAAACTGCAAAGTGGTTAGTGCTGGGAGCGCAGGCGTCCTCGCCTGCTGGTGCCTGGCATTTTTAAGCCGAAGTTAGCAGGCGAGGACGCCTGCGCTCCCAGCACCACTGACCAATTCTTTCAAATCTTTTCCGCAGCTTGCCGGATCTCACGTGACCTCATACGTAGTCCCAGTGACCTTTCAACTTCACGCAGTCGTCCGACCAGATCGATCGCCTGGCGCCAGGTAGTCGGCGCGCCATTGATCGTTTCCTCACATTGCCGCATCAGAGTCTCGAGACTGTGTGCATCAAGCGTAGACCGCATTGCAACGCGTGCGGCGACCTCCGATCGCGGACTGTTGTAATCAACTCCAGCATATCGGGCCAACACTCTGCGAGTACGTGAATAAATATTTTCCACTGCAAGATCAAACGCGCGCGACCTTTCCTGTAGCTCCGACATTGATGCGACAAATTCAAGGCTGGATCTTCGATCGACTTGCACCAGTGGCAACGGGCGCGCAAACCGACGCGCACCAGTCCATAAGACCAAAAGAATCAGAATCGTAATCTGCGCGGCGATGGCGAGAACAGGCGTGCCGGCGAAGTAACTCGCAAATTCGTTTTGCGTGATTCCCCTTCCCTGGTGAAACTCGTCAAAGGCTATCAATCCATCCACATTTGTGACCAGGTTCCTCGCTAACTGAAGATTGTCGCTTAAACGTATGCCGTTGTTTGCGACGACATACGGATCACCCAGCAATGTGATTTTTCCGAGACCATAAGAAAAGTCCACGACTAGCGCTCCATCGCGATTGGCAATTTCAACGACGGGCGCAGGGGAATTTGTCGGTTCCTTCTCCCCGACAATCTCGGCACCTGAAAGTTTGTGCTCTCCTTTGTGAGTAGCATTAGGTTTGTCCGGCACGACTTTGATTCGCGCTGAAAATCGGGAAGCCATGACCGCCTGGATCTGTTGAGTAAGCAGTGTGGGTTGTACCGGTTTTAGAGCAGACACACCGCTGGTCATCTGTTTCGAATCGTTGGCATCAAGATCGAGTGAGGGGGAGTCTAATGGATGACTGGTGATCGTCCAGTTAGTCGCCTTCGGCACGAGTTGAGGGTCAAACTCGCGATCGATCAATACCAGTTGCCCGCCTCTTTTGACCCATGACAGTAAACTCGTAGCCTCGTCGTTCGTGAATGGAAGTTGTGTTCGGCCAATTACTACAAACGTAGTGACCTGATTACCTGATATCCCTGACGAATCGCGTGAGGTTGCTGACAACTTTTCAGTGGCCTCGCGCCAGCGCATTACCTTTTGCCCCGACTCGCTTAGAAAATCGTAAAAAGCGCGCGTCCCTGTTGGACCGCTATGATAAGTTGATCTGTTGGCGGTGAACTCCGAGTCGTTTACCTTTTGTTCCTTTACGTACGTGACGGCATTAACAAGGACCAGCAGCCCGAGTATGACCACGATGGTAAGAATTACTGTTATCCGTTGACGCATAAACTAGTCGCTCGTTCTGATCGCAGCAAGATAGCCTGCCTTGAAGTCTTGCCAATCACCGGGCGCAGCCTCGGCGAATCCATACCAATGCCGTTCGAAACTTTCCGTCAGACCACGCATGTTCTGATAGAGCGTTGGAGAGCCGGTCACCGATCGCAGGTAATCGCGATTGGTTTTGTGTTGCGCAAGACTGATCAGCTTACGATCCCCAAGTTCCACGAGCAGCGCGATGTATGTTTTGCGAATTGCAGCACGAATCTCACCGGCCCGAGCTAGAGCCTCCGCGTCCGCCAGCAAATCAGACGGCGAAGCTTCAGGTTCAAGTATCTCGCCCAAGACTATGCGAGGCTCTTTTCGCTTTTTTACTTTTGTCTGTCGTGAACGTCCTTTGAAGTTGCGCAGCAGCTTGATCATTACGAAGACGATCACCAGAGCAGCGAGTGCAACGACAACGACTTGAGCAACGGCGGTGAGCGGGCTTCCATGACTGGGCGACAAACGAGAGCCCTGGGGAAGAAACTGTGACAACCATTTAAAGAATCTCTCGAGAAGCCGATATAAGGCACTCGTCTTTCCGGACTGCGATGCATATTCAGCGCGTGAAAGAATTTCCCCTAGTCGCTTGCTTGCGTCCAACTTCGATAGCGAAGTCGCCTTGGCTTTTTCCAGTTCGCTAACCCGCTGTTCGATAGACTTCAAACTTTCGATTAGCTGAGTCCGAATAGTTGAGCGTTCTGGTTCCGCTGCTGTCTCAAACTCACCAAGTCGTTTGTGTAACCATGAGTTGTCTACTTCGACGACGGAACCGTCAGACTCTATTGATTCCTTTTCAGGCAGGACGTTTCGGATTGCGGCGGTCGTAGCGGTCAACCGATGTTGGAAACTGTCGGGACTCTCCTCTTCGTCCATTTGATCAAGAGTGTCGAGCGCGGTGATGGCCTTTTGAAGATTCTTTTGGTAGTCGCGGATGGGGATCGCACAGACAATCCCGGGAAAAACAAAGAAAGCGAATACGACCATCGACAGTCCGATAATCAGGCGTCGACTAAACGGAAACTCAGATGCAGGCCGCTTCATGATCAACTTAGATTCAGAATGCTGCCCGACGACACCGGTGGCGGGGGCGGCGCATTCTTTACTGTTTTGGACAGTGCTGGGCCGAAGGGTGAAGCTACTCGCTGATCCGGCACTTCGGGCAACTGCTGCGCAGCCAGCAACTCAATATCATAGCCTTCATGTCTGACACGTTCATCAACATAGAGCAACGACAGTCCAAGCATCCACACCGGTGCAAGTAAGATGGAACTGAACGTAACCAACACGCTGTAAGAGATCTGATACCACGCGGGCCACTGCGTCGAGACCATCAGATTGATTCCGCTCAAGTAGCCATATAAACCCAGTGGGGCGACAAGAATCATCATCGCGGAATAGGTGGCGAAGGTGGTGAACAGCGTCATAGCCATCAGCCGACGAACGTTGCCGTGCGCGATCGAGAAGCTGCGGCTAAATGATTCAAAAACTCCTTTACCTTCAACCAGCATTACCTGTGGGACATAAGCGACGCGGCCCGCGATAAAGAAGAACAGCCAAAGCAATAACGCGGTAGCACCTGCGCCGCCAATGGTTCCGACAATGATACAAAACCAAATCGGCGCAATGTTGCTTAGCAAAAACGATCCAAAGAGAACTACAAGCATTATCATGTACCAAACAAACAAACCAATACTGAACGAAAACCCAATCCACGACAGAACGATGAACGAGGCGAGCACGAGTGCCCAGAACCGCGCGCGCACAGCGCTGTAAGCTGCACGAGCGGAAACCGGATCGTTGTGAAGGAGGTGTGCGACGAGGTTGCGAGTTGAGCCACCCATTACGACAAGTGTGAACAAGTGACCTGCAAATGCGATGAACAACCCGATGAACATTAAGGCCAGATAGAGCAGAACCTCAGACGTCTCGCCGGCAGTGCTGATCTGCCGAAAACCTAAACTCATCAAGATCCCACCCAACGCGGCAATGATGACCGGCAATGCGGCAGTGCGAATGAGAACAAACAAGTGACGTCGATAAAGTCTAACGGCGCGGTCGATCAAGTCCCCTGCACCGAGCGGAGCTAATGACAACTGTCGGACTGTTGGATCGGACATTGGCTGGTATGTCGGAGTAGTTAGTTCCGAGATGCAAAATGTTAACACATCGAAGTGTGTGGCTTTGCGGAGATCTCCTGGCGTTTCGGTTAACTGGTTTTCGGGCTTGAAACTCGCTTGTGAGGTAAGCGGAACAACTCGAGTGAGGGTTGACTGGCGGAGACTAGTTCAGAAGCGATTCTTCAAAATTTCCAATTCGCCACAAAGTCATTCGTTCGATTCCCTTAGCTGTCGGATTTTATCCTTGAGCTTGTCAGCGTCAGGCGCATCCGGGGCCAACTTTAGGTAGGCCTCTAATTCGTCCGCAGCCTGTTTCTTGGCTCCCCTGTTGACATAGATTATCGCCAGTAACCTGTGTGCCTCTTTCATCTCTTCCTTACCGAGTTTCACCGCGGCTTGAAGCTCTTTTTCTGCCTCATCGAACAGACCGAGATTTGCGAGAGCCTGCCCCAGAAAATAATGTCCGGCTGCATGCTGGTCATTTTTAGCCAGAGCTTTCCGAAGCATCGGTACCGCCTCGCCATATCGTTTCATCAGGACATTTGCAATGCCGCGGTTGATAAGAGGGGAAAGTGCATCGGGGGTGATCTTTAATGCTTCCTGGAATGCTCCGTCGGCGTCCTCCAATTGATTCATCTTTACATACTGAACGCCGAGTTCATTGAATGCCTGCGTAAATGACGGGTACTCCTGTATAGCGAGCTTCAATTCGTCGATTGCTCCTGGATGGTCATCTTTCTTAGCTTTGTCAGCAGCAGCAAAGTAATGGACCAAAGCGGGTTTCGGTACATTCGCTAACTCGGCGTTTAGAACCGCGGGTTTGCTGTCGCTTCGTTCCTTAAATTCCAGTCGAATGACTAAGGTGTAGTTTTGCGGTGGAAATCCCCGCGGTTGAACGACGCTCACAACCTGGAGGTATGGTTTAAATTCCGTTTCCTTTTCGATAACGATTGTATAGTCACCGGACGTAAGCCCCCGAAATGCGAAGTTTCCATAGTCGTCGGTCATTACTACACGATCGCCCTTTGTCTGGGTTTGCAGACGCACAGAAACATGCCGCTCCATTCGCGTCCCACCAACCAGGACCGTCCCCGCAATGGAATTCGATCCTCCAAAGCCGGTATCGCCAGGTCCCGGCGGAATCATCTGAGCGCTTACTGGAATGACAAAGCACAGGGCAACTAAGACGACGGACAGGAGTCTTGGTACTAACATGATCTGTACCTCAATCGGAGTCGCTGCAGGTCACGAGGGTGATAATAAAGGGCGTTGCCGATCTCCGACAACGCCCCAGAAAATGGATCGAACCTCGGAGGCAGATCCAAAGTTTTTAACTTCGTCGGACTTAGAACCTGATCTGTCCGATAATGTTCATAGCGCGTGAACCGCCACGTTGGCTGATGACACGACCAAACGAGGTCGAATCAAAGTTAATGACGTTGGTGCCAACGCCGGCGGTAGTTGTCGCAAAGATGAAATTCGGATGGTTCAGGATATTGATTGCGGTACCCTTGATTTCAAACCTGACCCGTTCTGTGATCCGGATTCTCTTGGTGAAACTCATATCCAGGTTGAAGTAACTCGGACCGCTAAGAGCGTTTACCGGGAAATTGCCGAATGTGCCAGGCGCTGGGGCCGCCATCAAACCCGGCTTAAGTACCGCTGCGGTAGCCTTGCCAGCTGACGCACCGGTTGTCGGAATGGTTAGGTTGAGGATATTCGGATTAACAAAGAACACCCCGGCCGGTGTCTTGAACAGGCCAATGTTCTTCTTAAACTCGTCGTAGGTTATTCCGGTGAGCTGAGCACCGTTATTAGCCGTGCCGCTATTGAACGTGGATCGACCAGAACCGACGTACCATGGAGCACCAGTCGCCCAAGTAGCAATGGCTCCGATAGTCCAACCTCCAACCAGCCTGTCAAGGCCATCGTTTACGCCACTAAAGTAACGGTGACCATTTCCGAAGGGCAGGTCATAAAGGCCATTGGCGACAAATCGCTGCGTTTGGTCGCTGATGGAGCGGCGATAATCGGCACCCGGATTGCGCAGTGTCAGGCGAGAGACCAGATCGCTCTGGTTATTTCCCTGGGCATCTGTAGCGTTACCCATTGCCTTGCTCCAGGTGTAGTTCGCCTGGAACTGCATTCCGCTGGAGAAACGGCGGCGAATCTCAACCTCCATAGCGTTGTAGTTAGAGAACGAGTCATTGGCGAGAATATTGACAAAAGCTGCATTTGGATTAGCCACGAAGAAGTTTCCGGGCAATCCAATCGCAGTACTTTCGCGGTTAGCCTTGTAAACTGAACTGAACGCCAACGTATTAGCAAGTGCGCCGACGTTGTTATCCCTCAAGTTTTGAACAAACGTCGCGTTCGTAAACCCGTTGGCGGCTGAAAGACCCGTAAAGAATTTCGTGAAGATGGGAAGGGCTGCCTGGCCGGCCAGACCAGTACTATTAAAACTGCACGCGGGTTGGCCCGTACCACCGCAAGTCCCGGAAGCAACGTTAATAGCAAGATTCTTCTGTGCGTTCAAAAAGTCGCCCAGGAACCCATTCTCGAAAATATTAACTTCGTTGATGTTGTAAGCACGCCATGTGTTGGGCGCTTTGTTGCCAACGTACCGGATCTCAATCGCCGTGTTCTTCATGATCTCGCGCTCGTATCCAAAATTCCACTGGTGCACGTACGCGGCGCGCAGATTTGGATCGGCCGTCCAGAGACCGCTGGCATTATTTGCCAGAAAGTTGTCTCGATCGCTGATTGGCATTTTAAAAGCGGGGAAGTTCAAAGGCACGCCACCTGGTCCAAGCTGGCCGAGAATTTGATTTGTATTTGGTGTAACACCGCTAAGCGGAGAAGTATTCGCGGTCTGAATTAGCCCTGGATTGGTGTTCCCCGTTCCGAGGAGGTTAGTGAAGGTCGTGACGCCGTCATGCAAAAAGCTCATCGCGTAACCGGCTCGGAAAGAGCTCGTACCTTCTTCACCAAACAAGGTGTGGAGAAATCCCGACTTAAAGGCAGGCGAATAGGCAATGCCAACAAAAGGCGCGAAGTTATTCCAGTCGTTCTTGTAAAGACCCTTGCCCGTTTGGCCGCTGACGAAGTCCAGTTGTGCGACACCGGCCGTTTGACTGCCCGCAGGCGCGGTGGGTTTAAAGAGATTTCCTGCGCCTGAAACACCCCAGATAGCGTTGAAATCTGTAGGTTGAATGGCCAGACCATTAGGAATGGTGGGAACTCCCATATAGTCCCAACGCACGCCATAACTCAGCGTAAAGTTGCTTTTGATGCGGAACTGATCCGACATGAAGAGCGCCAGATCTTTTTCCTGTACTTGTCTTAATCGCGTGTAACCAGGAACAAAACCAGATGTCGGAGTTTGGACATTTAAAGTTTGTGCTGCGCTCCCTAGGAGTCCCGTGACCGCGCCGTAGACTGTGTTCGCAGCAGTTAAATTTGCTGAGGAGGCCCCAGGCAAATTCCCAGCTATTGTTAAATTGGTGTTGTTAGCCGTGTTTGCTGCGATTGGCCCAATCTGGTTCAACTGGACGATACCCGCGTCGTTTTGGCTTATGCCCAACACATTCTGCCAATCCGTACCAAACTTCCACAGGTGATTTCCCTGGACAAACGTAACGGTGTCAGTTACCTGATTAACGATCGTGTTTCGAGGCTGGGGCAGGAAGGTGTTGTCATAGTTCGTGAGCACGCCGGGCAGCGATATGAATGGAACGGTCTGCGCCTTGTCGCGAGCGAAATTGACCGGGGCCCATTGGCGGCCGTAACGCAAAACATTTGTCCAGCGACTTCCGAATGTTGAGACGAGTGCCGGTGTGACCAGGTTTCGTGTTGAAGCCTGGAATCCATTCACACCACCTGGAAATGGCGCTTCGAGTCCGTTCGTCGTTACATCGGGGAAGGTGCTCGTAACCACTCTGCTGTAAACAAATTCAAGCTTGTGTGAACCAAGTCTCGTGTCGTTTACAAGTTGATGGTCATACCTGAATACATATTTATCGTTTGTTGTGAGCTGTTGGGCATTGAACGTGAAACAACTGATATTAAACCCATCACCTCCGCAACCTGAATCGTTGTTGGGAAGTGGTATCTGATCCAGATGCGTTGTCAAGACTGGATTCAGCGTATGGAAGGGGACCTGGGGCTGCGCTAGAAGGTTGACCGTCTGAGTTGCACCGCCGGCCGTATACTTGAATATGCCTTGTCGCGCCGACTGCGTCAGAACAGCGCGGTTACGCGACCTCGAGTCATTCTGGACAAACCTCTCGTAAGAGAAGAAGAAGAACGCCTTGTCCTTTCCGTTCCACACCGTTGGTCCACCTTCGCCAAAATGAGGGGCGATCACCGGTCCGCCAATGTCAAAACCATCGTAATGCTGCCGCAGGATCGGCTTCGGCGTGCCATTGAAGTTGTTGAACCATGTATTTGCGTCGGTCCAGTTATTGATTATCTGAAGGAAGGCTCCGCCGTGGAAATCGTTTGTACCACCCTTGGTGACCAGATTAACCTGCGCGCCTCCGCGCCCGGAATCCGAGCCCACAGTGCCCGTCGTAATGCTGAATTCAGCCGTGGAGTTCAGCGAGGGAGTAGTAAGAGCAAAAAACGAACTCGTCTTAACGAAGTTGTCCATCGCGTTGATGCCGTCCTGGGTGAGGTTGACGGCGGTCTGACGAAGACCACTGACTGACGAGCCCCTAACGTCAGTTCCAACCACAGCAATACCTGCTTGTAATCCAGCAAGATTAACCGGGTTTCGATCACCGAGCGGAAGATCAACGACCTGCCTGGTATTGACAATATTGGTAAGGCTTGGGCTGGTAGTATTGATGACTTCCTGGGAAGCCATAACCGTAACTGTTTCACCCGCAAGACCAATCTCCAACGGAATGTTTACCTGAGTAGCTGTCGCAACTGAGATAGTAATATCGGTGTCGACTGCTTTCTTAAAGCCTTGTGCCTCGACAGTCATCTTGTAACTGCCTGGCTGGAGCGCCTGAAAATCATAGGCTCCCACACTGCTGGATATGGTTGTGCGCTCGGCACCGGTCGCGGTGTTAACAAGCGTGAGCGTCGCACCAGCCACATTTGCTCCGCTGGGATCACTAATAGTGCCGTTAAGACTGCCAGTTGTGACTTGTCCCACGACAGTAAGAGTTAAGACACAAGTCAAAAGTATTGCCAACAATGCCGGCTTCACTGCCGCAGCGGGAACCTTGGGAGTACCCCTCAAACTACTGATTCTTCGCATATTTTGCGCTCCTTATTTGGGCTCTAAAGTTAACGGTCCTTGCCAACCGCTGAGGGCCGTCGAGTCGATCGACTCAGAACACCTTTTGTAAGTCTGCAATCCGTGATTAGGATCGGATCAGATTAGGACTTCTGCTTGGTATTACTGCAGCAATCTAAAGCTTCGTAATTAGGCTCTTCTAACTACTTCAGTGACCTCGGCTGAAACAACCGACAATGCCTGGACCTATCAGTCTTCTTGAGACGTGCTTGCTGACCGTTTGAGAATGAGCCGAGGAAAGAAGGGACTTGGGGACGTCTTACTTCGTAACTTACAGCACTTCATTTATCGACTCCTCTATGTGATGGTTGAGGCCCAACTAGTCGACGGAGAAGGCTCCGTTTTAGGAACTAACCCCAATGCTCTTCACTGAAATTCACTGTCGATGTTTTTGAAATCGAAGAAGACCGCTAAAAACGCTAGAGCAATAGATGTTCCGCTAAAATTCTGATATGCCTTTGGATTTATGAGCCTTTTTTACCAAACCTGCCGGTTAGTAGATTTGAGAATTTGGATATTCTACAAATACTTGGATAGCGGCCTTATATTTTCGCGTAAGGTTGGAGCTCGATTACCGTGACTTTATCGCTGCGAAAACGACGATTGTTAATTCCGCTCTAGAAGCTGAGAAGGGCTGGGAGTTACGTCGTTCGACTAATACTCAAGTTCTCCGTTGTACATCATCTCAGAGACTTTGAACCGCCGATCGATTTTGGGTCCGTCAGAATATTTCGCAACAAAACGAACCTCACCAGTATTGTCCGCAATGAAGAGCTTTTCATCCATCAACCGCTGAAATATAAACCTGGCGCCAAAACCATCCTTGCCCGGTGGTATGTACTCTTCCAGGAAGAGTCGCTTGCCGTTGCGCTCGAGGTACGTGTCGTTCTTCAGAGTCGCTGTAACTGCGCTATTTATCGATTGCATGAGAGCGCGTTCAGCCCGTTGATCGCTCGACTGAAGCGACAGTGTAACGATGATGGAATCAGTCGCCTTAACGTCGGCAAAGTTGTGCAGCTTTTGAACCACCTCGGCAGGCGGATTGTTTTGCAATTCCATCAAACGAACAAGTGCACGCCTCACCGGCCGCGCAGAAAAAAACCGAACAAAGTATTTCACGTTGACGGCTTGGTTAGTTGCTCCTTGAGAAAGACGTGCCTCATCGTTTGACGTAGAACGATTGCCTGGCTTACTCGGATCGGAAGTTGGACTGAAAAACATTTCTGAGGTATCGGTCTCCGTTTGACCTTGCGACCAGGGTGAATCCGACAACATTTTTTCCGCCTCTTTCTTGGTCCACTTTGTCCATTGATCTTCTTTCTGAAACGACACGGCCGCTGAAACGGCCAGCGTTGAGAAAAGCAAAGCAATAGTCAACAGTAAACAATTAAGCGGTCTCCTCATAAGATAAACCTCTTCTTAAAAGTTAATACTCCAGTTTCCCGTCGTACAGCATTTCCGACAGCTTGTATTTGGTATTCAGCTTCATCTTTTCATTAAACTGAGCTACAAACCGCACACTATCGTTTTCATTCAGAAAGGGCTGACCATCGACTATTCTCTGAAACACAAACTTCGCTCCCAAACCATCATCAGCCGGCGGTCTATACTCGAGCAGGAACAGTTTCTTCCCATCTTTCCGTTCTAGATAGACATTCGTCTGGAGCATCTCGGTCGTCGCACTGGTGAAAGCGTGGGTTAAAGGCACCGCCATCTTTTCATCAGCTACTTCGATTCCGACGGATATTACTATCCAGTCAGCAAAGCTCCGATCAATGAAACCCTGAAGCTGTCCGGTTAACGCTTCATTCGGTTGAGGCTGGGCCAGTAAACGCATTCGAGCAAATGCAGCTCGTACTGGTTTAGCCGAGAGAAACCGAACATGATATCTGACTGAAGGTGAAGGCTTGACTTCCCCCGATTCCGCTTTACTGGCGGCGGAGATATTTGAATCCTCGCGTCGGGCTGCAGTGGTTGCAGTGATCGCTGATGTGTTTTCGGGTTGGCGTTGCCCACCCTCCGTTTGCGTTTGACCCCACGCCGAGTCGTTCAATGTTTTCTCAACATCCTTCCTGGTCCATTCGTTCCAGGGCTTGGCGCTCTGGGCTCGTACCGCGGCGGCAAAAGTCAGAAGCACAAAGCACGCACAAATCACAGTCCTCATAAATAGCTCCCTAACGATATGAAATTGTGAAGTGAAGATTTGACTTTCCAGCTCGGAACCATCACGCCGAGGAATTGCAAGTGAACTCGTTGAAAGTCGAGAACCTGTCTGATCCATGATCCGCTGCGATGTGACGGCGGCCATAATCAAGATGAATCACCGACATCAAAAGCGTCACAGACTCATCAACAAGTCGAAGACTCAGGTCGTTCGGCGGAATCTTTCCAGACAGCAAATCGGAAAGCAAGTAATGACGACAGCTGAATCCTGGCACCTCACCTAAGGGCACTCTCGTAAGTAAACCACCGGACGAAAATATTTCCAGCATCGGCTTTCCAGTTAGATTTTTCTCGTCGATGTTGATTACAGCGATGATCTCATCTCGAACTATTTTTCTATCACGACTCTCGAGGCGAGCACCCGATCCAATGTAATCGGTAGCAAGTCCAGCACGATGAAGGGGCTTCTGATAAGCGCGTGCTGAAGCAAGTCCTGGTCTGAAGTGGGTAAACGCAGCAGAGTTCCATTCATTAGCACGCAGCTCAACTTTCATGAGCGTATGGTTGGAGAGCGGTGAGATGGCGAGAGAGAGTCCTCCTGAAAATCCCTTTACCAGATTGAGTTCTCGCACGTTGAGAATACAACTCTGTTGTCCACCAAGTTTTATAACATCGTGCTCGATCTGTTTTTCCGATATTGACTTAGGAACAGGAGTGCCTTTTCCCATTTGCCAGACAACCGCGCCATTGCTGTCCGTAATGAACGGACTCAACCACAAAAACTCTTCCATTGGCGCACCAGAACTCAGATGAAACAATGACTCCAGTGTGATCCCGCCGATCTTTTTTGAATTAAAGACAAGCGGTGTGTAAAGAACGTTCTTCGCTTTGAGGCGTCCTTCTGAATCGAACGGCACGCCTGAAGGAAGCGGGTTGTAAGATTGTTGGTGGATGGGATGCTCGACACTAAAGCGGGCGCTCTGCGCCTGCTTGATCAAGAGATAGCCAAAGTTCTTAACGAAACCTTTTTCGTTAGTTATCGCTATTGTTCCACCATGGTCTGCGCCTCGAAGGTTCGGTTTAATTCCGGACCGCGGTCCCTTCGAAAACTTTTCTCTTACACCGCTTATGTATTCGCCTTTAGAAAGATCCAAGAGCAAAGATGAGTGAGCCGATAGATCGTAAGGCTGCTCTCTGAGCTTTACGCCAAGCTGATCGTAGAGCGTAAGAGTTCCCCTGCTCCGTTCTGCGTATGGATTGAAGAGGCTGTAAAGACACTCGTAGTCTCGCAGTGGCGGAAAAGGCATTGAGTAAAAGAAACTTTCGGCGCGTTGCCATTGCAACGGGTAGGGATTGGCGTGCACATTCGCAAACGAATCAATAGTTTTCCAACGAACGAAAGCTGAGCTAAAAAGATCGCTGGCGTGTGTCGGGATACGAGTCTTTGGCCTGACTCGGATTCTTAATCCACCCCAGAAACTGGTGTTCTGACCAACGAGGTCAGCAACAGACAGCACTGTCGTTTGCATTGCCGGAATGACAAGGTGTTTAGCAACGCCTCCTTCACCAAAGGCGCGGCCTTCTGAATCATACAAATAAATTTCATACTCGGTTTCATCAGATCCGTCTGAGTAACCGTGTGCGCCGATGAAGTTGTCGGAGGTAAGAACGATCTCGGAATGGAATCCAATTTCCGGATCTTGAATTACGAAAGGTGCACAAACATCGAGCCAGCAGGATTGCGCCTTCGGTACCGGTCCATAGCTGTGAATACTTGCGCCACGAGACGATGGGGAAGCAGAACGCAGCGACTTGATTGTCGCTAATGAAATAAGCGAACTGGATGAGAGGGCCAGGAAGTTACGCC
>Ga0163162_10001900_pt1 | contig 19682 bp, 11 predicted proteins | sample S55metaG_FD_115310 | JGI IMG/M metagenome (GOLD analysis project Ga0163162, IMG submission 115310) | Switchgrass rhizosphere microbial communities from Kellogg Biological Station, Michigan, USA - S5-5 metaG | ecosystem: Host-associated > Plants > Roots > Rhizosphere > Soil | place: USA...
AATGCACATGAGCCTGATGGAAGCGATGGTGCGTTTCTTTGTGAGTACTGCCCAACTGTCTGAGGGAATCAAGCGTCCGCTCTTCGCTGGCATCCTGGACGGCCTGAAGAAATGGATCGCGGACTCTAAAATGGATGCTGGGCTCGGACTCTTCATGTTCACAACGCTGGGACGGCTCATCGGTAGTGGGAATGGTGTGTCGGATGGCGCGCCGGTGTTGCTGCAACTGGTCTCGGACGAGTCGACCGAGGACGAGGATGGGTATCGCTCACAGCTCGCCAGAATATTTGAACTGGTAATGCGCAACGGGACCACTATCACGGACGCTAAGGAGTTGTTGTGTGACTGGCTCGGTTGGGTGGATGAGCTTCAAGCAAATGCCACTTACGAGTCGCGCATCCGTACGCTTTTCGACGAGATCATCGCCGCCGACATGAGCGGCAGAGCGCGCGGAAAACTGGCCGCCTGCCTGCGCAGTTGCGGAAGGAACCGCACCGCCCAGCGCATTCTGTCCGGCCTCACACTGTCCGCTGCGTCACAGGAACAAGCAACACAGTAGGCGGTGCAGTTTAAGGAGATTTGAACGGTATGTCGCAACTGCTCCCAGAGCACAACGAATCGTTCGCACTAATCATAGACACCAGTTCGAGTGCGGCACGACACCTCGACGACGCGCGGCGTCTTGCGCAACTGATCTATGACCTGACAGGCGTAGTCGACGAAGAGCAGTTCAAGATTTTTATGATCGGAAACACCACGCCGATTTCGCTGGCCGCTCTTCGACAAACCGGCCCGTCAGTTGGTGGCCAGCAGTCACAACCATGCAGCTTGATCGCACCAATCATGGAGACGCTGGTGCGAGAGGAGCGAAAACGCTATGTGATCATCGTCGGGAGCGGTCAGATTTTCGACCTCGACGACTGGACGGACCACCCAAGTTTTGACGGCTGGCTGCTCGTGCAAATAGGCCCGCAGTCGCTTCAAGGCCACGACGGTCGCGTATCTGAGATTACCGCGGAGCAGATGGGCGGTGATGCGGATACGTTACTCAGCTATATAACACGTTTGCCACGTCATGAGACGAAGTCCCAGCATTACAGCTCTGACGGTGATGCGTTTGAGTGGCAGGTCGACAAAACCGGCTATCCGCTCATCTTCGTAGAGCCGCTCGGCACTCACGTGCACCTCTTCCCAGTCACTAAACCGCAGTTCGAAAAGTTCATCTCATCGGACCCACGACGTGAATACGGAGACAAGTGGTACGAAGAGATGATCACGCTGAACCCGCGCGCCTCATATCGCAGCCCAAATGTACCCACGCGTGAGCAGCTGTTCATGACAGGTCTCACGCCTGCCGAATCAATGGATTTCGGGCGTTGGATGGGAAGGAGTTATTCGCTGTTGACAGCAAATCAATGGAGCATCTGTAACCGGTGGTTCGCTGAGCGGACCGCGCCACCACTGCCGCCTGATCTGCGCAACCGCCTGTCGCGGGATGCGCTGGGCATCTGGGAGATGGTTGAGGCGCAGTGCCTGGAACAAAACTGGCCGCTGAACCTGCAGGAGTTATCGCTGATGACGCGGGGCATCCTCGAATGGGTAGCGGAGCGGTCGGGACGGTATTGCGGTCTCGGAGATCCCGCTTCGTCGAAGTCACAAAGAAGTGCCGAACACCCGGTTTACCCGATAGGACGAGGCCGGCACAGAAATATCGGGTTCCGCTTATGTACGAGGTGATGCCGATGAAAATTATCGCTGCTCAGCACGTCTCCGCCACGCTGATGTCCAAACAGTCGCCGAGAAGGCAAGCCGGCTACCAGACGCTCTACTACACTCGCGAACTACTCACGGAAGACGAGGTAAGCATCATCGAGCGCATCGTTCAGTACAGTGCTGCGCCCGAGCGACGGCCCAAGTGGCAGTCTTATCGACTGAGCGCGCGTCGTCACGTCATCTCCCGTATCGTACCCATCAGCGAACGTGACGACGCCGGGCGCGGCCGCCGGTACTTCACCCACAGCCTTATCTGTGACTTGCCTGACGACGAGCAGCTCGACGTCTCACTCCTAAGTCTGCTGCGACCACAAAAGTTTCTCTCCTCGCTCGACGATCTACTGGCTTCAGGCGGAATGAGGACCAGAGAAGCGCCAACGCTGATGGTCGAGGTGGGAGGGACGTCAATCGAAGATGCACTGGGCCATCTCAGCGACTGGTCGGGCGAAGAATTGAATCGACTGTACATGCTGATGAGCGATCCGCGCAGGCTGATCGAGCAGGGACAGTACGTCGCTCTTGTCGGGAGCGACGAGCAGATAGTGGAGGTGCTGAGAGCCGCTTTCTTGTTGGCTCCGCCTTCCGCCCTCAAATTCTGTTCGTTCGATACGAATCCATCGGGCAGCGCCTCTCCGCCGGATGGACCCTTCTGGGCGCACGGCGGCGCTGCTGCGGAAGCAAGCTACGTGATCGACGCAGCGCGGCGGCAGGTGATTATTCCCGATTCGTCGCCTCTGCGGGAGAACGGTTTTTCCCCCGAACTGCTTTCAACGGCACTGCGCAAAGACGTTGCTGCACGGCTCAGCCGGCCGTCAGAAGAGATGTTGCTTTGCCTGCTGGACCGTCGATACGAGTCGTTTGTCGGGGAGCCTGTTTACCAGACGCTTAGGCGTGATGCCATGTCACCACTGGTGCCTTCAGACCTCGCACTGTTATTGCCTCTCGCACATGCACATAGTGAGCTGGGCCGTTTGCTGGCCCTGGAGTCGGACGGCGACGCAAAAAGACCGGGTACTTTGCCGGCGTCAAACACGCCCTTTTATAAGAAACCAATTCAACAGTTACGAGCGCTCGGTAGCCGGCTTAAGAAGCGGTTTCGCCTCGCCCGACCACAAGCCGCTCCGGATGGGACCGCGGGCGACGGCGATCGCGCCGAAAGACCGCTCCCGTTTTGGCGCCGAGTCCTGCATAGGAGGATTGTCAAATGATTTGCCCATATTGCGCGGAGGATGTCCCGGCCGAATCGCAACAGCATTCGACATGCAAGCGAGCAGCTAACAAGCCGTTTCCGCCTCTCTATCTCGACTATCACAATGGCGAATCGCGAGCTGAACCAGTTGTCGTCAGCGTCATCGGATTCCCGGGTCACGGCAAAACTGTCTTCCTGTGCGCACTCTTCGATTACATCGACGATCAGTTGACCTACGCGTGGCGAAATAACTTTCACAACCTCGTGTTGGACCAAGAGTCGCTAACACAACTCAACTACAACCGCAGCTTGTTACGGCATGGCGAGTTGCCGCCTCCAACTGAGTTGGACTTTCCGCGGCCCGGCATCTTTCGGCTTAAGCACATGCCTCCTCAATCAACCAATGACTTCAGTCTTCCGCCCCTCGTAGATTCGACCATCTTGATCTACGACCCGCCTGGAGAAGCCTTCCAGACGGAAAGCAAGATCGTCGACTACGCCAGCTTTGTGAAACGCAGCAATTGCGTGTTGTTCCTGATCGATCTCACTGCGCTGGACACTTCAATTCCACACGGCATGGCCCAGTTACTCGATACCTACGTCCTCGGCATGCGACGCATGGGAATCAGGCAACAGTCGCAGCACCTGATCGTGGCCTATACGAAGTCGGACGAGATGAAAGTCTCGGTGCCTGAGTTTGCCAACCTGCTCGAGCGGGAACCGTGGCTGAAGGAGTATCTCGAAGATCAACGGCCGGAAACGCTCGCCGACCCGAATCGTCACTTCAAACAGTTGGAGAAGGTCTCGAAGGTGCTCGCAGACTTCACCTATTACGATCTGCGAGCTGGCCGCTTTAATGCTGTAGCTGACGACTGGTTCGCGAGCGTGAGCTATACAGCCGTTTCAAGCCTCGGCAGTGCGCCGGAGTTTCAGGAGGAGACGCACGACGTTGAACGTGACGCCGGTGCAAACGGCTCTGATCATGGAAAGGCCAGCGAGGTAAAGAGGCTAACGTCCGAGATGTCACCGCGGGGTATGGCAGACCCGCTGCTCTATGTCCTGGCCAAGTCGCTTCCAAGACGCACGACATCCATCGTTCGTCCTACGACCGTTACACCCGGAACGGCGATTTCAAATGGCAACCTATCGCCGTGGGCCATTGCGGCTGTCGTTGTCTGCGCCGGCGCTCTCGGCTTTGTCGTCTTGCTCACCCTGTTTACCCTGGTCTCGTGGGCGTGGTCCGAACCGGCTAAGTCGCCCAACTCGAGGCCCCCCATCAACTCGACGGCGCCCTCCAGACGCTCAGCCATACAACACTCACTCAGACAGGCGGATTAGCAACTATGAGCATAGAATTTCACAGCTCGCGGAAATACCTCCTTTCATTAATAGTGCTCTGCGCTACTGTCTCGACGGTTTATTTCAGTCCGGTAGCCACCAGCCAGGAGCCAAACACCACCCAAGGTCGGGGCCGCGTAGACTGGATATTCGTCCTCGATACCTCGGCTTCAATGCGTGGCGCCGGAGGCACGAGCGACATTTTTGACAGGGTCAAGTCTGCCCTGGAAACCTTCATCAACAATACAGAACAGGGCGACTCAGTTACGGTCTACACGTTTGACCGCGACACCATGCTTCGCCCCACCGTGCACATCTCGGACAACACTGACAGACGCGACCTGATCAATACGCTTCGTAGTCTGGAGGCAAACGGTGACCGGACCCATACAGGGAAGGCGGTCCGCGATGCAATTGAGCGCGCGGGCGAATTGAAGCAGAGAGGTGAGGCCGAACGTCGAACGCCGAGCATCGTTCTCCTGACTGACGGAATCGAGGACGTGCGCGGCATCCCGAATCCTGTGCCCATTCTCTCAAACGTCAAACGCCTCTCAGAGATCCAACCTTATCTGTTTTACGTTTCGCTGGGTGACGAGCATGACTCTTTAGTCGATCAGTTAGTTCGCAATCCTGCTCTTCCCCCGGGCCGCGGCGAAGTGATACGTGACAAGAACGCCCTCGACATCCGCAACATCGTCGAACGAATTCGACCCGTCGTCGCGGTGCTATCGCCAACTCCGAGCCCCACCCCCGTTCAAGTCAACATTAATGTCGAGCCGATCAATCTGGACTTCGGCGAGATCAAGCCTGGCAAGCAGACCGGGCCTGAGACACTCAATCTAAATAGCAACATCGATGTCGTTGTCGAACTCTCTTTAGATGGACAGCCCGCCGGCATCGGCTTGATCGAGCCGTCCGGTCCAATTGCGCTGAAAGCGGATCAGGCCACTTCCTTTGATGTGCGCCTGGGGGTTGCTGGTGACGCTGCCGATGGTCAACGCACGTTCCTACTCAAGGCAAACATGCGTAACGACATGGGAACTTCTCTGCCGCCCGATGCTGAAATCAGGCTGGGGTCGGTTGAGTGTCGACTGGGGGTCAAACACGTACCACTCTGGCGCACTTTGCTCCCGTGGTTCGCCGTCGTTCTTGTTCTTCTGCTGTGTGGATTGATTGGCGTCTGCATGTACATGGGTACGACGCCACGTGGACTCCTCGCAATGTTCGAAGGGCGGCGTCTGCTCGAAGGTGAGTTGGAAATACTGCGGCCAAAACCCGCACAGCCTGAGGACGAGTTTGTGAACTTAAGCGGACTAAACAGCCGCCGAGTCGTGCTTAGTGAGGTGGTCCCCGATGGAGCGGCACGCGATGCGGACGCTGAACTGGAGACCGCCCGCGCCAAGGGTGTGAAGCTGATGCGCCTGCGGCGCATTAATGGGTACGTGCGCGTCAATGGCGCTGAGATTTCCTTCGCAGATCTCTATGACGGCGACACCATTGAGCTCGGCGATGCGAGACTTCGTTTCAACTGGTTTGACCGTCGCCGCCCGGACGAAACAGGCGATGCTTTCAACTGAACAACACGACCGCTGCAGGCGGCGGAGAGGAATTAACCACCCATGAAAAGCAATGTTGTTTTTCGACCCACTGTAGTTATCGGCTTGGGCGGTACCGGCTATGGCGCTGTCCTCAAATTGAAGAAACACTTCCGAGACGCTTACGGATCAGTGCCCCAGATTATTCGCTTCCTCACCTTCGACACGACTGAAGACGTGGAGCACAGCGAGCGAGCTCGTGACGGGTTACCCGTAACGCTTGAGCCACGCACAGAGCAGCACGTGATCCAGGTGGCAAACCCCGCGGGGCTACTTGGTAACGGGAACGAGCACCTGGACTCATGGTGGCCCAGCAACATTCCCATCGGCGCCATCATCGCCGGTGCCGGTCAGGTACGCGCGCGCGGACGCCTCGCTCTCTTCGCAAAAAGCGAAGAGATCATCAGCGCAATCAAGAAGGCCATCGAAGATGTTGCCCTGATCAAGACTTACAAGCAGATGTATAAAGACGATTTTCTGGTCTCGGAGCGCGGCGGGGTTGAGATTTACATCGTTGCCAGTCTGGCTGGAGGCACAGGTAGCGGCATGTTCCTGGACACCGCCTTCATCGCTCGCAGCTTCATCGATTCGACCTCGAACATCACTGGTGTTCTAGTGTTGCCAGGCATCTTCGAGGGGCGAGCCGGTGTTCACCTCGTCAAATCCAACACGTTCGGCGCGCTGAAGGAGCTCGAGCAGTTTTCCAATCTCGGACTCAACAACCACTTCACAATCGAGTACAGCATCCGTCATCGCGTGAAAGCCCAACAGCCGCCCTTCGACTTGACCTACCTGATTGATAACGCCAACGAGTTGGGGCGAGGTATCAGGGAGACGGCCGAGCTACAGTCGATCATCGCGCAGGGTATTTACCTCCAAATCGGCTCACAGATTGGAACCAACAAGGAGAACACCGTCGATAATATCAAGACGCAGCTAGCAACAGCGGGTCGCGTGGGCAAAAGGTCAGCCAGCTATTGCAGCTTCGGAGTCGGGACGCTCACGCTGCCCGTCAGACAGTTCGAGGCGATGGAAGTCGACGCCGCGCGCCGCCTCCTCAGTAATGGACTGCTCTCCGGAGAGTTTCCCGAGGAGGAACTGGAAGCCGAAGTGGTTCGCTTCATCCACGATAATAAACTCAGGGAAGACGATGCTGACGACGTAATTAATGCTCTTGTCGAACAGGAGAAGGGCGGGAAAATGCGCTTCCCGATGCCCCTCGGCCAGATCACCCGTTACGACAATACTGCCGAAGCACTCATCAAACATCTCCACGCCACGCACCGCAGCCGCATGGAGCAGCAAGTCGCGCAACGAATGGAGGAGAATTACAAGAAACTCCTAGGCGAATCGCAGACCGCCGTGGAGAACTGGTGGGAAGCGACGATCAATAGTCCGAACGGTTCGACTCATGCGGGTCGCTTTCTCCGTAAGCTCGCCTCGCGGTTGGAGAAATATCAGCACACCATGGAGAACGAAGCCCGCGAAGAAGGGACGCGTCTCAGCTCAATCAGTTTCCGCACAGCGGAGGAGCAGATTCATCAAGCAGCGGGAGCCAACTTCGGACGCGCAGCCAAGGTGCAGGCCGCGTGCGAGAACTACCGCGGGCTTGTAAATCGTGAGTGCGAACTCTACATCGAAAAGGTGCAACGCGAGAAAGCCGCCGATCTCTACGGCGTACTTCGCGCACGCGTGAATGAACTGTCAGAGCGTTGCGAAGGCATTCGCCACAAGATGAAACGGGCGCTTCAAGTGTTGGAGCAGCACTATGTCGACGTTGCCGCCATGCGCGGCGGCGAGAGCCCGTTTGAGCACACTCTCAAGTTGGACGCGGAGCAACACCGTCCGGTCATCCTCCACGAAGACTTCGTCCGTTGGCACCAGGAGAACTACGGCAGCCTGAGTGCATGGTCAGTCGTGCATGACGAGGATATCGCGCGAGAGTTGAGAGATTTCGTTAAGGAGAGATATCGCCCACTGACGGGCCTCACCGTCAACGATGTGTTTCGCAGCTCGGATCCCGAACGCATCGGCCGAGATCTGAACCAACTCAATCACCTCTCGGTGCCGCTCTGGCACTACAACGACGCGAAGATCCCGATCAACAAGAAGAACATCATCACTGAACTCTACCACTACGGTGTCGCCGATGCGGACGACACGGCACTGCGCGACCCGAAGATCGCCTCGCACGTTCCGCGCGGCACAACCGAGGTTTCCCTCGTCTCAACCCAGGATCCGCAGCGCATCATGCTCTTCAAAGTTAGAGTTGGTATCCCGCTCTTCGCACTTTACGGGGTCGAAGACATGGAGCGCGCCTACACCGATCCGGACAAGAACGTCTCCAACCACATCCATACTGCATGGGAAGCGTTTCCCAACCCGATCGTCCGCATCTCCGATAGCGATGCCATGCGCTGGTTCGCCATCGGTCAGGCACCGTCGCCGCTCGGACTCATCTCGTCGCACGCAGGCACTTACTACATCAAATCAAAAAAAGCGAAGCGCATCGGCAACGGTGAGTTGCTTTTGGACCAGGGACGCATTCAGGCGTACGAGAAGTTTGAGAAGGATCGGGAGCTTATCAAGGAGGTTGGCGAGCACGTTGACGCCGTGCTGCGCGCCGAGGGCGAGGATAAAGTCAGCGCTCTCCTCCGCGGGCACGTCCAGCACCTGATCTCGCAGGTCGCCCCAATCGAAAATTCCATTATCCGAGAACAGGTAGAGCGCGAGGTTGAGGAGATCGAGAAGTACATCGAACAGATCACTACGATTAGTTAACCGGCAACACCTTTGCGCACTTCAATATGCCGAAGAAAAAGATCCTCAAACCGACCTTCATCCTGGCCCTCGATCCCTTCGCTGCGGCCTTCTGTGCCGAAGCGCGCCGGCGTCTTGGGCGGCAGTTGGGTGCGGATTTCAACGAAGGTAGCACCCTCATCCAGTCGTGTGCGCTCGTCGAAGATCAAAACACGCTACAGTTCGACTTCGACCTCGACGGATACCTGGATCCGGAGCGTGAATACACCCGTTTTAACCTCGCGAAGGCACGTACGCGATCGGACGCGTCGAAGTTGGATGAGGCGGAGAAGTTATTCGGCAGTTGGGGGGATCAGGCCACAGATGCCGTGTCAGAAGTACTGTTGGGAGCGCGGAGTCTCAACGATATCGAGGTCGCGCGCCGCGCCGGCTTCGACGTTTCGAACGCACGTCTTATCTATATCGTCCTCTCCTCCTCCGACCCCTTTGCTGTCAATGTGGTCATTGAATTAGTCCGTGTCATCCACTGGCTCTTCGCCACAAGATTTTACGATGACCTCTACACGCTCCACGCGTTGGTCCTATTGCCTGAACTATTCGCCAACCCCAGCACTCCCGATTACGTCACTACCTACGGCCTGCTAAAAAAACTCGATGACGCTTTCGGCAACGGCCTCAGAGTACTGGCGCGTGTAAAACCACAACCTTTCGAGGACTGCTGGCTGATTGACGGGCACAACCAGCGTGTCGTTGGGACCGGAACGTTAGCCGAGAACCTACCGGGTTATGCAGATGCCTTCGTTGGGCTCCTCACTGCCGGTCCGGAAGACAGTCTGGCTGCGCCCGGAATGCACGCGAACGGGAAGCCACCCGCATACAACTCTTTCGGTTTTGGGGAGCTTTACTTTCCATCGGACGTAGTGGTCACACGCCTCGGTGCCGAGTTGGCACACGACATCACCCGCCGATATTTCCTGGGTGAAGCTGAGACCGAGAGTCACGGCGGGCGTCAGTTACTGAATGATGTTAAGCGTTTCGTGCAGAGCAACGACTTTACGAATGAGTTGGAACAAGTCAAAAGACACCGAGACGGTCATGCCATCTGGCAACCACTCACCCTGCGAGAAAGGCCACGCGAGGATGCGCCGGGTGAATACATCGAGGTGCTCCGGAGCCGCCACGCTGAGTTTGACCAGGGGCCAATGGTCGAATATCTGACGGCCTTATCCGATAGCAGTGAACGTGTGCGGATTGAGCTAACACGTCAACTGGATGAGGAGATAGATCGTCGCGCTGACGCTTCGCGCCAGGGTCTGCAAGAGACGCTCGAATACTTACGCATCATAGTAGAGCCTGCTATCGAACTGCGGCAGCTTTTTGGTGAGACTCCTCGAAATCTGCGGACTGTGCTTCGCGAAGTCGAAGCCATGCTCGACGGACAACTCCACCTCGTACCGGATCGCAACGCGTCGGCAGCGCTCCTCGAAGAAATAATTGACCTCTGCAATAGTCTCCGCGAGCTTCGCACAGATCTACGTCTCCTCCCCGAATCTACGAAGCACCCGGGCATGCCGCATCCGCAAGAGCCGTCGCTGAAGGAAGAGCAATCGGACGAAGAAGTTTATTACTCTGAACGGCCCGCTTCCAAAGACAATTCCGAATTTGTCGAACTCGACCCTGAAGAAGCGCCACCGGATCCGGAAGAAGAAACGATTCACACTGCGCCGTCCCCGGCTGCGGGGCCGCACTTGCCGGACGAACCACGGCAGCGGCTCGTCGCGATGATTGAAGATGCCGAGGAGCGCCTGCAGCAACTGAGCGACGAGTACCGCGACGTTGTCGAAACCGAAGATATGACCATGGACACCCGTCGCAACGAGGCCATAAAGCGGGTGCAGATCGAGAAGGTTCAGAGGATTGAGGATAACGAGAAGTTATTGAGCACGCGAGCTGAGGAACTGGGCCAGGCTCGCCGCGATTACCGAGATTTGCTGGAACTTCGGCGACAGTTCATACAGCGACATTTGTTCAGGCACCCGCTCTTCTTCACTTTGATCCTCTTTGTCGTCCCCCTTCTCGGCTGGGTACGAGACATCTGGCCGCTAACCGCACTCGTCACCCTGGCAATTGATAATTCAGCGGTGTCAGCACTGATCACCCTGGTAATCGTCGTCATCTACTTGCTCGGCATTTTCGGAGCCTTCTCACGTGGGTTGCAGAGTCAGGTCGCTAAAGCCGAGGCGCGCGTCACGGAACTCGAAAGCGCACTGCAGTTCACCGCCACACAATTGCTCGAAGCGCGCACCGCTCATCAACTCTTCAAGTATGAGCTTTACGCCTGGCGCATGCGTCGTGACGCGATCGCCTATCTCGTTGAAACGGCGCAGATGAGGATCAGGACGTTGACTGACCGGCTCGACGCGCTGCGCGAGAGCGCCGGCATCTTCGCGCGTGAGCGTGACGAGTCGGTTCCTCTCGCTTCTCCGATGCGTCGCCCGCTTATACTCGCCGAAGACATTGACCTCTACTACGACAAGAAGATTACAAGCGTTGATGCCGAAAGTGATCTCTTCGTGCGGACGTACAAAATGACTCGTTCGCTGGTGAGACGCATTACCCCGGAGGAGTTCCGCGATCGTCTGAGAACCTTCGCTGTAAGCCGCTTCAAACATCTCCGGGAGCTATGTATCACGGACGCGCTTTTCCACTATCCGGATCTCGTGCCGGAGAAAACCGCAGATCTCCGTCTGCGTGAGTTGGACGAAGCCGCTGAACCGCTCTTGCGCCTCCGTCGTGACAACAGCACTGGCGCAGGCAGACTTGCTCAACGCGATACGACCTTGTGGGTTTCCGCTCAAGAGCGGGAGCGAATGCTGGATGTCTACAGGCATATATGCCCGAGCGTCAACGTCCGAATCGGCGATAACGACAGTTCATTGCGCGTGCTCACGCGATGCCTGTACTTTCCCGCCCACTTCATAGGATCTATCGAGTTCTATCGGGAACGATACATAGGTTCCCCTCACAAGATTGCGGAGGGGTTGCCAGACCTGATGCCTTTAGGCGAGCGTCTTAAGCGCGCCCACAAGCGCTTCCTGCTAGCGCTCGCGACCGGCGTAGTGATGCGCAATCCTGCCGGTGTTTACATGTTTAGCCAAAGCCCCCATGAATCGTTCGGCACCGACCGCCGCCGTACCGTAGAGTGGTTGTCCAGTAGCATAACCGGTCAAAAGCTCTATGAAGAGTTGAATGATCGGCTGGACAGGTACCTGAAGGCGGCGGGATCCGTCTTAAAACAGTTGCACGACTTTTACAATTCGGCTACAGATCTCGACGACTCAGAACGTCAAATCCTCCAAGCACTGATGAGTGAATACTTCTAAGGCATGGACAAGATTCTTTCCGGACTTTATTACCCGTTCTCACGGCCAATCGAGATAGCCTCGTTGAAGCAAATGCTACTAATATTCGAGAACGTGGTTTTCCTCGACCCCGTTGATGATGAGTCCTGGCGCGCGAAGCTTTTTCAGGAATTGGAAACACAGGAAGACAAGCGGTTTGCTAAATATCAACAAGTCCATGAAGAGTTGACGATGTTGTTTCAAGCAGGGGCGGCGTGTCTTGTGGATCCGGCGGAGGTAACGGCACTGGAGAGCACGCTCACTACGGCGGCAGCGCTCAGTGATCTACTTGACCAGGAATGGAGTGACATTGCAGCTAACCCTCAAGCGTTCGGTATGCCACACAGACGACTTGGACCAGCTGGTGAAGCATCTTGGCAAATCTTTCTACCGAAAATGCCACAGTCGTTCGTCAATGCTCTTCAATCGCATGAGATCGTTCGGAAGCACCTTATTCACCGAGGTGACATCTACGCATCGTGGACACTCTCATATGCTGCGGGATCCGCTGTATCCATGAGTATTCATCTCGCAGCGGCAGAGGAGCTGAGGCTCGCCCCCGTCACAGACAGCGCAATGCATCACGAGCTTCTTATAAGAAAGCTCACTCGCCAAAGAGAGTATCCGAATCAACGCTCTCGCCCTATTGATGAGGGAGTTGTCCGACAATTAGCACGCTCGACAGCGACCGCGATCATTGACAATCTATTACCAAAGTCAGTCCTTGACGAGATCAGGTTTGAAGAGATCTTACACTTTCGCGAGCAAACGCGAGCACTTCGCCACCAAGCAATTACGGAAATAGGAAATCGACTCAGTATTCTCAGTAGAATCCCTGACGTTGAGGATCTCCTTGTGGCTGGCCGTGAAGTACAACAATCGATCCATAGTGATCTGCGGACTTACCGTGCGGAACTTGCTGCAACAAGAGATCGACTCTGGCCTACCCTGGTGACCGCTCTAAGTGCAAATCTAGCTGGTGGAAGCGTGGCGGCAGTCGCAATGAACTACATCGGTGGACCGGGTTATGCCTTAGCAGCATCAGTAGTTGCTGGCTCTCTGGCACTGTTGAAAGGGGCGCTTGATTTGCGGGTTGAGCGAAGGAAGGCTGAGGCTTCTCGTTCGCCAGCAATATCTTACCTCGCACGTGTTACTGGGCTACGCGGAAAGTGAAGCATTACTTCCATTCCGGCGTTGGCGCCGCTCATATAGAACAATAGAACAAAAGAACCTTGACAGTGGTATCAAATTGAACATATCGTTTCGCCGATACCGTAGCGACTACTCTCAAAAGAAAGAGTCTCTGCGTCCTTGCTCATCATTAATCTGACGTCGTTCCAAGCATATCGTCACCTGGGCGCCTCGGCTCTCAATTACGCCTAATCTTTAAGAGCGCACGCGGATTAGCTTCGCTCGTCCGAAAACCGCTCAATACCAATCCGGCCCTTAGTGGGGTGTTGCAGTAATAGGCTTGCACTCGCTCATTAGCCCTAAACACGGAGCAAGAGACCATGAAATACGCAATCGATGGCAGCAACGTTCTGCTGGGATTAAGACTTAATAGGAAACCATCTGATCGGCTCTTCGCTCGGCTACTGCATGCTCTGCGTGAGCGTGGTACCGATTTTCAACTTTTCTTCGACAACAGTATACAAAGTCATATGACTCGGGAGGGATTGGGCACAGAGTGGAACAATCTACTCTCCGCGTTACACGCCGCTGGGATTCGACCGACGTTTGCTGCAAGAGCGGACAGACTAATAGGAACATTTTGTCATACTAATGGTGCCTGGCTCCTTAATTCGAATGACAAGATTGACTCTTGGAGAGAGAACGAAAGGCCGAGCCACATTCATAGAGCCCGCGTGCATCGCAATCGAAACTTGCTTCAACTTGCCCTCATTGATGATGCAACCGGCAAATTCGTTTTTCGAGCATCTGCTAACGAGGCGTTCGAGTTTGGGGGAATTACCTTCCCGTCCGTGAGCGCACAGCATACCGTGATTGAGCCTCTCATTTCACCAGATACTCAATACCCGTCAGTTGCCGCCGAAGGGACGCTTTTGGTTCTGGCCTTAGATGCTTCAGGAAGCATGGGCGAGAAAAACAGTTACGATGGCCGCCCGAAAACCGATCACCTTAACGAGGTAGTGATATCGGCAATCACAAGACTACGCAATTCACGTATCGCGGAGGGTCTCTACATCGCCATACTTCGATTCGAAAACGATGTTACTCCGCTCCTTTGTTCTACAGGCACGGTTTTCTCAAGCGTGAACGATTGGTTCAATACCCTAGGTACATTCGACTATTTGCGTGGAGTTACTCTGGGGCAAACTAATATCCGCTTGGCTCTTCAACGTTCGAAGGAATTATTCCAAGACACGATTTCGGATGCCGACTCTGTTACTGCACTAGCAGATAACTGGCGCGCCGCTTTAGTGCTCATAACGGATGGTAATCATTACGTTGAACGCGAAGATGGCACTTACGAGACAGATGATAATGTTGCACATCAAGCTCTCAATATACATGAAGGGTTAAGCGGATTGATCGGCGGCCGTATCGATGTCGGCTGCGTGGGAATTGGAACTGATGTAAATCGAGATCTGCTGGTGAACGTTGCATCACAGTGCACACCAACGCAACGCGGTATGGCAGCACGCGCAGGCATTGGAGGTCTGCTTCTTGAGGATCGCCTTTGCATTCTAGTCGACTCAAATAGCGATAAGTTTGGTGTTGCAATTCGAACTTTTATTGATGTCGCATCGGGGAGTGGCTGAAGCATGAGACGCCTCACTATGAAGAACGACAGCGGTCGTGAGAAGCTTGTCGATGTCGATGATAGCGTCCCTATTGGATATGGTGGATTCGGTACCGTCTTCTGTCTTCCTTATGAACCAAGGTTTGTCGTCAAACGAGTGGATCTGTCTCCTCCTCAGCCAATTGGAAACATTCGTGGTTATGTAGCTCATATCAGAACAACAAAAGAACGGCTACTCGGTATCAAGGCAGACGAAGAACGTCAACCGTACCCGCGATACTGGATTTTCGATTATATCGACGAAATCGTAGAACAAGCATTATCGACCCATTGGTGGTTTGAAACGAGGGGCCTCAAGCTTGACGCCGTTTGGTTTTTGCAGAAAAAGGCTCCCGGCAAGGCGTTGCTGGAATTGTTTAAGGAGGAACCCCCAGCGGATTGGGAACGCATTAATATCGCTAAAGATGTGGTAACAAGGATGAGAACGCTGCGCCGAGCTGACCTCGTCCATCTTGATTGCGTGGCTGATAATATTTTCGTCGATTTGCCAAATGAGAAGACCACAGTAATCGATCTTGATGGATGTGGAGTGGTTAGGCGCGCCGGTGGCACGAGAACACAACGCGACGAATGGGAACATCCGCCTTCCACTCTCGGACATTTGAAAACCGTCCGCCCACCCCCATGGTACCCCCAGGTAGGTCTTCAATCGGGTCCAAAAGCTGGTAACTATATCTTTGCGGAACGTTGGGTCGTATTAGATACGCTAATTCGTATCCTTACGTGGAATAGGATCAGCGTTTTGTCTTGGCTTGAGCCCACTATTCGTAAAGGCATCGTGAATGGGTACTGGGATATTAAAGCTGTCATCGACACCGCAAAGGGCGAAGAAATCGAATGCACATATGAAGACTGGAAGGGGTTGCAAGAACGAATCCTTACAGGCCTTCGTGCGCAACTCCACAGATTGCCACCGTTTTGGGGGGACGGGACCCATCCATCGTGTTTAGACTTTTTCGCTAATCTCGCGCAAGAGGCTTGCCTGGATTCACGAGTGCTCAGTTCTGAGAACGGCTCGCCATATGAGATCTATCGGCAAAAACTGAAATGAAAATCACAATAGCAGATGCTCAGATCCAGCAAGAAGGAAAGGGCGAGGATGATTGCCTTATTCGGACACTTGACAACAAAGGAATGGTTAAACTGCTGGCCGTAGCAGATGGACTCTCATTAAGCGGCGGAAAAGCAGCCGCGCAATGGACTATTAACTACCTAAAGCGGCTGGCCGCCAACCGAGTTAAACGACCCGCTGATGTAGATAGCCCTCGGTCGATTTATAGAGCAATTACGCGAGCCCTGGCAGAGGCACAACAGGATGAAAAGAGTGAGACCACGCTGACATGCGGAATTCTTCGTCAAGTGAGCGACGAAAATGAAACTTTCCTTCGATTTGAATACTTCGCTATTGGCGATTCGCCGATATGGAAAGTGATTCCCGGCGATTCAAAGTATCCTTTCCAGAGAGTCATGGTTCATGGGCCGCTTTATCCTACCGAAACCGCCAAAGTCTATTCGACCCTACGCCTCCATAAGAAAGATATCATTGGATCGATAGCATTCGGTGTAACCGAAGTTGCTCTCGGCGAAGTGTTAGTGGTGTGCACTGATGGAATACCTGAACGTGAGGTGTTCATCCGTGACTTTGCACCGCCCGGCGAAAGAGATTCCCGTAAAGGCGGCTTATGCCATTGGCTTTTTCAGGAACGAAAATACGACAGGAAAAAGCTTAAACAGGTCTTGGCGCGTTACGATGAGCTTGGAGTTCTTTTTGACGACGCGACTATTATTGCTGCTCGGTTGGAGCCAGCGCCAGTTACGCGAAAAGATGCTATGCCGAGTAGCACTGCCGACTATTTAAAGCATGAATCGAACGTGGTGCCGGAAGAAACAAATTCCAATCGCGTGGTGCATATGGAGGGCGTGGATTCATCGATCCTCGATGAACCGTGTTCGGACCGCTCCTCTAAAGATGATTCTTTCATAAGCGGGCAGACTCAGCTTGCTTCCGGAGAGGATACCGAGCATTCATCTGATGGTTCCGCTAACGAATGAAAACGTTGACCTTGGAAACTTGTGAACTCCATTTGTTCAATGATCTAGGTGTCATTGCCCGCTTTTCTCTATTTTATTTTGGCAGTGTTTTCAGGGAGGAGGTCAACTAGGGCATCCAAAACTAAGGGACCAAAAAGCTCCCGAAAGTCCACCGCAATTTTAGTCGACCTCGATTCAAAAAGATGAGGGACTTTGAAAAGCCTGGACTGCTGCTTATAATGCACTTGAGTCTTACACGTTTCTCCGGCCCTGGAATCGCCGCCTCCGAATCTCCAGTTAGGGCGAACTGGGTTCTCCAAACCTACTTCCGGCGCTGAGTGAATTAGTTCAAGTATCCGACTCCAACATGTGTCGCGACGACCACAGTTTCTCAGGCATTTCTAAAGCATGAATCTTACCGGCGAACAGATCCGTGCTATTGAGACGCTTGACGGCAATCTGCAGATCATCGCATGTGCTGGTTCAGGTAAGACTCAGGTTGTGTCCGCTCGTGTCGTGGAAATTCTGAAGCGCAAACAAGCTGACGGAATCAAGCCTGAAAACATAGTCGCCTTTACCTTCACCGACAAAGCTGCTGCTGAGCTTAAAGACCGCATCGCCACATTGGTTCGAAGAGAATTCGGCAATGTGCCGGGATTGGCTCAGATGTACGTTGGCACGATCCACGGCTTCTGCTTGGAATTGCTTCAAACGCATCTCTTTGAGTATCTCAAGTATGGTGTTCTAAACGATGTACAAACGAAGCTACTCATAGGCAAGAACAGCATCAAATCAGGCTTGAAGGGCGTTGAAGTGATTGCTGGTCCAAGCCGAGGACAATACCTTGCGCGAACTCGTCGGGATGTCTCCGTATATCTTGAAGCACTCAATGTAATCAGAGAAGACACAGTCTCTCCAAAACTAATCCCGCCAAGCCTGAAAATTGGTTTGGACTGCTATACCGATCTACTTGACCAACATCGATACTTGGACTACTCGAGAATCATGGTCGACGCCGTCGCCGCGCTATTCGATGATTCATCCTATTCACGTAGTAACTTACAGAAAGCTCTCGGTGATCGAATCAAGTACCTTTTTGTAGATGAGTATCAGGACGTCAATCCCTTACAGGAGGCCTTGGTCAGTCGCTTACACCAATTAGGTGCAAGTGTTTGCGTGGTTGGCGATGACGATCAAACAATTTATCAATGGCGCGGATCTGAGATTGGCAACATTCTCAATTTCGCAAGTCGATATCCAGATGTACAACCAGTGACATTGGCTGAAAATTTTCGGTCAAGCTCTGGCGTAGTTGATAGTGGGCGAAAGATTGCTGAGAACAATAATCCAAACCGGCTTGCTAAGAGTATGGTATCTGCGAGTCATCAGACCTTTGAACGTGGCGATCTCCTTGCCCTAACTTTTGATTCTCCTGCAGCGGAAGCGAAGTGGACTGCGGAAAAGATACTCGCTCTACGAGGCACACCTTTTCTCGATGAGCCTGATGCCGAATCGAGAGGATTGAGTTGGTCGGATTGCGCAATCTTGCTGCGCAGCGTGAGAAAGAGTGGAGAAGAGATAGTCAATGTCCTCAAAGCTGAGGGCATACCTTACATAATTGCCGGTCTCGCTAATCTATTCGACACACCTGAAGTTCAGGCCTGCGTCGCACTTTGCCAATACATTACAGGTGATGTATCGGCAGCCGATGTCCGCGATGCATGGGTGAACGCAGAACTTGGTTTGGATGATGACGACTTGAACAAAGGCTTGGCCGTATTGGACAGAGCAAAATCTTGGGAAGAGGGTGAACGTTGGGCTGCATATAACATACAGCGCGCATATCTCGATTTCCTGGAAGCAATAAGTCTGCGAGAAGAACGAATTCCGGTAAGTGCAATTACTGGCGCTCCACGGGGTGAAATTGTTTATTACAACCTCGGCAAGTTTAGTCAGGTAATTTCCGATTACGAACAAATCTATTTTCAATCCAAGCCTCAAGAGAAATACAAGACCTTTGTCTACTGGCTGCTAAACGAAGCTCCTGACTACTACGAGGAGGGCGGTGAAGACGTTGGTTTCGCGCAGCCGGATGCCGTCCAGATTATGACAGTGCATCAGGCGAAGGGAATGGAATGGCCGGCAGTGTTTATTCCTGCCCTTCAAAAGAATCGCTTCCCGTCAGGCGGTGTTGGAGGCAGGAGTAAATGGCACATCTTGCCGAAGGCCGCGGTAGCCGACGCGGATCGCTATGATGGTTCAACCGAAGATGAACGTAGGCTTTTCTACGTCGCGCTTACGCGCAGCAAGAAATACCTTTATTGTTCATTTGCTCCCGTTGATGGCAATCGGCGCTACCAAAGGCCATCACAATTCCTGCAGGAGTTTACGCAGGTATCGAATGTCTTAACGGCAGAGCCCAGTGCGTCACCCGCAGCTAAGATCGATCCCCGCGCAAAGAGAGAAACACCGAACGTTGTGTTGAGTTTTAGTGAGCTAAAGTATTTTTTCGAATGCCCGTACTCATTCAAGCTTCGCTTCTTATATGGATTTAACCCGCCCCTCCATGAGGCGCTTGGTTTCGGTAAATCGCTTCACGACGCACTGGCAGAGATTCATAAGCGTGCGATCTCTGGAGATCTCGTCGATGAGACAGAAGTTGTGTCACTCGTCGACAGCCATATGCATACGCCCTTCGCGTATCCAGCGTTAAGAGAACAACTTCGTAAAGCTGCCATCGAATCGCTAGAACGGTACATGAAGCAACATGG
>Ga0163162_10001903_pt1 | contig 19663 bp, 18 predicted proteins | sample S55metaG_FD_115310 | JGI IMG/M metagenome (GOLD analysis project Ga0163162, IMG submission 115310) | Switchgrass rhizosphere microbial communities from Kellogg Biological Station, Michigan, USA - S5-5 metaG | ecosystem: Host-associated > Plants > Roots > Rhizosphere > Soil | place: USA...
CGACGAAGCCGGATGTGGATCTGTCCGACGGTGCCTTCTATGCCGATCGACCACGGGCGCGCGAAGCGTACCGATGGATGCGGGCCAACGAGCCGGTGTTCCGCGACCGCAATGGGTTGGCCGCGGCGACGACCTATGCGGCCGTGATTGACGCCGAACGCAATCCCGAGTTGTTCTCGAACGCAGGCGGCATCCGCCCCGATCAAGATGCCCTGCCAATGATGATCGACATGGATGATCCCGCACATCTGTTGCGCCGCAAACTCGTCAACGCCGGCTTCACCCGAAAGCGATTGAAGGTCCAAGACGAGTCCATCGGCGCGCTGTGCGACTGGCTCATCGACGCGGTCTGCGAGCGCGGTGAATGTGATTTCGTCCGGGACATCGCCGCACCCCTGCCCATGGCGGTCATCGGCGACATGCTCGGTGTGCTCCCTGACGAACGGCAGATGTTCCTGAAGTGGTCCGATGACATGATGGTCGGACTCAGTTCCACTGTGGCCGAGGCGGACATACAGGCCACGATGGATGCCTTTGTCGCGTACAACGATTACACCCGCAGCAAGATCGAACAGCGCCGCGCCGAGCCGACCGAGGACCTGATCAGTGTCCTGGTGCACGCCGAGGTCGACGGTGAACGGCTGTCCAACGACGACATCCTGCAGGAGACCCTGCTGATCCTCCTCGGCGGCGACGAGACGACCCGCCACACGATCTCCGGTGGAACCGAACAGCTGTTACGCCACCGCGACCAGTGGGATCTGCTGCAGAAGAATCCGGACCTGGTCTCCAGCGCGATCGAGGAGATGCTGCGCTGGACGTCGCCACTGAAGAACATGTGCCGCACGCTGACAGCGGATACCGAGTTCCACGGCACCCAGCTTCATGCTGGCGAGAAGATGATGCTGATGTTCGAGTCGGCTAACTTCGACGAGGCCGTTTTCGGCGATCCCGACAACTTCCGGATTCAGCGAGACCCCAACAGCCACTTAGTGTTTGGCTTCGGCACGCACTTCTGTTTGGGTAACCAGCTGGCCCGGATCGAGCTGGTGAACATGACTGGCCGGGTGCTGCAGCGGATGCCCGATCTGCGGCTCGCCGAAGATGCTGAGTTGCCGCTGCGGCCTGCGAATTTCGTCAGCGGCCTGGAGTCGATGCCGGTGAAATTCACGCCGACGAAGCCGGTCCAGGCGTAACGGCGGGACTACCCTCAGACATCCAGATAGGCGTCGGTGCGACCGACCTTTGCGAGCCGGTGGACCACCCGGCGCGCCGCGGCGCGGATGTAGTCGTCACGTTCGGGGTTGGCGAGGGCACCCGGTGAATCGGGCCCATGGCGTTGCATCTTCTCGCGAAGTCGCTCAGTCATTTTCACCAACGAGCCGTCTTGGCCGGCAGTGTTGTCTGCCGAGGTGAGCACATCGGACGCGGCATCCTCGGCAAACTCGAACTTCCGCAATGAACCGTCGAGGCCGTTGATCCGCGCGACAAAGCGGCTGCCTGAGTGATGCGCCACGAGAGCACACACGTCGTCCGGCCAGCCTTCCTGACGGAGATACGTTGCGCCGTCCAGCGGGTGGAAACCGGTCTGCCGCAATGCAGGCGCGTACCCGATGTCGTGAAGCCAGGCAGAGGCCACGAGCGCATCCACCATGTCAGTCGGAACCGTGACGCTCAGCGCGTCCGCCCGGGCGGCCACCGCCGCCAGATGGCGGAGGCGGTCGGGGTACTCGCGCATGATTTGCGCGGCGAGGTCGCGAGCCCTCGCGACGAGCGTGTCCGGCACGTGACGGGAATATACGCACCTGGGCCGGCCGCCTGGCGCGAGGTCCGTCACAGGTGGCGGCCACCACCCGTAGCGATGCATACACTGCGCTCATGGTCGGGCTGCTGCAGATCGAGGACTGCCTCGACGCCGACGGCGGCATCGTGCTACCACCGGGGGTCACGCTGATAGGGCTCATCGACCGCAACATCGCCAACGTCGGCGACGCGGTGGCCTACCGCTACCTGGACTTCACCCGGTCGGAGGCGGGGCAGCCCACCGAGGTCACCTGGACCCAACTCGGTGTCCGGCTGGAAGCTATCGGTGCGCACATCCAGCGGGTCGCCAACCGAGGCGATCGGGTAGCGGTCCTGGCGCCGCAGAGCATCGACTACATCGCTGGCTTTTATGCGGCGGTGAAGTCGGGAACCATTGCGGTGCCGTTGTTTGCACCCGAGTTGCCGGGCCATGTCGACCGTCTGGAAACCGCGCTGAATGACTGCAGGCCGACCGTCGTGCTGACCACCGTGGCCGCCAGGGACGTGGTGGAAGCGTTCCTGGCCACGATGTCGACTGCCGGCCGGCCGCACGTCATCGTCATCGACGAGATACCGGACTCTGCGGGAGAGGCCTTCAACCCGGTGACGATCGATGTTGCCGACGTTTCTCACCTGCAGTACACCGGGGGAGCGACGCGGCCCCCTGTCGGCGTCGAGGTGACCCACCGGGCCGTCGGCACCAACCTGTTGCAGATGATCCTCTCGATCGACCTGTTGGACCGAAATACCCACGGCGTCAGCTGGTTACCGCTATACCACGACATGGGTTTGTCGATGATCGGCTTTCCGGCTGTCTATGGCGGCCATTCGACACTGATGGCACCGACGGCATTTCTCCGCAGGCCGCAGCGATGGATTCGCGCCTTATCGAATGGCTCCCGCGAGGGCCGCGTGATAACCGCCGCGCCGAATTTCGCCTACGAATGGACCGCTCAGCGCGGCCTACCGGATCCGGGTGATGACGTCGATCTGAGCAACGTGGTGCTGATCATCGGATCCGAGCCCGTGAGCATGGATGCGATCAGCGTCTTCGAAAAGGCGTTCGCGCCCTTCGGTTTACCGCGATCGGCGGTCAAGCCGTCCTACGGAATCGCCGAGGCTACACTGTTCGTCTCGTCGATCGCGCCGAGCGCAGAGCCCACCGTGAGCTACTTCGACCGTGAACAATTGGCCGGCGGTAGCGCGGTGCGGACCGCAGCCGACAGCCCCAACGCCGTCGCGCATGTGTCGTGCGGTCAGGTCGCGCGAAGCCAGTGGGCCGTGATCGTGAATCCAGATACCGGTGAGGAAGTGCCCGACGGGCACGTCGGTGAGATCTGGCTACACGGCAACAACATTTGTCGCGGGTACTGGGGCCGACCCGACGAAACCCGTCGAACGTTCGGCGCCCGGCTGCACGCCCGACTGCTCGAGGCCAGCCACACGGAAGGCGTTGCGATCGAGGGTGGTTGGCTGCGCACCGGGGACCTCGGGGTGTATCTCGACGGCGAGCTCTACGTCACCGGCAGAATCGCGGACCTCGTGACGATCAACGGCGCGCACCACTATCCGCAGGACATCGAGGCCACCACGGGGGAGGCGTCGCCGATGGTGCGGCGGGGATACGTGGCTGCGTTCACCGACGACAGCGAACGCCTGGTGATCGTCTCCGAGCGCGCGGCGGGTACCGCCCGACAGGATCCGCGACCTGCGATCGACGCCATTCGCAAGGCGGTGGCGGAGAAACACGGGCTGACGGTGTTCGACGTTCGCTTCCTGCCCGCGGGTGCCATCCCGCGCACCACCAGCGGCAAGCTTGCCCGGCGGGCGTGCCGTGATGAGTACCTCAGCGCATCTTGAAGTTCGGCGCGCGTTTCTCCTTGAACGCCAGCGGGCCTTCCTTGGCGTCGTCGGAGAGGAACACCTCGATACCGATCTTGGTGTCGATCTTGAACGCGTCGTTCTCGTGCAGCCCCTCGGTCTCGTGGATCGTCCGCAGGATCGCCTGCACCGCAAGTGGACCGTTGCGGTTGATCACCTCGGCGATCTCAAGCGCCTTCGCCAGCGCCGTACCGTCCGGGACGACGTAGCCGATCAGGCCCATATTCTTGGCCTCGGCGGCCGTGACGTGACGTCCGGTCAGCAGCAGATCGCAGGCCACCGTGTACGGGATCTGACGCGCCAGCCGCACCGCCGACCCGCCCATCGGGTACAGGCTCCACTTGGCCTCCGAGATGCCGAACTTCGCGCTCTCGCCCGCGATGCGGATGTCGGTGCCCTGCAGGATCTCGGTGCCGCCCGCGATGGCCGGGCCCTCAACCGCCGCGATGAGCGGCTTGGTGAGCCGCCTGCCCTTGAGCAGCGCGTCGATCCGCGACGGGTCGTAGCTGCCGTCCTTGAACGAGTCGCCCGGTGGCTTGGCCGTCGCCGCCTTGAGGTCCATGCCCGAGCAGAAGTAGCCGCCCGCGCCGGTCAGGATGCAGGTCCGGATCTCCGGATCGTTGTCGACCCGGTCCCACGCCTCTACCATTGTCGAGAGCATCTCGGTGGAAAGCGCGTTGCGTGCCTCCGGCCGGTTCAGCGTCAAGATCAAAGTATGTCCGCGCTGCTCAATGAGGGCGTCGGGACCTTTTTCTGCGCTTTTTACGTCACTCACGGAACAGCTGCCTTCCAGCGTCGATGCCACAGACTTGAATGAAAATGTAACACGTTCTAGTTTAGGTCTCGTGGCCCTGAACATAGCCGATCTCGCCGAGCACGCCATCGACGCTGTGCCTGACCGTGTCGCCCTGATCTGCGGCGACGAGCAGGTCACCTACGCCCAGTTGGAGGACAAGGCCAACCGCCTCGCCCACTACCTCATCGACCGAGGTGTGAAGAAGGACGACAAGGTCGGACTTTACTGCCGCAACCGCATCGAGATCGTGATCGCGATGCTCGGCATCGTGAAGGCAGGCGCCATCCTCGTCAACGTCAACTACCGTTACGTCGAGGGCGAGCTCAAGTATCTGTTCGAGAACTCGGACATGGTCGCGCTGGTGCATGAGCGCCGGTACGCCGACCGGGTCGCCAACGTGTTGCCGGAGACCCCGGAGGTGAAGACCGTCCTCATCGTCGAGGATGGCACAGAAGATCCAGCCGGCGACTTCGGAAAATATGGCGGTGTCGAGTTCTACTCGGCGATCGCGCAGGGTTCACCGGAGCGCGACTTCGGCGAGCGCAACGCCGACGACATCTACCTGCTCTACACCGGCGGCACCACCGGCTTCCCGAAGGGTGTGATGTGGCGCCACGAGGACATCTACCGAGTGCTGTTCGGCGGCACCGACTTTGCCACGGGTGAGTTCGTCAAGGATGAGTTCGACCTGGCCAAGGCCGCCGCGGAGAATCCCCCGATGATCCGCTACCCGATCCCGCCGATGATCCACGGCGCCACGCAGTCGGCGACCTGGATGTCGCTTTTTTCCGGTCAAACCACCGTGCTGGCACCGGAATTCAACGCCGACGAGGTGTGGAAGGCGATTCACGACCACAAGGTGAACCTGCTGTTCTTTACCGGCGATGCGATGGCCAGACCGCTGCTCGATGCCTTGGAGTCTGCACAGCAGCTGGGAGAGGAGTACGACCTCTCGTCGCTGTTCCTGCTGGCCAGCACCGCGGCTCTGTTCTCGACGAGCATCAAGGAGAGGCTGCTCGAACTGCTGCCGAACCGGGTCATCACCGACTCGATCGGCTCGTCTGAGACGGGCTTCGGCGGCACGAGCATCGTCGCCAAGGGTGAGCACCACATGGGTGGTCCGCGGGTGACGATCGACCATCGCACCGTCGTGCTCGACGAGGACGGCAACGAGGTCAAGCCCGGCTCCGGAGTGCGTGGCGTCATCGCGAAGAAGGGCAACATCCCGGTTGGCTACTACAAGGACGAGAAGAAGACCGCGGAGACCTTCCGCACCTACAACGGTGTGCGGTATGCGATCCCAGGCGATTACGCGGAGGTCGAGGCGGACGGAACCGTCACGATGCTGGGCCGTGGGTCGGTGTCGATCAACAGCGGGGGCGAGAAGATCTACCCCGAAGAGGTGGAGGCCGCACTCAAGGGTCACCCTGACGTGTTCGACGCGCTGGTCGTCGGCGTCCCGGATCCGCGCTTCGGCCAGCACGTCGCCGCCGTCATCCAACCGCGCGAAGGCGCGCGGCCGACGCTGGCCGACCTCGACGGCTTCGTGCGCAGCGAAATCGCGGGATACAAAGTGCCGCGCAGTCTTTGGTATGTGGACGAGGTGAAGCGCTCACCCGCAGGCAAGCCTGACTACCGGTGGGCCAAGGACCAGACGGAGGAGCGGCCTGCCGACGACGTGCACGCCAGCCATGTGGGGACAGCGCCCTGATGCGGACCGAGCTGTGTGACCGCTTCGGCATCGACTATCCGATCTTCGTTTTCACGCCATCGGAGAAGGTCGCCGCGGCGGTCACCAGGGCGGGCGGACTCGGCGTGCTCGGGTGTGTGCGGTTCAACGACGCCGACGATCTCGAGCGCGTGCTGTGCTGGATGGACGAGAACACCGACGGCAAGCCGTACGGTGTCGACGTCGTCATGCCCGCCAAGGTGCCGCAGGAGGGCTCAGCGGTCGACATCAACAAGCTGATTCCGCAGAGCCACCGCGACTTCGTCGCTAAAACCCTTGCCGAGCTTGGTGTTCCACTGCTTCCCGATGACGAGGAGCGCAACGAAGGGGTGCTCGGCTGGCTGCATTCGGTGGCGCGCTCACATGTCGAGGTGGCGCTGAAGCATCCGATCAAGCTGATCGCCAACGCACTGGGCTCGCCGCCGAAGGTCGTCATCGATCAGGCCCACGACGCGGGTGTTCCGGTGGCCGCGCTCGCCGGCAGCGCCAAACATGCACAGCGCCATGTCGACAACGGTGTCGACATCGTTGTCGCGCAGGGGCATGAGGCCTGGGGGACACACCGGCGAGATCGGGTCGATGGTGCTGTGGCCGGAGATCGTCGACGCTCTCGGAGGTAGGGCGCCGGTGCTGGCGGCCGGCGGCATCGGCACCGGCAGGCAGGTAGCGGCGGCGTTGGCCCTTGGCGCCCAAGGTGTCTGGATGGGCTCGGCGTTTCTGACGTCGGCCGAATACGACCTGGGCCACGGTAAGCCGAGCGGAGTGTCGACCATTCAGGAAGCGCTGCTGCGCGCAACGTCAAGCGACACGGTGCGCCGCCGCATCTACACAGGTAAGCCGGCGCGGCTGTTGAAGACGCGCTGGACCGACGCTTGGGACGCCCCGGATGCGCCTGAGCCGCTGCCGATGCCGCTGCAGAACATCCTTGTCAGCGAGGCGCATCAGCGGATGAACGAGTCGGACAACCCCGATACCGTCGCGATGCCGGTCGGCCAGATCGTCGGTCGGATGAACGAGATCCGGCCCGTCGCCGACATCGTCGCGGAACTGGTGCAGGGCTTCGCGGACGCCACCCGGCGACTGGATGGCATCCGCGACAGCTGAGTCTGGGCCTTAGGGCAATGCGTTTTGCTCGTTGTCGTTACGCGGGTCTGGCCTCCACCACGCTGAGGGGTGAAGCGGTTTGCACGACGCGTGTCATACGGAATCCGGCTTCGCTCAGCAGGTCGCGGTACTCGGCCGCGGTGCGTTCACGGGCCCCCAGATTCAGCATCATCTCCAGATCCACCCATTTTCCTGCAAAGTCGCGGTCGTGATTGGGGATGACGAATTCGACCAGCAACACGGTGGCTTGGGAGCCGGCCGCCGTGCGAACGTTACCCAGGATCTGCACCGCCTTCTCGTCGGGCCAGTCATGCATGATGTTCTTGAGTACGTAGGCGTCACCGCCGCCCGGAACGCTGTCGAAGAACGACCCTTCGGCAATACGAACCCGGTCGGCGACACCGCGCTCCCGCAACAGGTTTGGGGCCTCCGCAAGGACGCGCGGCAGGTCGTACAGCACGCCTCGGGAACCCGGCGCCGCCGCGAGGATCGCGGCTAGCAGTGGGCCGTGTCCACCGCCGACATCCACGATCGTCGGGTAGGCGCTGAAGTCGTATCCCGCGACCACGGTCGCATCCGTCATCGCCGAAACACTCGTCATCGTGTGGTTGAAGAGCTCGGCAAGCTCGGGCTGTTCGTCGAAGTAGTCGAAACTTTCCTTGCCGCGCAATGCCGCGACGACCGCATTCCCGGTTCGCACCGAATCCACCAGCAGGGTCCAGCGTTCGCGCTGTTCGCGCGACCCGTAGAACCGGGCCGCCCAATTCATTGAGATCGGTGCGTCGGAACGCAGGGTGTCGGCAAGGGCGTTCAGCTCATACCGGCCGTCGCGACGATTACGAAAGATGCCCCGGCTGATCAACGCCCGCAGCAACCGGCGCAGTGCGTCCGCGTCGGCGTCCACCCGCGTAGCCAACTCGTCGATCGCCAGGGGTCCGTGAGCCAGGGCGTCGGCGACACCGAGTTCGGCCGCCACGGTGACCGCCTGCGATGTCCAGCCCGCAAGGATCATCTCGAGCATCGAGGCCGGCGCAGGTGTCAGCCGTTGGTGAAACCGGTAAAGATGGTGGCGAATCCACTCGATAGCGCGAGCCACCTCGGGGGGCGGCACCTTCACGGTCACCGACATCGCGGCACCCCGCTAGTCAGGTCACGGTTGAGTTCCGAGGATATCCGGCGGTGACTTACCGAACGCAGAAACGTTGTCATCGCCCAGGTGCCAAACGAGTCCGAGATCATGGCGGCAGGTCCCAGCACCGACTTACTCTGGGCCAACTGACGCGACGTCACCCAGGACACGGCCGTGACCTTGCGTTGCCTTGCCTTCTCGTACCAGCGAAGCGCACCCGCGAGATCACCGCTGCCTCCGTCGGATCCGGCCTCAAAGTCCGAAAGTGCCCTACGCAACACCATCGTATCGAGCAGCGCCTGATTGGTCCCCTGCGCGAGGATGGGCGGCATCGTGTGGGCGGCATCGCCGAGCAACGTAACCGCGCCATCGCGCGGCGAGCGGACAATCGGATGCCGAAAATGTGGGAAGGGCGAATCGATCAGGTCGTCGTCGGTCAACGCCGCGAGTACCCGATCGACCGACTCCGACCATCCTGTGAAATTCGACCGGATCACGTCGATCGGACGGTCCGGCCTGACGAACTCGGTCGACCACGGCAAGTCAAACCACCACTGCAGATCCGAGCCGCCGGCCGGCCACAGACCAACGTTTCCGCGCTCGCCGATGATTTGCAGTGCGACGTCCTTGTCAACGACATCGGGCAGGGTGATCAGTCCCTGCCAGCTGCACCAGCCGGTCGGCTTCGCGGGTTGCCCGCCGACGACATTTCGAACCATCGAGTGCAGACCATCCGCGCCGATCAACAGATCGCCGTCGGCCGAGCTGCCGTCTTCGAACTGCACCCGCACCCCGTCGTGCGAACTGAGGACCCCAACTGCACGGAAGTTGCATCGGATGCGGTCGGCCGGAAAGCCTTCCAGCAGACGGCCAAGCAGGACTCGACGTGGGACCTGCCGTACAGGTGCGCCCAGGCGGTCCACGATCGCGTTCAGGTCGATGGTGACGAGCGGGCGACCAGTAGATGTCGCGATCCGCACGGTGGACAGCAGCTGCCCAGCCCCGTTCATATCGACGCCCAGTTGTTCCAGAACCGTCGACCCATTGGGCCAGATGGTCACCGCACCGCCACCGGGCCGCATGTCCGGCCGCTGTTCGAAGACGGTGACGTCATGTCCGTCTCGCAGTAGTGCCCGGGCGATGGAGATGCCGCCCACCCCGGCGCCGATGACAAGAATCCGGCGCGCGCTTGGTATCTTCATCCGCGCCCCATCCAGCTGTGGAAGCGACCGTCCGGATCGTAGGTCGAGCGCACCTTGTCGAGGCGCGCCATGTTCGGGTCGGTGATGAATTTCGCCGGGCGCCGGCCGAGATTCTCGTCGGCGAGCGCGATGCCGGTCGCAAGGTGCGACATACTCGCCATGTTCGAGGCGGCCCAGTCGCGGTACCGTTCGTCGTCGGCCGGGTCCCGCCAGACGGTGTACAGGGCCATGTAGATCTCGTCCTCCAACCCGTACACCTTGTCGGCGCGCTCGGCGGATGTGCCCCAACCCGTCAAGATGAAGTGCGAGGGGTGTGGTGGCATCGTTTCGATGATTTTGCGGATGCCGGGCATCAGCTCCTCGGCTGAAGCCGAAGTGAACATGTTGTCGGCGATGTAGCGGTAACCCTCCGGGTAATTGGCCATCACCGAGGTGTACCAGCCGGTCAAGTCTGTCGGTGCATAGGGAATGTTGATCATGGCCTGATCGGCGACGGGGCAGGTGCCAAGTACGGCAAGGGCTTTCGTCGCCTCCTCTTCAGATTCGGCGAAGACTGGCGAGGCGACGGTGATTGCGGGGTGGTCGATCCCGATTGTCGGATAAGCGCGTGTGGTGATGATCTGCAGTTCGACGCGGTCGTCGACCTCGGAACTGATGGAGCGCCCCCAGGTGAACACCTCGTCGGCGAGCTCTATCGGGTACATGTACATGCAGGTGCCCAAGACGGCCGGGCGGCGGTGAATCCGCAGTTTGAACGAGGTGACCACACCAAAGAATCCAGGGCCAGACCCGCGGGCGGCCCAGTACAGGTCGGGGTGGTTCTCAGCGTCGCAGTAGATCTGTTCGCCGTCGGCGGTGACAACCTCGAGTCCAAGTACGCTTTCGCATGCCGGTCCGACCACCTTGCTGTTCCAGCCGTATCCGCCCTGCAACAGATAGCCGCCGAGGCGAATGCCTTCGCAGTGGCCCGCGGGGAAGAAGAGTCCTTGCGAGTCGAGTTCGGTCGCGAAGATGCTGGCGATCTTGCCCGGCCCGACGTCCGCGGTCATCCGAGCTGCGTCGACCGTGCAGTGGTCGAGGCGGCTGACGTCGAGCAGCAGACCGCCGTCACGCAGATGACTGGCGGCCCAGCTGTGTCCCCCCGAACGTACGCCGACCTTATGGCCGTTGGCACGCGCGTAGCGGAGCGCGGCGACCACGTCGCCGGTGTCATGCGCTTGCACTATCACGTCGGGAAAGCGGGCCGGTAGAAGGCCATTCCACACGGTGGCCCGACGGGCCACCTCGTATCCTTCAGCGCCGCGGGAGTAGCAATTTTCGACCGAAAGCAAAACCATTGCGTCTCCTTTGATTTCGGGCAGCGACGCTGCGCGTACGGATGACCATCGGCGTGCGGTGACGCCCACGCAACGAGACCAGTCGCCTATAGCGGGGCCACTCTGCCTTACCAAGTGACACGGAGCGTGAACAGCTTTCGTTCACGTGACGTGGCCGACGTCACAAACCTCGCTCGCCGTGATCCACTCTCAATTCAGCGACTTCACTTGTGCTGCATAACAAATGCTGCGAGTTCACTATGAACGCTGACCAGCTGTGATGTGTGAACCCGTGATGTGCGTATTGGTGCGTCGAGCGACGGACGAGGTCAACCCAAGACCCAGGTGGGCCGTGATCTCGTCGGCCAGGGGTGTCGCGGCGCGGCGGATCGCACGGAGCGGGCCATTGGGCGGTATGCCATAGCCGATCGCGAACATGCCATCGCCGATATGCGAGGCGAACCCGCCGCGCGGTTTGCCGCGGTCGTCTAGGACGCCAAGGTGGCCGACCAAACCTTCGAGATCCACGCTGAATCCGGTGGCGGCGATGATCACCGCGGGCGGTATGCAGGTGCCGTCGCCGAGGATCACACGGTGGGGTTCGATCGCCTCCACGGCAGCGACGACCTCGACGCGGCCGGCGCGTACGGCGTGAATGAGCCCATCAGCGAGCGTGGGGATTCGGCCTGTCTGTTCCACCGTCGCCTTCAGCCCGAGCGGCGGCTGGTTGAAGCCGTGGGCCGTCAGGTCGCCCCACATCAGGCGCTCCGAGAACTTGATAATCGGATCGATCTTGCTTGCAGGCACGCGGGCAGACAGTTCGAGGAAGATATCCGATGGAATCGGTCCGACGGACCGCCGCACGAGGTGCGGCGGTGTGCGGACCGCAAGCCAGATCCTGCGTGCGCCGTTGTCGGCGAGCTGGACGGCGATGTCGGCCGCCGAATTGCCGGCGCCCACGACGAGAACGTCGCGGTCGCGGAAGGGCCAAGCGTTGCTGAAGCTCCCGGAATGCACCAGCTCGCCCTTGAAACTACTCAGCCCTGGCCAGGGAGGGATGGTGGGCGTGCGGTAGTTGCCCGTCGCGAGCACGATTGCCCGCGTTTGGATTTCGCCGGAGGACGTGTCGAGCCGCCAGCCGCGCTCTGCGCGGTAAACCCCGGTGACCTCACAGCCCAGCTCGAGCGTGATGTTCTGCCGCCGCACGTAATTGTCGAAATAACAAACCATGTCTTCCCGGGTTGGCCAACGACCGGCGGTCAACGGGATCCGCTGTCCAGGAAGATGTGATAAGAACCCCGTCGTGTTTAGGCGGAAGTTGTCATAGCGCGTGCGCCACGAAATCGCGGGTGCCGGGGCACGGTCGATGACAAGCGTCTCGATGCCGTGCTGATGTTTGAGCTCACGTGCGACAGCGAGACCGGCGGGACCCGCCCCGATGACAACCGCATCGCGGCCGTCCTGGACCTGTGTCATAGGGGGATCTATTCCTCGCTTCTGGTCGGCGAATAGTGCACACAAGCTGCATGACCCCATCGTCACAGTTCCCACCAGTGACACGATGTGGAACCGTGGGTGGTTCAATCTCGGACGCGTGCAGCGGATTCCCTGCTTGCGTGCGCTTTTCCAGGCGGCCCGGAGGGCCTCGCTCGTCCCCAGGAGGCGACTGACAAGGTCGGAGAAGGGCGCGATGACATGTCGAGCCACCAGGGGCGTCACCTGTTGACGACAATCCCGCTCGGCGTCGAGTGACGGTTGTCCGATTTGTTCATGACGGCACCCCCTCGATCGACCTAGCGTGCTGTCATGGACATTCATCTGACATCGGCCGTCTTCCAGGTATTCGCTCAAGATCTTCAGCGATCGATCGATTTCTACCGACTGCTCGGCCTGCAGGTACCGGACCCGGACGTGCCCCACGTCGCGGTCGAGCTGCCTGGAGGAAACAGCCTGTCGCTTGACACGGAGGAAACGATCGCCGGCATGCATCCGGGATGGACGCCGCCGCTGTCCCCTGTCAGCAGACTGGCGCTTGCGCTCGGCGTCGCGTCTCCTGCGGAGGTAGACGCCTTGTTCGAGAAGGTCACGGCCGCAGGGCATGCCGGCCCGTTGGCGCCGTACGACGCGCCGTGGGGGATGCGTTATGCGACCGTCGCCGACCCGGACGGCAATTGGGTGGATCTGTTCGCACTGCTGGATTCCTGACGCAGCGACGCCAGCGGCACGCCCGCAAGACCTCTGACCTCGCGGTGCAGATGGGGTTGGTCGGCATATCCGGCGCGGGTGGCCACCTCGGTCGACGGCAGTCCGCCGCTCAGTAACCGCACCGCGCGCCGGAAGCGCAGGATGCGTCGCAGCGTCGCCGGGCCGTAGCCGTATACGGCTGAGCACTGGCGCTGCAGCGTGCGGGCCGACCAGCCGACCTGCTGCGCCACCTCGGCAACGGCGGAGCCCGCCGCCAGTGTGCCGGTCACGTGGCTCAGGACCGGCAGTGACCAGGGCGCCGTCTCGGCCCGCGCTTCTGCCGATGCGAGCGCGGCTGCGAGATCGGTCAAGGAGCCGCGCTGGAGTAATCCGGTCTGCAATTCGGACAGGGGTACGCGTTCGTTGCGCAGCTCCGACGCCGGCACTCCGAGCAGGCGTGGAAGCACGCCCGGATGAAATCGCAAGCCCACGAACGGTTCTCCATCGCGTGGGCTCACCGACGCGGTGGTGTCCGGGCCTGCCACCATGATGCGACCGGCGAGGCGCATCAGATCCATGCACCCGTCCGGAAGTACTCGCACCGGCTCCGGCGGTCCGTCCACCACCCACGCGCATTCGACCAGGCCGCGCAGCGTGGTGGGCGGCGGGAACTCGCGATAGCCCACGGTGGTCAGGCTACCGGTGCCCGATGACATCTCGGGATGGTTCGACTTGCGTCAACGCCCGATCGGATACACCGGGTCGGCACATTCGGTGGCCTCCGCCTGTAGCCGGCGTTTGATCACCTTGAACGTCTCGGTCCGCGGCAATTCGGTACCGACTCGCACGAACGACGGCCACTGCTTCGGCCCGAGATCCGGCTGCTCGGACAGGAAGGCCCTGAACTCGTCGGCGTTGAACTCGGCGCCCTGCGTGAGCACCAACGCCGCCATCACCCGATCACCGACATCGGGGGCGAAGATCCCGTATACCGCGACCTCGACCACGTCGGGATGGCGCAGCAGCACCCGCTCGATCGGCGCCGACCCGAGGTTCTCGCCGTCGACGCGCATCCAGTCGCCGAGCCTGCCCGCGAAGTACGCGTAGCCGTTCTCGTCGCGGTAGGCCAGGTCCCCGCTGTGATACATGCCGCCGCGCATCCGCTCGGCCTCGGCGCCGGGGTCGTTGTAGTAACCCCTCGAAACGCCCTGCGTCCGAAACGTTCACCAACTCGCCGGTCACGCCGGGAGGGCACGGCTCACTGGTCTCCACGTCGACGATCTCGGTGCCGGGCGGCAGCGGACCCAGTGCGCCAGGCGGAGTATCGGGCGTGCGGCCGATGGCGATCCCGCCCTCCGTCGACCCGAACCCGTCCATCACCAGCGTGTTGAACCGCTCCGCGAACCGCTCGACGTCCGCGGGCGCGCCCTCGTTGCCATAGACGGCCCGCAACGGGTTGTCCGCGTCGTCCGACCGCTTGGGTGTGGCGAGCACGTAGGACAGCGGCTTGCCCACATAGTTGGCATACGTCGCGCCGTAGCGGCGGACATCCGGAAGGAACTGGGTTGCAGAGAACTTGCGTCGCAACACAAGTGAGCCCCCGCACGCCAGCGCGACCGCCCAGCCGACCAGCACCGCATTCGAATGGAACAGCGGCATCGACACGTAGCAGATATCTTCTGGCCCCAGGGAGAAGCGTTGCGTCATCGTGACACCCGCGATCGCGACCTTGCCCTGGCTGCACTTCACCGCCTTGGGCTCGCCGCTGGTGCCCGACGTGTAGATGAGCATGAACAGGTCGCTCGGATCGGCGTCGTAGCCGACGACGGGCGTGTCCTGGAACGCGGCGACCTCGGCCGCCCACTCCTGCGAATCGACGTCGATGTAGTCGACATCGAGGTCCGTTGCGGAGGCCGAATCAGCCAGCACCACTTGGCAATCCGCGTGCGTCACGTCGCGGACCAGCGCGACGCCCCGCCGAACTGGATTCAGCCCCACCGGCACGATGCCCGTCAGCGCCGCGGCGACGAGCACCGCCGAGAAGAACGGTGTGTTCTGCAGCAGCACCCCGACATGCGGCGGGCGTTCAGGATCGAGACGTGCCTTCAACGCCGCTGCGATCGCGGCGCCGTGCTGGATGTGGTCATGCCAGCTGGTGAAGGCGTCCTCGAATTGCACGCCCCGACCGTCAACCTCGACCAATGGTGTCAGCAGGTCGGTGACGGTCGGCAGACCCGCGCTCATCGCTGATCAGGCAGGGGTGTCGGCCAATTCACGGCCGATACGCAACAGCTGTCCTGTGGCGTTGCCGATCGCGAACTCAGTCTGCTTGGCGGCGAGGAAGTACCGGTGTACCGGGTGGTCCGTGTCGATCCCGACGCCGCCGTGCACGTGCACCGTGGTGTGTGCGACCCGGTGGCCGGCGTCGGCCGCCCAGAACGCGGCAGTGCTGACGTCGACGTCCGCCGGCAGGTCCTCGGACAGCCGCCACGCTGCCTGGGTCAGAGTCAATCGAAGGCCCTTGATGTCGATGTAACCGTCGGCGAGTCGCGACGAGACGGCCTGGAAGCTGCCGATCGGACGGTCGAACTGCTCGCGCTCACGGGCGTATTGCGCCGTGAGCTCCAGCGCCCGCTCGAGCACGCCGAGCTGATACGCGCTGCGACCGAGGGCGCCATGGGTGGTCAGCCAGGCGAACGCCTCAGCACCACCGACAATCCGGTCCGCATCGACGCCCTGCAGCTCCAGCTGCGCGACACTCCCATGTCCGGTGGTGTCGAGGGGGGTCACCGTCACGCCGGGGTCCTCCTTGCCGACCAGGAAAACCTTGGTGCCTGAATCGGTTTCGGCAGGCACGAGGAACGCATCGGCCACCGGTCCGTACACGACCAGCGTTCGCGAGCCGGTCAGCTTGAACCCGGAGCCGCTCGGTCCAACAGCCTGAGCCTGCACCGGGCCCTCACCCATCTCACCGTCCAGCGCGAGCGCGATGATCTTCTCGCCGTTGATCGCCGGTGTCGCCCACTCCTGCTGCAGCGACTCGGAACCGAACTTCGCCAGCGCGCCCGCACCGAGCACCACCGATTCGAGGTACGGCACGGCGGCGAGTTGACGGCCCAACGCCACCAGCACCGCCACCTGCTCGAGCACCCCGAAACCGCCACCGCCCAACGATTCCGGCATCGCGGCAGACACGATGTCGGCCTCGATCAGCTTGCCCCACAGGTAGCGGTCGAACCGTGTCTCGAGCCTGTCGAGCTCCCGCTGGTGCTCTGCAGTGCAGACCGATTCGGTGATGGTGCGGGCCAGGCCGCCCAGATCGTCCGCGGCTTCCGTCGTCGAAAAATCCATGATGTTCCTTACCGGTTCACTCTGGGCAGGCCGAGCGCGACCATGCCGATGATGTCGCGCTGAATCTCGTTGGTGCCGCCGCCGAACGTCAGAATCAGGCAAGAGCGGTGCATGCGCTCGATGCGGCCGCGCAGCAGGGCGCCGGGGGAGTTGGTCCGTACCGTTGCGCCGGTGCCCAGTACTTCCATCAGGAGGCGATACGCCTCGGTGGCCAGTTCGGTGCCGTACACCTTGGCGGCCGATGCGTCGGCCGGCGACGGAGCGGCGACCTCGGTGGAGGCGAGTTCCCAGTTGATGAGCTTGAGCACCTCGGCCTTGGCGTGTACCCGAGCGAGGTTGAGCTGCACCCATTCCGAATCGATCAGCCGGTTGCCGTGGATGTCCTTGGTGTTCTGTGCCCACTCACGAACGCCGTTGAGTGCCACGAAGATCGGCTGCGCCGAGACCAGCGCGACGCGTTCGTGGTTGAGCTGGTTGGTGACGAGTTTCCAGCCACCGTTCTCCTCGCCGACGAGGCTGCTGGCCGGCACGCGAACGTCCTGGTAGTAGGTCGCACTGGTGTCGACACCCGCCATCGTGTGCACCGGTGTCCACGAAAAGCCCTCGGCCGTCGTGGGGACGATCAGCATCGAGATTCCACGATGTTTGGCCGGCGCGGTGCGCACCGCCAGCCACACGTAGTCCGCGTAGGCGATCAGGCTGGTCCACATCTTCTGACCGTTGATGACGTAGTCGTCGCCGTCGCGCACCGCCGTGGTGCGCAGGGCGGCGAGGTCGGTGCCCGCGCCGGGCTCCGAATAGCCGATGGAGAAGTGAAGGTCGCCCGAGGCGATCTTGGGCAGGAAGAACTTCTTCTGCTCCTCGGTGCCGAACGCCATGATCGTCGGCGCGACGCTGTTGATCGTCAGAAACGGCACCGGGACGTTCGCGATCGCGGCCTCGTCGTTGAAGATCAGCCCATCCATCGGCGGGCGCGCCTGGCCGCCGAACTCCTTGGGCCAGGACAACGTCAGCCAGCCGTCCTTGCCCATCTGCGCGACGGTCTCGCGGTAGACGTTGCCACGCCCCATCTCGCCGTCGCCTGCGGCCAGCGCCTCGGCACGCGCAGGCGTCATGAGTTTGGTGAAGTAGGCCCGCAGTTCGCGGCGCAACTCCTCCTGCTCTGGGGTGTAGCCGATCCGCATCGCCATGTCCTAACACTTCTGGGGATATTTCGGGGTATAACGAACCCGTCGTGTGGGCCCGCTTTCACCCCCGGTTGTAACACGTTCTAGTCTTGGGGTCCAGGCCGGTGCCACACTGGTGCTCGAGGCAGCGCTGACCACGAGGAGGTTTGTAATGCGAGTGGAAGTGGACCGTGACCGCTGCGAGGGCAACGCCGTGTGCGTCGGAATTGCCCCCGACCTGTTCGATCTCGACGACGAGGATTACGCCGTCGTGAAGGCCGACCCCGTGCCGGCCGACCAGGAGGACTTGGCGGAGCAATCGATCGCCGAGTGCCCGCGAGCCGCCCTGATCCGCAGAGACTAGAGGTATTCATAAATTGACTCCGAACGACGCGACTGATCTGTCCGGACTAGTCGCGGTGGTGACCGGCGCTGCCGCGGGCTTGGGCCGGGCCGAGGCGATCGGACTCGCTCGCGCGGGTGCGACCATCGTGGTCAACGACATCGCAGGCGCGCTGGACAAATCCGATGTCATCGACGAGATCACCACCGCCGGGTCCAAGGCCGTCGTCGTCGCGGGTGACGTGAGCGAGCGGTCCACCGCCGACGAACTGGTGGAAACGGCCGACGGCCTCGGAGGCCTGAGCATCGTCGTCAACAACGCAGGGATTACCCGAGACCGCATGTTGTTCAACATGTCCGACGAGGACTGGGACACCGTGATCGCGATCCACCTCCGCGGCCACTTCCTCTTGACGCGCAACGCGGCCACCTATTGGCGGGCGACGGCCAAGGAAGCAGAGGGCAGCCAAAAAGGACAGGTCTACGGCCGCATCATCAATACGTCGTCGGAGGCGGGCCTGGCCGGTCCCGTCGGTCAGGCCAACTACGGCGCCGCCAAGGCGGGCATCACCGCGCTGACGCTCACGGCTGCGCGTGCGCTCGAGCGCTACGGCGTGCGCGCCAACGCCATCGCCCCCCGGGCTCGCACGGCGATGACGGCCGACGTCTTCGGGGAGTCGCCGGAGCTGGCCGAGGGGCAGATCGATCCGCTGTCGCCGGAGCACGTCGTCAACCTCGTGCGGTTCCTGGCGTCACCCGCGTCGCGTGATGTCAACGGACAGCTGTTCATCGTTTACGGTCCGACGGTGACGCTCGTTGCGGCGCCGACCGCCGAGTACCGATTCAGTGCGGAATCCAATGCGTGGGACCCGTCAGACCTCTCGAAAACACTGCAGAATTACTTTGCTGACCGTGATCCCGAACGGAATTTCTCAGCGACGGGACTGATGTCCCAAGGAGAATGACGTTCTCTGTTTGTCAGGGTCCTGTGGGGACTAGAACACGTTGCAGAACGATCTGCGCCACAGTGGCCTTGAGCTGCGCAAAGGTCACGATTTCGAGCTCTTGGGCCGTTCTTTGACACTGCGAACTTGTTCTAGTTACTATGATCCGGCTTACTAAGAGCAACGCTTAAGAATTGGGTGGGAGAACCGCCACGGCAAGTAGTCACGAACTCTTCGCCATGGCGCACGTTCAGCACACGCCGACTGCCGAGAACGGAGCCGAGGTTGATCCAACAGCTCGCGGCTCCGGCTCGGGCCGTTGGCGGGTTCGTCGAAATGTCCTTGGACACGTTCGTCAAGATCTTCCGCCGGCCATTTCAGTTTCGGGAGTTCCTCGACCAGACGTGGATGATCGCGCGTGTTTCGCTGATTCCCACGCTGCTCGTCGCCATCCCGTTCACCGTGTTGGTGGCTTTCACCCTCAACATCCTTCTCCGTGAGATCGGCGCCGCGGACCTGTCGGGGGCAGGCACGGCGTTCGGCACCATCACTCAGCTCGGCCCCGTCGTGACCGTGCTCGTGGTGGCCGGCGCAGGCGCCACCGCCATCTGCGCCGACCTCGGTGCCCGCACCATCCGCGAGGAGATCGACGCGATGCGGGTGCTTGGCATCGATCCGATCCAGCGCCTGGTGGTGCCGCGCGTGTTGGCATCGAC